>Ga0214542_1000156_pt1 | contig 101631 bp, 101 predicted proteins | sample CNSS1metaG_FD_160096 | JGI IMG/M metagenome (GOLD analysis project Ga0214542, IMG submission 160096) | Root nodule microbial communities from cowpea collected in UCLA plant growth center, Los Angeles, California, USA - CNSS1 | ecosystem: Host-associated > Plants > Roots > Nodule | place: USA... | reverse complement strand
CGGCTTGCTTGCGAATATCCGCTGCCCGGCAGACACTCTTTCGCGACGCGAACGAATGCCGGATCGATCCTTGCGGAGGTTGTCGCAGCCGGCGCAAACGCCTAGCTTTCAGCCGAAATCTCAGGGGGGCTGCGGCGAGCGCATGGATCGACTGGATGCAATGAAGGTGTTCGTCCTTGCGGTGGACGAGGGAAGCTTGGCTGCGGCAGGGCGCAAACTCGGCCGCTCTCCTGCCGCGGTGAGCCGCGCAATCGCCTTCCTGGAGGAGCGTGTCGGCGCCGAGCTGCTGCACCGGACCACACGATCGATCAAGCTGAGCGAGGAGGGCGAGCGCTATGTCGAGGTTTGCCGCCGCGTCCTCACCGAGCTCGAGGAAGCCGAGGACATCGCAACTGGAGCGCGCGCGGCGCCGCGCGGCCTTCTCACGATCACGGCTCCCGTCGTGTCGGGCGAGATGGTCTTGCGCCCCATCCTTGATGCGTTCCTGGACACCTATCGAACTCGATTGGATCAGATCAGGCGCGATCATGGCCACCGCGCAGTAGCCGGTCTCACCAAGGATCGAATTGAGGAGAAGATTCTCAAGCCGCTTCATAACAAGCCCGGCGCGAAGATAGACACGCTCAAGAAGCTCCGCATCCTCATCCGGCACGCCAAAGACCTGAAATGGCTCACGGCTGATCCGTCCGATGGCATCAAGCGAGGGAAGTCAAAGGAGATACGGGCCTGGACAGATGCAGAGCTGGCGGCGTTCGAGAAGCGATGGCCCTTCGGCACAAAGCAGCGAGCTGCCTACGAGCTAATGCTCAACGTTGGTACTGCTCGCGTTGACACGCACCTAACCACATGGATTCAAGCTGACGCGGAGGACTTCGAATATACGCGCCGCAAGACGGGCATTCCTGTCCTCGTGGAGAAGGCAGACTCGCTGCGCCAAGCGCTCGCCGCGTTGCCGCGGAAACACGTCTGATTCTAACGACCGAATATGGAAAGCCATTCACCGTCGACGGGTTCAGCGGCTGGCTGAGAGCCGCAATCACCTCGGCCGGCATCGCAGATCTGAGTTGTCAGCCGCACGGTCTCCGCAAGACGTCCGGGCGACTGGCTGGAGCAACGGCGCACGACATCATGGCCGCGATGGGCCACCTAACGCTCGCCGACGCCGAGCGTTACACGCGCGAAGCGGATCGTAGGCGCGGCGGACGGCGCGCGATCGTAAAGCTTGAGGATAAGGCGAACAGAAAACCCCAAACCCATTCTGCAGGTTTGGGGAATGTGGCAAAAACCCAAGGAATTTCAAAATGAAGAAGAAGGCCTTGGCGCTCCCTAGGGGAATCGAACCCCTGTTTCAGCCTTGAGAGGGCCGCGTCCTAACCGCTAGACGAAGGGAGCGTAAGGGCTAGCCAATAGCCTCGAAATTTGTCCACCGCAAGGACCCCGAGGGGCCTTTTACGGCTCATTGGCGAATTTCAGCCGTCCGGTGGGCTTCAGGGTATGGGCATCGAAGGTGCGGATCTCGACGATTCCGCCGAGATCCAGCGTCACTACGAGGCGGTCGCCGGCGACCCCGGTCGAGACGATTCTGGCGCCCTTGGGCAGGGTGGCAGTGACATCGCTTGCCGCTTCGACCGCCCTTCCCTCAGACTTGAAAAGGCGGTAGCCCACCGCGATCAGCACGGCGCAGAACGCCAGCGCCGTGGTCAACCCCGCGATCAGCATCATCCGCCGCACCCGCGCGAACAGCGCGGCCTGCTCGGGGGTCGGTTCGGGAAGAGCGGTATCAGACGTCGTCATGGAAAGCCCTGGGTCAGCGCAAAGGTTGGAGGTTGTGGTCGAAGGCTCCGAGGGCTCGGCCCGGCTCGACCGCGTGCTGGCGGCGCGCCTGCCGGAGCTGTCGCGATCGAGGCTGAAAGCCCTGATCCTGGCGGGCGCAGTGCACCTGAAGGCCTCCGCGGTCCGCGACCCCGCTTATCACGTCGCATCCGGCGATACGATCATAATCGACGTGCCGGAAGCGGCGCCCGCCGAGCCCAAGGGGGAGGACATCGCCCTCGATATCGTGTTCGAGGACGACGACATCGTCGTCCTCAACAAGCCCAAGGGCCTCGTCGTGCACCCCGCGGCCGGCCACGAGACCGGCACCTTGGTGAATGCGCTGATCGCCCATTGCGGCGCCTCGCTCTCCGGCATCGGCGGAGTGCGCCGGCCCGGGATCGTGCACCGGCTCGACAAGGACACGACGGGGCTGATGGTGGTTGCCAAGAACGATCTCGCCCACGCTTCATTGACGGCGCAATTCGCCGATCACGGCCGCACCGGCGCGATGCGGCGCGGCTACATGGCATTCGCCTGGGGCGTGCCGAACCGGCACCGCGGCACCGTCGATGCGCCGATCGACCGGCATCCGCATGCACGCGAGAAGATGGCCGTGCGCCAGGGTGGCCGCGAGGCGGTGACGCATTGGGAGATCCTGGAGAGCTTCAAGGGACGCGACGGCAAGGGCGTCGCCGCCCTGCTCGCCTGCGAGCTCGAAACCGGCCGCACCCATCAGATCCGCGTCCATCTCGCCCATATCGGCCACCCGCTGATGGGCGATGCCGTCTATGGCCCGCATTTCAAGACCAAGGCCAACCAGCTCGGCCCCGAGTCGCAGGCAGCTTTGGCGGCGCTGGGGCGGCAGGCCTTACATGCTTACCTGCTGGTATTGGAGCACCCGAGGACGGGAGAATTACTGCACTGGGAGGCGCCTTTGCCGGAGGATTTGCTTCTCCTGGAACGTGCGCTCAAGGCGGCGCTATGACGCAGGCCGCTTCAGAAAGCCTTTACATTACAAAAAGTTATAGCTGCCACACGGGGACGTGACGTCAGCAATCCTTCCCTTTTTGACTCCCCATGGGGTATATTGCGTGTGCGTTGAAATGACCAACGCGGAACATCGCAGCTACGGCCGGCTTTAACACAGCGGTCGTCTGCCTGGCCCGCCGCTATCGGGGGCCTGAACCTTTTGGAGGGCGCACTATGGCCCGTACCGCTGCTTTGCCGGTCCTCAATGGAGAATCCGGCCTTTCTCGCTACCTCGCCGAGATCCGCAAATTCCCGATGCTGGAACCGCAGGAGGAGTACATGCTCGCCAAGCGTTGGCGCGAGCATGACGATCGCGACGCGGCACACCAACTCGTCACCAGCCATCTCCGCCTCGTGGCCAAGATCGCCATGGGCTATCGCGGCTACGGCCTGCCGATCTCCGAGGTCGTCTCGGAGGGCAATGTCGGCCTGATGCAGGCGGTGAAGCGATTCGAACCCGAGAAGGGATTCCGTCTCGCCACCTACGCCATGTGGTGGATCAAGGCGTCGATTCAAGAGTACATCCTGCGTTCGTGGTCGCTCGTGAAGATGGGCACCACCGCGAACCAGAAGAAGCTGTTCTTCAACCTGCGCAAGGCGAAGAGCAAGATCAACGCACTGGACGAAGGCGATCTCCGCCCCGACCAGGTCAAGTTGATCGCCAAGCGCCTCGGCGTCACCGATCAGGACGTGATCGACATGAACCGCCGCCTCGGTGGCGACGCGTCGCTCAACGCACCGATCCGCGACGATGGGGAAGCCGGCGAATGGCAGGACTGGCTGGTCGACAACACGCCCAACCAGGAAGCCATGATGGCGGAGCACGAGGAGTATGATCACCGCCGTGACGCGCTGAACGGCGCCATGGGCGTGCTCAACCCGCGCGAACGCCGCATCTTCGAGGCCCGCCGCCTCGCCGATGAGCCGATGACGCTGGAAGACCTTGCTGCCGAGTTCGGCGTGTCGCGCGAGCGCGTCCGCCAGATCGAGGTCCGCGCCTTCGAGAAGGTGCAGTCCGCGGTCAAGGGCACGATCGCAAAGGCCGAACAGGCCGCGCTGGAAGCCGCGCATTAAGCGCGGCGGTTCAGCGCCAGAGATTGGCGGATCGAAAGAGACGAAAAGCCGGCGGCAACGCCGGCTTTTTTGTTGGCGTGAGGCGAACTGCGCCCGTGTGGGCACACCGCCTACTCCCCCCATTCCCGTGCCATCGTCGCGAGCGTGCAGCCTTCGCAATAGCGCGCGTCCTTGTAGTCGATCCAGTTGTGCGCGTAGACGCGCTCGAGCGGGATGTCGTAGCGCGCACGCAGCACCTTGACGAGGATCTTCCACGCCGCGACCTGTGCCTCGGTCGGCCCCGCCGTCACGTCGGGATAATTGCCGGCGAACTCGACGCCGATCGAATTGTCGCGCACCACCTGGCGGTAGGTCGGACGGTTGTCGATGTACTTGTTGTCGTTGCGGTTGGCGCCGTCGCCGTGGGTCGGCACGAGGTTCTCGGCGACCGCCCAATAGACCGTGCCGTCGGTCTCGACCCAGACCGTGACGCCACGCCGCGTCGGGTTCTTCGCCTGCGCCTGCGCGCCGCCGCGGGCCGAGCCCGCCGGTCCCTCGGTCTGGTGCACGATGATGTTGCGCCAGGATCTTGCGCTAGCGAGGTCGCCCCACGGCGCCAGCCAGACGATCTTCAGGCCGGGGATGTCGGGCGTGCCGGAGGCGCGCGCGAGCCTGGCGAGCTCGGCATCCGCAGCAGCGGCGGGGACGAGCGGAAGGAGAGCGGCCAACGTGGCCGCGAGCAGGCGAAATATCATCATGCGGGGTCCAATGCGACCCAAGCCTAACAGGCTTTACGCGAATGTCCTCAGCGTCCCGACAGACTCGGGCGAAAGCGGCGGGGCGGGGTCATAGACCGCAAAATCGTTCTTGCCGTTCTTTTTGGCGGCATAGAGGGCGTGGTCGGCATTGGCCATCAGGCGGTCCGGGAAATCCCCGATGCCGCGGTCCCACTCCGCAACGCCGATCGAGATCGCGATCTGAATGTCGCGGCCGCTGCAGCTGGCGGCGTCCTGACGGCAGACTTCGAGCACGCGGCGGGCGATCGCGGCCGCCTCGCGCAGCGACGAGGACGGCAGCACGATGCAGAACTCGTCGCCGCCGGTGCGGGCGAGCATGTCGCCGGGCCGCAAGCGCGTCTGCGCCATCAGGGTGAAGTGCTTGAGGCAGGCATCGCCGGCGGCATGGCCATGGGTGTCGTTGATGGTCTTGAAGCCGTCGAGGTCGATCAGCAGCAGCGAGAACGGCTCACCGCTGCGCCCCGAACGGGCGCATTCCTCGGTCAGGCGCTGCAAGAGATGCCGCCGGTTGGCAACGCCGGTGAGATCGTCGAGCAACGCGAGGTCGGCAACCTCGTTGCGCAGCCGCTCGATCGCCATCAACAGACAGGCGAAATTCCAGGCCATGGCCAGGAACACCAGCAGCAGGATCATCAACGTCTGCAAGCCGTTGAAGTTGACCGCCGTTATGGCGCCGCCATAGCCGAGCAGCGCCGCCCCGGAACGCACGACGTGAATGGACAGCAGGAGAAATCCCACGATCGCAGCGAGGCGTGCGCCGGGATTTTCCCGCCCATTCTGCTGGCCGAGCAGCAGCGGCAACGTGAGGATGATCGGTGTCGATTGTGCCAGCGAGTAGATCACGATCCGCATCGGCATGTGGTCGGTGACGACCAGGAAGAAGGCGAGGCCGGCGCTGGCAAGCAGCGAGCTGCCGATCGCCGCCGGCCAGGACACCGGCCGGTGATAGAACCGGGCCACGCCCATGCAGGCGAGCCATGACGAGAAGATCATGAGGCCGCCGCCGCCGACCAGCGGAAAGGCCGGCTCCATGACGTCGCGCAGCATGGAGATCGCCGCGCCTGCCGCCGCCAGCACGGCGCCCGCAGTCCAATACCGAGCCGCCTCGAATTTGGGATAGGCGCGCGCCACATAGGCCCAGATCAGGCCCAGCGACAGGAAGTTGATGACGATAACGATCCAGAGTGTCGACACGCTCAGCATGGCGACTGCGGGACGCGCATGGTCCCGCCCTCTTCGCTCGGCAACTGCCCGTACATACCCGCCCCCGTGTTCTTGCGGACGATCATGCGCGCGGCGCGCTTAATGGAGTCTCACCGCAATTGCGTAAACTCGGGCATTGGTTTTGGATTGATGAATCCCGCAGCGCGATTTCGGCTTCGTTAAGCAAGCCCCGGCGCGCACCAGCGCCGTGCCCCCGGACGCGCGCGAAGCGGATTCGCGCGGCAAAATCACCCGAAAATGCATCTGAGCTGTGGATAACAGGATGACACGGATGTGACGAGGCGGGGCAGCCGGCTCCGAATCTGCTGAGTTTGTCGTCGAGGATGTTGCGAGGCTGGCCCTCCGCCGAGCACCCTCGTGTCGCGTTCCACCATTAACCTTTGAGAGGATACTATGGCTAAGAAAGCGAAGAAGGCGGCGAAGAAGAAGGCGAAAAAGGCCAAGAAGGCGAAGAAGAAGTAACGAGGCTTCTGTTTCTTTGCCCGGGTGGAGTGAGCTCCGCCCGGGCGTCGGGTCGATCGAAGATGGCGGGCGCAAGGCCCGCTTTTTTATTGTGCGAGAGTTCGAAGTGTACCCGCTCTAACAGCGTCATGGCCGGGCTTGTCCCGGCCATCCACGCCTTGCCGCACAGTCCGAAGAGCGTGGATGCCCGGGACAAGCCCGGGCATGACGAGACCTTTCGAGAGGTGACGAAGAAGCTATCGCTCCGACAACGCCAGCTTGGCGCCGAGCGCGGCGAAGCCGGCGGCAAAGGAGCGGCGCAGCCAGGCCATGACGGCCGGGCGGGAGATGACGCGCTCGCGCACCGCGGCGGCGCAGAGGCCGTAGAGCACGAACACCGCAAAGGTCATCGCCATGAAGGCGCCGCTCAATTCCAGCATGCGCGCCAGCACATGGGCCTCGTCCTCCGCGACGAATTGCGGCAGGAAGGCGAGAAAGAAGATCGACAGTTTTGGATTGAGGATGTTGATCAGGAAGCCGGTGACGATGACGCGGCTGCTCGATCTTTCCCTGATCTCGCCCCCAACCGCCAGCGCCCCGGTCTCGCGCAGAGCCTGCCAGGACATGTAGAGCAGATAGGCGACGCCGCACCATTTCAGCGCGGCGAAGGCGAGCGCGCTGGTGTGGAGCACGGCGGCAAGACCGAGCATCGCCGCCGCCATGTGCGGCACGATGCCGAGCGTGCAGCCGAAGGCGGCCGCCACGCTGGCGCGCGAACCGCGGGTCAGCGCCGCGGCCAGCGTGTAGAGCACGCCGGTGCCCGGGGGAAGCGACGACGATGAGCGAGGTGAGCAGGAAGGACCAGGTCATGGTCCGACCTTATCACCGCAGGGCGCTGCGAGAAAGCGGGCGCGTCAGGACAGCTGAGCGATCTCGGCCTCGCGCAGCACGTCGAGCGGCGCCCAGGGCTTGGCCCAGAACTTGGCGCCGTCGGGCAGGGCCTGCTTCAAAGGCCGGCCCGAGGTGACGACGACGTCGAGCTTGGGATTGCGGTGCTTGGCGACATGCGCGAGCTCGACGCCGTTCATGCGGCCGGCCAGCTGGACGTCGGTCAGCATCAGACAGAGCGCGCCGGCGTTCTTGTCGAGCACGCGCTCGGCGGCCTCGGCGCTTTCGCACTGGATGACCTGGTAGCCGCTCTCCTCCAGGAGGACGCAAAGCATCTCCCGCTGCATGGCGTCGTCTTCAACGATCAGCGCTGTCGCGCGTAATGGCGTCGCTTGTCCCATCGGCGGCTCCCAATGCATGCCCTCATAACGCATGTTAAAAACCCAGGCGGACGTGGGTTCGGTTTCATTTCAAAAAAAAGTAATTCATAGTTCCATCATCGGGGACTTGACGGGGGAACTCATGACGACGATTCGGGGCGCCGCCGCCATCACGGGAGCCGCGAGCGGCATCGGCCGGGCGCTGGCGATCGAGCTCGCCCAGCGCGGCTGCGACCTCGCGCTGGCCGATCGCGACGAGGGCGGATTGAAGGCGCTCGCGGCGGAGATCGGAACAACGCGCAAGGTCAGCCTGCACCGCGTCGACGTCGGCGAGGCCGGCGACATCGCGCAGTTCGCGAGCGAGGCCATCGCCGCGCATTCTTCCCTCGGCATCGTCGTCAACAATGCCGGCGTTGCGCTGATGGGCACATTCGAGGAGATCGACCAGGCCCAGATGGACTGGCTGTTCGACATCAATTTCTGGGGCGTGGTGCACGGCACGCGGGCCTTCCTGCCGCACCTGAAGACGAAGGCCGAGGCGCACATCGTCAACCTCTCCTCGATCTTCGGCATCATCGCCCCGCCGGGCCAATCGGCCTATGCCGCGGCGAAGTTCGCGGTGCGCGGCTTCTCGGAGAGCCTGCGGCACGAGCTCAGCGTCGCGGGCAGCCCGGTGAAGATGTCGGTCGTGCATCCCGGCGGCATCGCCACCGCGATCGCGCGCAACGCCCGCACCGGCGTCGGCGTCACCGACAATGCCCGCCGCGCGCAATCGATCGAACGGTTCGAGAACGCGGCGAAGACCTCGCCGAAGGACGCGGCACTGCGCATCATCAGGGGCATCGAGCGGAACGAGCCGCGCATCCTGATCGGCAACGACGCCCGCTTCATGGATCTCTTGCAGCGCTTCCGCCCGGGAACCTATTGGGCGCCGCTGCAGCGGCGGCTGGAGAAGATGGCGAAGGGGGCGTAGGCGCGTGGCGCTTCAGCAGTGCTCTCCTATCACCCCACCCACCGCTGTCATGCCCCGGCTTGACCGGGGCATCCAGTACGCCGCGGCCCCTCGGCTCCATCGCTGCTCTCTGGAATACTGGATCGCCCGGTCAAGCCGGGCGATGACAGCGAGTATGTGGGACGCTCGTGCCACCAGTCGTCACTGCCCCATCAGCCGATCGGCGAAATAGCCGATGGTCTTGCGGTACACCACCGCCCTGTTCCACTCGCGCATCGCCTCGAAGTTCGGCGTGCCCTCGCCATAGGGCTGGCCCATCTTGAAGCCGCTCGTGTGCAAGAGGTTCGCGGTCGAGGCGAGCACGTCGGGGATGCTGTGGCGGAGGTCGACATGGCCGTCGCCGTCGAAATCGACGCCGTACTTGATGTAGGACGATGGCAGGAACTGGGTCTGGCCGATCTCGCCGGCATAGGCACCGATCATGTCGCGCAGCTGGAGGTCGCCGCGCTGCACGATCTTGAGCGCGGCCAGCAGCTCGCCCTGGAACAGATCGGTGCGGCGGCAATCATGCGCGAGCGTCGCCAGCGTGCGGACCACCGGCAGCTTGCCGGTGTCGCCCTTGCCGAAATCGCTCTCCAGCCCCCAGATCGCGACCAGGATATAGCGGGGCACGCCGAACTTCTGCTCGATGCGCGACAGCAGCGCGGCATGCCGCTGCAGCATCGCGCGCCCGCCATTGATGCGGCCGGGGCCGACCCGGGTCGAGACGTACTGCTCGAAGGTCTTGTTGAAGGTGTAGCGCTGGCGGCGGTCGAAGGCGAGCACCGCAGGGTCGGGCGCAACGCCGCCGAGCGCCGCATTGGTCACGCCAGCCGAGACGCCGGCGGCCTGAGCCTCCTGCGCCATGCTGGCGATGAAGCCGTTGAAGTCGCCGCCGCAGCGGGCGGCCTGCGCCGACCCGCCGGCCAGAGACGCGACCAAGGCGGCAGCGAAAAGCAGTCTCAGCATGTGGAGCAATCCCCCAAGAATCCCAGTGCGAAGCAGCGCAGATCATGCCCGGGAACGCCACGAGCGTCAAAGCGCAAGGCTCGAAGGACAAGGCTCGCAGCAAGGCTTGATCCGCATCAAACCGTCCCACGCCGTGCTTTCTAGACTGGACCGAGCAGGAGAACCGCACATGACCGGAATTACCTTGACCGCCGAGCAGATCCGCAATGCGCCCGCCCCGGTGCGGCAATGGATCGAGCAGGAGGTGATCGCCGCGCTCGGCCTTGCGCCACGGACGCCGGCGGCCGCGCCGTCGCAAGTCCCCCACCTCGTCGCCTGCAGCGTGGAAGACATGGCCGGCGTGCTCGAGCACATCCGCGGCGCGCTTCCGGCCGTGAACGTGCTGTTCGAGCTCGGCCGCCCCGGCATCAGCTTCGGCCGCCCCGCGGTGATGACGTTCCGCCTGATGGACCTCCTGCATCACACGCGCCTCTCGGACGTCAGCGAGGTCATGACGTGTCTCGAGATGATCAACCAGGCGCTGACCGAGGTGAAGAAGGACGCTTCCGTGCGGTTCTGCGGCTTCGACAATGAGGGCCATTGCCTGATCGCGCCGCAGACGCAGGAGAGTATCGCGACGCTGTGGCAGACCATGATGGAACGGCAGCAGGCGGCGCGCGCGGCGCCGGCGGCGTGACGGGAACGGCATCGCCATGCGCAACCGCCAGCAGCCTCCATCGACCCGCTCCCTCCTGCGCATCCCGCTGTTTCGCCTGCTCGCCATCAACCTCGCGATCGGCGCCGCCGCCGCCGTGCTCTTGGTCGGCGGCCTGCTCTGGCTCAACCCCGGGCATCTGCGCGAGCTGATCTTCGCCGACCGCGCACCCGGCATTGCGCTCGTGCTGCTGCTCGCTTCCTTCCTCATCACCTTCGGCTCGGCCGCGATGGGCAGCGCGATCATGGCGCAGGGACGCAAAGAGCCTGGCGACAAAGGCGGCGGACGGGGATCACGGCTCGCCGTGCAGGAGGTGGTGCACCGCCGGCGAGATTGAGGCGCGCAGCGCGAAGCGCGTGCGTCGGCGCCGAAACAAAACCGCAAAAACAACCCCATGCACAGTAGAAGTCTTGATGTGATCTTTACGATTTTTCCGAATCAACGTTGACCGTCGGGCAAAACAGTGGTATGGTGCCAACATCGCAAGACTCCAGACGCTGATGCCCGCGCGCTCTCGTTGCCTTCCGAGAGCGCGGCAAGATGAACAAAGTACTTCGAGGATCCAAAGCATCTGATTTTCGAAATTGTGGGAAATCGCGATATCCATCAGCTGCATATCTGATGCGCCTGCTGCGACATCGTCGCGCGGCGATTTACCTTGCCATCGCGGCGCGCCTTCTATAGCCTTCTATTTTAGGTTGTCGCCCTGCCAGCCCCGGGCGACGCTGAAAAGATAAACGGCGGGCTTCGGCCCGCCGTTTATTGAAAGGCGTGGCGACGATCGCGAAAGTCATTTGTCCGAAAGTTATTTGCCCGAAAGTCATTTGACTGCGGCGTCCTGATCGAGGACAAGCCGCCATGGCCAAAAAACCCGGAACCAACCCCAAAGGCGAATTCGTCTTCTTCAACGTCGTCTACGAAGACGATTCCCAACGCTCCAACCGCCGCGTGCCGGCCGAGCTCCTCGGCGGCCTCGACGGCGACGAACCCGCCCGCGCCTTCATCATGGAACAGGACCGCGAGATCGCGGAAAAGTCAGGCAAGCCGGCGCTGGAGATCAAGCGGATCGAGCGGGTGGGGGCGAAGAAGAAGTAGAAGGGCCGAGGTGGGCGCTCACCAGCGCCCGCTCCATCTATTCCAGGCAAATAGCAGATCGGCAAACCGGTCATAGGCAAACCGCGTGACCGGCACCGCCACGCGATTGCCTGATAGCGCCGCAAGCCACCCCTGCCCAGGCGTTAACCGCCACAGTGCAATCGCGACATCCGTGCCGACGATAAGCCGGCCGGCCTCGTCGGTCGCATGAAGTCGGCGCCTGATGTCGTCGAGCGAACCGCCAAAGTGCGCCAGCGCGTCAGGCTGCTCGTTGACGTCCCTGAACTCGACCGTGCCCGCACACACCAGCGCCAGCAGCTTGTTGCGGTGCCAGTCGATGCCGGCGTCACAGACGGGGCAGCGGGTGTTGTAGTAGACGGTGAGGTGGGGTGGCATCAATGCGCCGTTCTCGTCGGAATTATAGGCCGAGAGAAAGCCAGGTGAACGCCTTCTAAAGCTGCCGTTACAAACGCACAAGGAAGGGCGACCCGACCTCGGCCCGTCGAATTGCGCGGCAGCCTCGACGGCGACGAGCCCGCGCGCAACTTTATTGGGGAGCAGGATCACGAGTCGCGGAAAAAGCGCGAGGCCGGTGCTGGAGATCGAGCGGATTCAGGGGCGGGGCAAAGAAGAAGTTGTCCCCGTCATTGCGAGCGCAGCGAAGCAATCCAGAGATGCGTCTGGATGGCGGCAGAGCAGACCTGATTTGCTTAACCTGAGTTCTTCGCGTTTTGACCCCGAGCGCATCGCGCGTGAAGTGGGGCCACTGCTCATATTGCGGGCAGCTGTGGCGCACAGGTGACACTTGGAGGGCGACTCATGGGCTATACTGCATCATCAATTCGCATTCCATGTCTGAAAGTTGGGAAAGATAATGAAAAAGCTCGCCATCGCCGCTGCCGCTCTCGTCCTCGGTACCGCCGGCGCGTCAGCAGCCGATCTGGCCGCCCGGCCTTACACCAAGGCGCCCGCGCCCGTCGCTGCCGTTTATAACTGGACCGGATTCTACATCGGTGCGCAGGTTGGTTACGCCTGGGGCGATAACAGCACCCGTGAGTTCGTCACCGCAACCGGCGTCCCCACCGGCTTCGTCCAAGGCTTCAACGCTGATGGCGTCGTTGGCGGTGGTCACATCGGGTACAACTGGCAGTTTGGCCAATTCGTCTTCGGTCTCGAAGGCGATCTGGAAGGCTCGGATGTCAAGGGCGGTTATCGTCTTGGAAACCTCAACGGCACGGACTTCCGGATTGATGCTCAGGCCTCCATCCGTGGTCGCCTCGGTGTTGCTTTCAACAATTCGCTGCTCTACGTGACCGGCGGTGCGGCCTGGGCTGATATGGACCACACTTACGTGCTTGCGAACGCTCTGTTTGAGACCGTCTCCACCACGCGCACCGGCTGGACCGTGGGCGCAGGCTGGGAATACGGCTTCACGCCCAATTGGTCGGCCCGTGTTGAATATCGCTACACGGACTTCGGCAATTTCCGGAATGCCTCTACCGCTGCGTTCCCCGGCTTCTCGTACGAGCATGATCCGGTATTCCACACCGTGCGTGCGGGTGTCAGCTATCGCTTTGGCGGCCCGGCGGTCTCGGCCTACTGATCTATCCAACCTGACCAGAATCAGAGTCTCAAAGCCCCGGCTTCGTCCGGGGCTTTTTGTTGCCTGCTAGCGAAAAATACTAGAAATAGGATTGGGACGGGCGGGCCGTGGCGATATCAGCTGCTAGCCCATCTCGGAAGTCGGGCGCCGTCCGCTCTTTTGTTGCTGTCGGAATAGAAGCAGACATGGATAGGGCAATCGCCTGGTGAGTACAAACTGCAGCCTGGATTGCTTCGTCGCAAGCGCTCCTCGCATTGACGGGGCGAGAGCCGGGTCAAAGAAAAACGGCGGGCTGTTGGCCCGCCGTTTTCGTTCTGATTGGAATCCGGATTAATTATCCAAAAAGCTCCGCAGCTTCCTCGACCTCGACGGATGCTTCAGCTTCCTAAGCGCCTTCGCTTCGATCTGGCGAATACGCTCTCTCGTCACCGAGAACTGCTGGCCGACCTCTTCCAGCGTATGATCCGTGTTCATGCCGATGCCGAAGCGCATGCGGAGCACGCGCTCTTCGCGCGGGGTGAGCGAGGCGAGGACGCGCGTGGTGGTCTCGCGCAAATTGGACTGGATCGCGGCGTCGATGGGCAGGATCGCGTTCTTGTCCTCGATGAAATCGCCGAGATGCGAATCCTCTTCGTCACCGACCGGCGTCTCCAGCGACAGCGGCTCCTTGGCGATCTTGAGGACCTTGCGGACCTTCTCCAAGGGCATGCCGAGCTTTTCGGCGAGCTCTTCCGGGGTCGGCTCGCGGCCGATCTCGTTCAGCATCTGGCGGGACGTGCGCACGATCTTGTTGATCGTCTCGATCATGTGCACGGGGATGCGGATGGTGCGGGCCTGGTCGGCGATCGAGCGGGTGATCGCCTGCCGGATCCACCAGGTGGCGTAGGTCGAGAACTTGTAGCCGCGGCGGTATTCGAACTTGTCGACCGCCTTCATCAGGCCGATGTTGCCTTCCTGGATCAGGTCGAGGAACTGCAAGCCGCGGTTGGTGTACTTCTTAGCGATCGAGATCACGAGGCGGAGGTTGGCTTCCACCATCTCCTTCTTGGCCTGGCGGGCCTCGCGCTCGCCCTTCTGCACGGAGTGCACGATCTTGCGGAACTCGACGATCTCGAGGCCGGTCAGCGCGGCGAGCTGATGCACCTCGTGGCGGAGGTCCTTGATGCGGTCCTTCTCGTGGTGGACGAAGTTCTTCCAGCCCTTGGCCGACAATTTCGAGACACGGTTGAGCCAGCGCGGATCGAGCTCCGAGCCGGTGTAGTTGCGCAGGAAATCCTCGCGCGCGACGCCGTGGCTGTCGGCAAGGCGCATCAGGCGGCCCTCATGCGAGACGAGGCGCTTGTTGATGTCGTAGAGCTGCTCGACGAGGCTGTCGATACGGGCCTGGTTGAGGCGCAGCGACTTCACCTCGACGATGATCTCGTCCTTCAGCTTCTTGTACTTGCGCTCCTGGTGCGGCGAGAGCGACTCGTTCTGGAGCTGGTTCTGGATGTCCTGCTCCTGAAGCTTGCGCAGCTTCTTGTAGCTGTCGGCGATGCGATCGAAGATCTCGACCACCTTCGGCTTGAGCTCGGCCTCGATCGCCGCGAGCGACATCTGGTTCTCGAACTCGTCGTCGTCCATGTCGGCTTCGGCCGCGGCCTCGCCCGGATCCTTCTCCTCGCCCTCGGGGGCGGCCGCGGGCGCGGCGCGGAACGGGGTCGGCGACGGGGGCGCGGCGGGCGGCGCGACATGCGCGGGCGCGGCTGCAGACGCGGTGGCTTCGCCGCCCTCGGCCGAGGCTTCGCCGCCCTCGCCATTGGGACCTGCGATCATCGCGGTGTTCATGCCGCCCTTGGCGTCCGGGCCGGCATAGGTCGCTTCGAGATCGATGATGTCGCGGAGGAAGATCTTGCCTTCGTTGAGCTCGTCGCGCCAGATGATGATGGCCTGGAAGGTCAGCGGGCTTTCGCAGAGACCCGCGATCATCGCCTCGCGGCCGGCCTCGATGCGCTTGGCGATCGCGATTTCGCCCTCGCGGGAGAGCAGCTCGACCGTGCCCATCTCGCGCAGATACATGCGCACGGGATCGTCGGTGCGCTCGCCCGGCTCGCTCTTCTTGACCTCGGTGACGGCCTTCTGGGTGACCTCGACGAGCTCGTTATCGGTCTCGTCGTCGCCCTCGTCCTTCTCCTCCTCGCCTTCGGTGTCGTCGGCTTCGGTGACGTTGATGCCCATGTCCGAGAGCATCGACATGATGTCCTCGATCTGTTCGGGCGAGGTCTGGTCGGACGGCAAGACTTCGTTGAGCTGATCGAAGGTCACGAAGCCGCGCTTCTTGGCCTGCTTGATCATCTTCTTCACGGCGGCGTCGGACAGGTCGAGCAAGGGCGAGGGCGCGTCCTGGGAGTCCTTCTCCGGCGCATCCGCTGCCTTGTCGTCTTTTTCCTTGTCCTTCGCCTGCAGCGTCTTTGCCTTGGTGGCCATCCATTGCTCCTAAACGCGCTTCATGCGAGACGCGCCGCGCCTTCGCGTGAATTCACATGAACCTGTTGCTCGACGCTCTCGCTTCGGCAGCTCTCGACACGGAAAGGGCGGCGCACAAACCTCTCGCCACCCCCAACTCTCTCTCGCCGGAATTGCCTAACGCTTCGTCAGCCTCTTTGTCGCGGCGGATGCAGGTGTAGTGCCAACAGCGATTGCGCGGATTCATTCCTGACGCGTCTGTTATGCCTGCGGCCGCCTCTGGGCCAAAGTGCTACAAGACCGTTAAGCCTCGATTAACCCTGTTTTTGCCGCCAAACCTAGGATTTGGCGAGTCTTTTAGCGGTTCCAGCCGTGGCCGTCCGCATGTTTCTTTCATCACATGCTCTTCTGGAGCCGGCCCGACAGCTCGCCAAAACCCTCGATCAGGGCTTCGGTACCGTCGACTTCCCCTATCCGAGCCTTGACGTCACGCAGCCACGCCAAATTGGCCTCGCTGGGATCCTCCCCCAAGGCCAGCTCGGCGTCTTTCAGCTCTCTAAGTAGTGAATGCCATTGCCGATGCAAGGCAACCAGCTGGTGCCAGGTGGCAAGAACGTCGTCCCGCGCCGCGCCCTCGCGGGCGGCCCACACCGCCTGGGTCGTGATGACATTCTCAACCCTTTGAAGAGTTTGAGAAAATCCGCCCTTTGCGAGGTCGCCGCGCATCTTTTCTGCCTGCTCGCCGGGGTCCGGCGAGTGGTGATGGTCGTTGGCGAAGGCGGCGATGATGCCGGCCCTGAGCTTGTGGGCCTCGGGATGGGCCAGCTCCAGGGCGGCGACCTCCTCCAGATGCTCGTGCAGCAGCCAGGGGTGGTTGATCAGGCATTGCAGGATCAGCGCCTCCCGGCGGGAGATGGCGCTGCGCTGGCCTCGCAGGATCGGGCTTGCCGCCAGCTGCGGGCTCGCCGCCTGGTAGGGGCCGGACGGTAGCGGGGTCGGACCCGGGGCGCCGCGGCGGCCGCCGAACCCTTGTCCGCCGAATCGATTCGCCCCGCCCCGCGGCTGAAACGGCCGGCCGCCACCGGGGCGGAAATTGCCCCGGCCGCCAAAGCCGCGCCCGCCTTCGGGAGCAAACGTGCGCTGCAGCCGCTCGACGAATTCGTCGCGATAATAGCGCCGCACCACCTCATCGCGGATGCCGTTCGTGAGCTCCCTGATGCGCGCCTCCAGCGCGGCGCGCCGCTCGGGCGTGGCGAAATTGCCGCCCTCGAGCTCGCGCGACCAGATCATGTCGGCGAGCGGACGGGCGGCGGCGATGACCTCCTCGATCGCGCCGCGCCCGCCCGAGCGCACGAGATCATCGGGGTCCTGCCCTTCCGGCAGCAGCGCAAAGCGAAGACTCTTGCCGGGCGCGAGGAACGGCAAGGCAAGGTCCGCAGCACGATAGGCCGCCTTCTGTCCGGCGCGGTCGCCGTCGAAGCAGAGGATCGGCTCGTCCGCCATCTTCCAGAGCAGCGCGAGCTGGCTTTCGGTGAGCGCGGTGCCGAGCGGCGCGACGCTGCCGGCAAAGCCCGCGGTGACCATGGCGATGACGTCGACATAGCCTTCGACCACGATCAGTGGGCTGCCGTCATGGGTGGCTTTGCGCGCGGTCTGGTGGTTGTAGAGATTGTCGCCCTTGTGGAAGAGCGGCGTCTCCGGCGAATTCAGGTATTTGGCCGGAACGTCCTTCTCCAGCGCGCGCCCGCCGAAGGCGATGACGCGGCCGCGCAGATCGGTGATCGGAAACATCACGCGATCGCGGAAGCGATCGTAGGGAACGGGGATGTCGTCGCCGCCGATCAACAGACCGGTCTCGACCATGTCCTCGACGGAGACGCCGAGCTTGCCGAGATGCTCCTTCAGCGCGAATCTTTCGCCCGGCGCATAGCCGAGGCGGAACTGCAATTGCGTCGCCGGCGAAATGGCGCGGTCGGCGAGATAGCCGCGCGCTTTCGCGCCCACGCGCGAGGCCAGCGTCTCGGCGAAGAATTTCGCCGCGAGATCCATCACGTCATGCAGCGAGCGCCGCCGCTGCTCCTCGCGCGCGGCGTTGGGCGTCACCGCCGGCAGCGGCAGGCCCGCCATATTTGCAAGCCGCTCCACCGCTTCCGCGAACGGCAGGCCGTCGGTCTCCATCACGAAGGTGATGATGTCGCCGTGCTTGCCCGAGGAGAAGTCGTGATAAAAACCCTTCTGGTCGTTGACGTAGAAGGACGGCGTCTTCTCCTGCTGGAACGGCGACAGCCCCTTCCACTCGCGCCCGGCCTTCTTCAGCTTGACGCGCTTGCCCACGACCTCGGAGACCGAAAGCCGGGCACGAAGCTCGTCGAGGAACTGGGGCGTGAAGCGCATGGGGCGAGTTTAGCCGAGCGTTTGAGTCGGGCGAAGGATCAGGGATATAGGGACGGCCCGGTCAAAGGCCAGGTTTGTCGGGCTTATCCGGCTTATTCGACCTATGCACAGGCCTACAGTCATTGCTCCGTCATTCCGGGGCGCGCGTAGCGCGAGCCCTCCATGGCGCCGCCGGGATGCTCGGAGAAATGGATTCCGGGCTCGCGCCAAGGGGCGCGCCCCGGAATGACGAGCCACTTGAACCGCGCCCGGTTCCACGCTTCCATACCGCCATGTTCAGGACCTTTCGGGGCGGCCAGACCGGGGGTTGGCGGGTGACCTCGCTCTCGCCTGTGACGGGCGAGTCCCTGCCCTTCGTGCCGGCGCTGTCGGTGACCGACAGCGAGGCCGTCTCGTTGCCGCTGGTGCCCTCGCGCAATGCCTGGCGGCTGGTCGGCGTCGCCAGCAGCCTGCGCTACACGGAGCGGGCCGAGAAGCAGCAACTCGTCGCCGTGCAGGCCGGCCTCGGCCGGCTGGAGGCCACCAGCGCAGCACTGATCCCGATCCGCAAGTCGCAGGCCTGGTGGGAGCTGACCCAGGAAGAGCGCCGCAAGATCTTCGAGGACAAGTCGCACCACATCGCGAGCAGTCTTCGTTTCCTGCCCGCGATCGCGCGCCAGCTCTATCATTGCCGCGATCTCGGCGGCCCCTTCGATTTCCTGACCTGGTTCGAATTCGCCCCCGTGCACGCCTCGCTGTTCGAGGAGCTGGTGGCGATGCTGCGGCGGACCGAGGAATGGACCTATGTCGAGCGCGAGGTCGACGTGCGCGTGGTGAAGGAAGTGCTGTCGGCTTAGCGATCGAGGAATCGCCCGGATTCGATGCGCGGCAGATCGGTGACGGGCCAGTTGTAGACGTAGGTCCAAGCCTTCCCGGTGGTGCCGTCGGGCAGCGTCACCTCGATCATCTGCCGCAGATATTCGGTTGGCTCCGGAAAGCCCTCGCCGCAGGCCTCGTACATGTCGAGCTCGCGCAAGAGCTCGTCCGGCACACGCAGGTGAAACAGCTCGCCATGGACGATGTCGGTCGCCGCCTCGGAGAGCAGCAATCCCGGATAGTGCTTCACCAGAACGAGCCGGCCGCGGCAGGTGGCTTCACTGATGAATTCCGCATGGCCGGCGAGCAGCCGCGCCATCGGGTGGTCGAAGGCGCGCATCAGGGTGCCGTAAACGAAAAGTCGATCCGAGCTCATGCCGTTCCAACGTTGCGGCATCGGTGCGATACCGCTACTCCGTTTACACAGTTTGTCATTCCATAGGCAAATCAGGATGGCTTTGGATATAGCCGACGCAACTGACCAGCTGCTCGGCGAGGGCGACATTCCGCCCGTGCATGAGGTGAATACGGCAGGGACATCGCCGTTCCTGCTCACCGCGGACCATTACGGACGGGTGCTGCCGCGCGCGCTCGGCGATCTCGGCGTCGCGGAGAGCGATCTCGTCAGGCATATCGCCTGGGATATCGGCATCGCCGGCGTCGCCGAGCGGCTCGCCGAGATGCTCGATGCGCATCTGATCGCGCAGCGCTATTCGCGCCTGGTGATCGACTGCAACCGCCCGCCCGGCGTCGCAAGCTCGATCCCTGAGATCTCCGAGGCGACCGCCATCCCCGGCAATGAGGATCTGTCCGCCGCGGCCAAGGAGATGCGCCGGCGCGAGATCTTCGATCCCTATCACCGCCGGATTGGCGCTGCGATCGATGCGCGCATCAGGGCGGGCAGGCCGACGGTGCTGGTGGCGCTGCACAGCTTCACGCCGGTCTATTACGGCGAGCCGCGGCCCTGGCACATCGGCACGCTCTATCACCGCGACACCGTGCTGCCGCTTCTGATGCTGCAGCATTTGCGGGCCGAGAGCGCGCTCGTCGTCGGCGACAACCAGCCTTATGCGGTGAGCGACATCACCGACTACACGATTCCAATCCACGGCGAGGCGCGCGGCCTCGTCAACACCGGCATCGAGATCCGCCAGGACCTGATCGCCGAGGAGAGCGGCCAGCAGCAATGGGCCGAGCGGCTGGCGCGGATCCTGCGCGAGATCGAGGCCACGCTGCGCGAGCAGGGAATGAGTTAAGCGGTCACTTCGCCCGCGTCAGTGCCAGCCAGATGCCGCCGCCGATCATGAAGCCGCCTGAGATGCGCGACACCATCCGCGTTCGCCGCGCCGAGAAGAATTTTCGGGCGCGCCCGGCGGCAATCGCGTAGAGCGCATCGGTCATCACCGCCGTCACCATGAAGGTGGCACCCAGCAGCGCGACCTGCGGGAAATGCGGCTGGCTCATGTCCATGAATTGCGGGATGAAAGCGCCGAAGAACACCAGCACCTTGGGGTTCGACAGCAGCACCAGGAATCCCTGCAGGAAGAAGCCGCCGCGCGGCGGCGGAGGCGGTGCGTCGACAGCGACGCCTTCGACCGGCTCCCAGATCAGCTTGATGCCGAGCCAGATCAGATATGCGGCGCCGGCAAAGCGCACCCAGTCGAACCAATAGCCCATGGTCGCCATCAGCGAGGTCAGGCCGATCGCAACGATGCCGATGACGATGGCAAGCCCGGCCTGCGCGCCGGCCACGTTAATGAGCGCCGCACGCGTGCCGTGGCGCAAGCCATTGGCGATGACGAGGGTGACGATCGGCCCCGGCAGCAGCGCCAGCGCAATGCAGGCGGCGACGAAGGCGAGGTAGGCTTGCATGGACATCATGGGAGGGACTCGCTGAGGGCGGTTTCGCCGCATTAATGCATGGCGAGCGCTGGAACGGAAGACGCGTCAGTCGCTCCAAGCCGATCCCTTGACATGCAACCATTTAGTTGCCTATTATCGCCGCCATGGATGAGGTCTTCAAGGCGCTCGCGGATAGCTCGCGACGTTCGCTGCTCGACAGGCTTCACGCCAGAAACGGCCAGACACTGAACGAGCTCTGCGAGGGGCTTGCGATGACGCGACAGGCCGTCACCAAGCACCTTGCCATCCTGGAGGAAGCGAACCTCATCACCACCATCAGGCATGGACGCGAGAAGCTGCACTACCTCAACCCGATGCCGATCCATCAGATCGGCGAACGCTGGATCAGGAAGTTCGAGCGCAGCAAGCTCGCCGCGCTCAACGAGCTGAAACGTCAGTTGGAGAACGGCGACGAGTGAGTCCGCTCAACGAAGGATTTGATGCACGATGAACCTCGATCAATTCAAGCCGCTGACCGTCTACACCATCTACATCGCCTCGACGCCCGAGAAGGTGTGGGAGGCGCTGACGTCCGCCGAGTTCAGCCGCAAATATTTTTCCGGCTTTGCGGTGGAGATGGAGCCGAAGCTCGGCGGCAGCTTCGTCGTGCATGCGCCCGACGGCTCCGAGCACATCCGCGGCGAAGTGTTCGAATACGATCCGCCGAGGAGGCTCACAGTGAGCTGGAACGTCAATTGGCCGGACCTCGTGGAAAAGCTCGGCACCACCATCGTCACCTACGAGATAGAGCAGGCCGGCGAAGCCGTCCGCCTCACCCTGAGCCAACGCCACGACCGCGAGCTCAGCGACGACATCCTTTCCGGCGGCCGCACCGGCTGGCCCGCGATCCTCTCCGGATTGAAGAGCCTGCTGGAGACCGGCAAGGCGCCGCATATCGAGATGTCCCCGCCGGTGCGGTTGCTGGAGGCGCTGAAGGCGATGGGGATCAAGGTGCCTTGAGCGAGGCAATCTCCGCTGTCGTCCCGGGGCGCGCGAAGCGCGAGCCCGGGACCCATAACCACAGGATAAAGTTTGGCGAAGACTCGTGGTTACGACTTCGCGCCCCAACTTCTCCCTGGGGTTACGGGCCCCCGCCCCCGTGCGCAACTGCGCACTAGGCGGGGGCGACGGCCTACACCGGCGCCACCAACCGGCGGTACAGGTGCCATGTCGCATGCCCGAGCACCGGCAGCGTGACCACCAGCCCGAGAAAATAGGGCAGCGCCGAGACGATCAGCAGCATCACGATCAATGCGGCCCAACCGATCATCGGCAGCGGGCTCGTCACCACCGCGCGCACGCTCGTCACCATGGCCGTGACGAAATCGACCTCGCGATCGAGCAGCAGCGGGAACGACACCACGGTCAGCGAGAACAGGATCAGCGACAGCACGGCCCCGACCGCATTGCCGATGGCCAGGAACAGCAGGCCCTCGCTGGTCGTCAGCACCACCGTCATGAATTCCTGCAAGCTCGAGAACGAGGCGTTGAGGCCGAGCAGCAGCGCGATCAGGAGCCGCACCTGGTACATCCAGACCACGAACACGAACAACGTCACGAAAGCCATCCAGCCGATCTCGCTGCGCGAGCGGATCGCTGACCAGATCGCAGCGAACGAGACCGGTTCGCCGAGCTCACGGCGCCGGCTGACTTCGTAGAGGCCGATCGCAACGAACGGTCCGATCAGCGCGAAGCCGGCAGCGAGGGGATAGACCAGGTAGACCATGCCGAAGGCGGTGAGACAGAGCATGATGACGATGCCGCCGGCGGCATAGAGCGCGCCGAAGCAGAGACCGTAGAGCGGCAGCGCCTGGAAATCGCGCAGCCCCTCGACCAGCGCCTCGGCGATGTCGACCGCCGCCACCGGACGCACCACCGGATCGACCTTGCCCGAGATGGACATCAGCTTCCTCCGCAGATCGGCGCGATCTTCGTCGCGCGCATGCCGCGATATTAGCGCCGCCGCGCGGCGGCGCAACTTGATGCCGGCCGGCGCGAAGGTTAGCAGCGAAACGACGATGCTCGCACGGCGAAATCGTTAGCCTTTCGCGCGATTTTTGCACCGACCGCTATGGACGGGGCAGATGATCGTGCCGCAAATTGCACCTCCGAATACCGTCGCCCGAGAGCCGATCGCCCACCGATGAGCCTGCGTACCCGGTTACTTATCCTCGTCATCGCGGCCATGCTCGTGCCGGCGATTCTGGTCGGGCTGCGCTTCGTGCAGAACCGGACGAGCGAGATCGACGCGGCGCTGGCCAATCTCGCCGCATCCGCCGACGACATCGCCAGCGATCTCGGCGAGAAGATCCAGGGGACTGCCCAGCTTCATTACGGGCTCGCCCGCGCCCGCGACCTCGACACGCGCGACAAGGCGGCATGCTCGGCGTTTCTGTCGGATGTCCGCGAGGAATATCCGCAGTTCACGGGTATCCTGACCATCGATCCCGACGGCAGGCTGTTCTGCGACTCGCTGCGGACCAACCGCACGCTCGACCTGAACGACCGCGGCTATTTCAAAGAGGTCCAGACTCTTCACGGCCTCGTCGCGGTGGAACCGGTGTTCGGCCGCCTCACCGGACTGTCGGTGCTGCAAATCGCCTATCCGGTGCGATCGGATACAGGCGCGCTGAAATTCGTGCTGCTGGCCTCCTTCAACCTGAACAAATTCGCGGAGTTTCACGACAAGCGGCTGCTCGCCGAGAAGGACATCCTGCTCGTCGACGCCAAGGGCACGGTCCTGGCCGCCCCCAAGCGCGGCGGCTGGAGCGTACCCATCGGCGGCTCCATTGCGGGCTCCGACCTGTTCCGCTTCGCGGCAGATCCCGACGGCGAACCATTCCGGGAGATCGCCGATCGCGACGGCCGCACGCAGATCTGGGGCGTTGCCCGCTCGCCCGCGATCCGTAAGGCCGGACTCTATATCTTGGTGGGGCGGTCCAAGGACGGACTGATCGCGGCAGCGAACCGCCGGCTTTACGAGGACATGGCGATCCTGGCGGTGGCCTCGCTGCTGCTCCTCGCCGGCCTCTGGATCCTCACGACCGTGAGCATCGGACGGCAGGTCGGACGGCTCGCCGCCATGGCGAAGAGCCTCGGGCACGGCGATCTCAGCGCGCGCATTCCGGAGCCCCATCCGGGGGGCGAGCTCGGCGGGTTGATGACGCTGCTCAACAGCACGGCCGAATCGCTCGAGCAGCAGCGCGCCGCCATCGCCGATCTCAGCCACAAGCTCAGCCAGTCGCAGAAGATGGAAGCCATGGGCCAGCTCACGGGCGGCGTGGCGCACGATTTCAACAATCTCCTGACCGTCATTCTCGGCAATTCCGAGCACCTCGCCGACAGGCTTGCGGGCAACGAGGAATTGCACCGGATCGCCGACGACATTGCGACCGCCGCCGAGCGGGGTTCCGACCTGACGCGGAGCCTGCTCGCCTTCGCGCGCAAGCAGCCGCTGCGGCCGCGCGAGATCGACATCGCCGAGCAGGTGACCGGCATGAAGCAGCTTCTGCAGCGGACCCTGGGCGAGCACATCGAATCCAGCTTCACGTTCGCCCCGGACCTCTGGCTCGCCAGCGTCGATCCCGGCCAATTGGCGACGGCCGTGCTCAACCTCGTGCTCAACGCGCGCGACGCGATGCCTGACGGCGGCAAGCTGATGGTCGAGGTGCGGAATGCATCGCTCGGTGAATCCGACCTCGACGTCAACGGCGAGCCGCGGCCCGGCGACTACGTCATGCTGGCCGTGAAGGATACCGGGTCGGGCATGAGCAGCGAGGTGTTGCAGCGCGCGTTCGAGCCGTTCTTCACCACCAAGGAGGTCGGCAAGGGGACCGGCCTTGGCCTCAGCATGGTCTACGGGTTTGCGCAGCAATCCGGCGGACTCGTGCAGATGCAGTCCGAACCAGGTCAAGGCAGCGTGGTCAGGCTGTACTTTCCTCGCCTCGCGACGTCGCCGAGCAAGGAGCCCTCGCCGGCAGAGCGTGTCGCCGCACCCGAGGGATACGAGAAGATCCTCGTCGTCGAGGACGACGACATGGTGCGCGCCTATGTCGAGAACGAGCTGAAAGCGCTCGGCTACCGCGTCGTCACGACGGCAAACGGACCCGCGGCGCTGGACGTGCTGCGCCAGTCCGCGGACATCCAGCTGCTGTTCACCGACGTCGTGATGCCCGGCGGCATGTTCGGGCCGGAGCTGGCGAGGCAGGCCGCTCAGCTGCGGCCCGGCCTCAAGGTGCTCTTCACGTCCGGCTACAGCCAGGATCCGGTCAAGACGCCCGACGGGATCGACGCATGCATTCTGACCAAGCCGTTCCGGCGCAAGGAGCTCGCCGCGATGCTGCGCGCGGCCCTTGCGGAGCCGCCGCGCTAGATCAGGACGCAATCGTGAGCTGCAGCGCCACTGCGAGATTGGCCGCGAACAGAGCCGCATCGATGACGAAGATCCGGAGCATCGGGCCCTTCAACACCGGCCAATAGGCCACCCCGACGCGGCCGCCGCGCATCAGCACCGGGACGTTATAGGCGAACTGGCTGAAATGGCAGGCGGCAAAGAACAGGAACAGCGCGAGCTGCGCTTCGGCCGGCTGGAAGAAGGACGGACGGGCGGCCAGAAGATAAAGCGACAAGAGCCCGATCGGCAGATTCATGCCGCCGAGGAACGCGACGCTCGCTGCAAGGGTCGGCGCGATCGGATTGCTGCGCTCCTCCCGCGGCAGCAGGATCTTCAACGTGTTGGTTTGCGCGATGCTGAACTGGATGAACGCGCCCACGAACCAGAGCGTGTTGAGAAGCAGGACGATATCCGAAAATCGCATGGTCATTTCCCGTAGAAGGCTTCACTGCGCACCACACGGCCCGCATCGTCGAAGTCCATGAACTCGCTGGCGCGCGTATCGCCCAATTGCCACCACACCGTCAGTCGCGCGATCACCTCGTCCCAGCTCCAGTCCAGGATCTTCAGGTCGGCGCTTTCGATGTGGCCGTAGGCTTTCCGCCAGTAGGCGCGAATGTTCTCGGCGCCGGTGACGGTCGGAGACCCCGTCAGGGTAAGCGCGAGAGGGCTGCGCATCTGCGCATCGTCGGCGAAATGGACGACGACCGCGTCGATGTCCACTTTGCACCAGTTCGCGCACCATGCCGCGACGAAGCTTGCGGCGGCCGCGCGGTCCATTGCCTGTCCGCTCACGACACGGATCCTCCCTTCGGCTTGTGGCCCGGAAGGTGGCAAAGCGCGCGCCTCATGTCAATTATGTTGACTTGAGATTTCGGTCAGTTGTTGTCGGCGATCGCCTCCATCACGCCGATCCATCCTGCCGCACCGCTCGCCCCGACGCGCGCGAACGCCTCGCGCATGACCTGGCGCTCGTGGTCCGAGGCGCGTTGCTCGATGCGCCGCCCCGCTTCCGTCAGGCGCAGCAATTTCGAGCGGTGCTGCTCCGGCGCGCGCTTTGAGGTCAGGAGCTTGCGCTCCAGCAGCAGATTGAGCGGACGGTTGAGGGCCTGCTTGGAAATGCCGAGGATCTCGATCAGCGCGCCGATGGCGATGTCGGGTCGGCGTGCCACCACGTAGAGGATGCGATGGTGCGGACGCGACAGGCCCTGCTTGGCCAGATATGTGTCGGCCTCAAGCGTCATGCCGCGCCAGCCGTAATACATGAGCTCCAGCGCCGTATCGAGCTCGTGCAGCTTTGCAAGCGAGGCGCGGTGAAGCCCCGCGGCTTGAGACGTCTTTAACATGATTGGAAGCTAGCCTCTCGCCCGCAGCTCGCGGCGCAGCACCTTGCCGGTCGCCGTCATCGGCAGCGTCTCCGTGAATTCGACGAAGCGCGGATATTCGTGCGCGGCGAGCTGCACCTTGACGAAGTCCTGAATCTCGCGCGCCAGCGCGTCACTGCTGGCAAAGCCCGGACGCAGCACGATCCAGGCCTTGATCGATTCGGTGCGGATCGGATCGGGAATGCCGACCACCGCAGCCATGGCCACGGACGGATGTTTCATCAGCGTGTGTTCGATCTCGGAGGGGCCGACGCGGTAGCCGGCGGTGGTGATGACGTCGTCCTCGCGGCTGACGTACCAGAAATAGCCGTCCTCGTCCTGCACGCCGAGATCGCCGGTGAGCAGGAAATCGCCGGCATATTTCTTCGCGGTCGCCTCCGGATTCCGCCAATATTCGAGCATGGTGACGGGGCACGGTTGGCGCACGCCGATGATGCCGCGCTGCCCCCGCGGCAATTCCTCGCCCTTGTCGTTGACGATGCGGACATCGAAGCCCGGCGTCGCCTTGCCCATCGCACCCGGACGGATCGGAAACAGGTTCGCGTTGCTGCCGATCACAAGGTTGCACTCGGTCTGGCCGAACACCTCATGCGCGTCGACACCAAACGTCTCGCGCACCCAGCCGAGCAATTCACCCCCGAGAGACTCGCCGCCGGTGAAGATGCTGCGCAGCTTGACGCCGGAATGCTTGACGCCGGCCTGCCGCATCAGCTTCAGGGCCGTCGGCGGCAGGAAGACGTTGCGGACCGCAAGATCGGCCATCATCTGCATCGCCGCCTGCGGCTCGAATTTTCGCGCGCGATGGCCGACCAGGGGAATGCCGTGGTACCAGAACGCGAGCAGACCGTTGATGAGCCCGCCGATCCAGGCCCAATCCGCCGGCGTCCACATGAGATCGCCGGGCCTGGGCAAGAAGTTGTGGCACATCTCCACATTCGGCAGATGGCCGAGCACGACGCGATGCGCATGCAGCGCGCCCTTCGGGTTACCCGTCGTGCCCGAGGTGTAGATGATCAGCGCGGGATCGTCGGCCGAGGTATCCGCGCGCGTAAAGTCGGGCGAAGCGGCCTTCACCGCATCCCAAAACGATGTCGTGCCGGCGACCGCGCGACCGCCCACGACGTAGACGTTCCTCAGCTCCGGCAGGCGGTCGCGGATCTTCGCCAGCTTCTCCCAGCCGGCTTCGTCGGTGACGATCGCCTTGGCTTGCGAATTCGACAGACGGAATTCCAGCGCGTCCTCGCCGAACAGGGCGAACAGCGGGATCGAGATCAGGGCAGAGCGAAACGCCGCCATGTGCACGATCGGCAATTCCAGCGACTGCGACAGGAACACCGCGACGCGGTCGCCCCGCACCAGCCCGTCCGCCTTCAGCACATTGGCGAAGCGGCGCGACATCTCCGCGACCTCATCGAAGGTGGTGCGGCTGGTGGCGCCGGTGTCGTCGACATAGATCAGCGCAAGCCGGCCGGTGCCGTCGGCGTAGCGATCGCAGCACGCTTCCGCGATGTTGAAGCGCGCGGGGATATCCCAACGGAAGTTGCGGACGAGCTCGTCGTAGGTTGCGGCTTCGGTCAGCATGGTATGGTCGTTTCCGGTGTCTTGTTATTATCGTTCAGTCTAGGGCCGCGGGCGCACGGGACAAGTCCCTCGCCATCATTCCGGGGCGCCCGAAGGGCGAGCCCGGAATCCATCGGGCCACAGGAAATGCCGCTTGATGGATTCCGGGTTCGACGCTGACGCGTCGCCCCGGAATGACGGCGGAGACTCACCGCACCGTCGCAAAAAACTTCCGGACATCGCGCACGAACAGCTCCGGCTGCTCGAAGGCGGCGAAGTGACCGCCCTTCTCCATCTCACTCCAATGCGTGATGTCATGGAAGTTCGGCTCCATCCAGCGCCGCACCGGCGTGACGATCTCCTTGGGGAACACCGCGACACCCGTCGGCACCTTCACCACCGGCGTGGTGCGGCGCTTGCCAAAGCTCTCCCAATAGAGCCGCGCCGACGAGGTCGCCGTCTGCGTCGCCCAATAGAGCATGACGTTGTCGAGCAGCTCGTCCTTGCTGAAGATGTTTTCGGGGTGTCCGTTGCAATCGGTCCAGGCGCAGAATTTTTCCAGGATCCAGGCCGCCTGCCCGCTCGGCGAATCCGTCAGGCCATAGCCGAGCGTCTGCGGCCGCGTCGATTGCTGCTTGGAGTAGCCGGAATCGAGATCGACATAATGCTTGAGGCCGGCCAGCGCCCGCTTCTCCTCTGCCGTCGGGTCGCCCTCGACCTTCGGCGCCGCGTTGAAGGCGAGCGTGATGTGGATGCCGGCGCAGTGCTCAGCGTCCTGCGCGCCGAGCGAAGTCGTCACCGCCGAGCCCCAGTCGCCGCCTTGCGCGCCATAGCGCGCGTAACCCAGCCGGTCCATCAGCTTGGCCCAGGTCGCGGCGATGCGATCGACGCCCCAGCCGGTGGTCCTTGGCTTGCCCGAGAAGCCGAACCCAGGCAGCGAAGGGCAGATCACGTGAAAGGCGTCGGCGGGATTGCCGCCATGCGCGGCTGGATCGGTGAGCGGCGCGATCACCTTCTGGAACTCGACGATGGAGCCGGGCCAGCCGTGGGTGATGATCAACGGAAGCGCCGAAGGCTCCTTCGCACGCGCGTGGATGAAGTGGATGTCGAGCCCGTCGATCCCCGTGGTGAACTGCGAGAAGCGATTGAGCTTTGCCTCGCGCGAGCGCCAGTCGTACTCGTTGGCCCAATAGGTGCAGATCTCCTGGATCCATTTCAGCGGCGCGCCCTGGCTCCAGTCGTCGACCAATTCGGCATCGGGCCAGCGCGTGCGAGCGAGGCGTGACTTCAGGTCGGCGAGGATGTCGTCGCCGATGGCGATGCGGAACGGATTGATGGCGGTCATCGGTTGCCTCCCCTTGTTCTTGTTGTCATTCCGGGGCGCGCGTAGCGCGAGCCCGGAATCCATTTCGCAACGGAGTCGGAAGCCCGATGGATTCCGGGTTCGTGCTCCGCACGCCCCGGAATGACAGCTCAGCCCGACAGCGCAGCCTTCACGAGACCAGACGCCTTGCCGAAATCCATCTGCCCGGCGTATTTCGCGCGCAGCGCGGCGATCACCTTGCCCATGTCCTTCATGCCGGCAGCGCCCGTCTCGGCGATCGCATCCGCGATCGCCTTCTTCACGTCGTCCTCGGACATCTGCTTCGGCAGATACGCCGAGATCACCGCGATCTCCTCGCGCTCCTGCGCGGCAAGCTCGGCGCGGCCGCCCTTGTCGTAGAGCTCGACCGCCTCCTGGCGCTGCTTGATCATCTTCTGCAGCACCGCGAGGATGTCGGCGTCCGACAGCGGCGGCTTGCCGCTGCCGCGCGCGTCGATGTCGGCGTTCTTGATGGTCGAGTTGACCATGCGCAGCGTGGACAGCTTGCGCTCGTCCTTGGCCTTCATGGCCTCCTTGACCGCATTGTTGATGTCGTCGCGCAGCATGATCGCCTCGTTTGGAAATAGTCCGGAAAGACTCGTGGTCTACAACAAGATGTCGGGTCAATATAGGTGCTTGGATGAAGACCGGAAAGCATCTCGCCATGTTGGCAGTCTGCCTCGTGGTGCTCTGGGCAAGCCGTTTCGGGCCCTACACCTGCGGCTCGCTTCCGGCCTTCACCGGAGAAACCGGAACGTCCTGGCTCGCGATCGCGGCGAACGGCCTCTTTCTGGTCCTTCTGCTGTACCTGCCGGCCTACGACTTCATATCCCTGCTGACCTACAAGCTCGGCTGGGAGCCAAGGTTCGATCCGCTCGTGGTCTACGAGGGCGAATTCTCGACGAATCCGGTCTCCACGAAAACCCGGCGCATACTTTACGCGGTGGATATTGCCGCGGTTGGCTTCTTCCTCCTGCCGCTATGGACCAAGGCCGCCTACTGCGGGTGAGTGCTTAGCTAGCGAGCCATTCGGTCAGCGCGCGCACCGTCGCTTCCGGCTGTTCGGCTTGCGGCAGGTGCCCGCAGCGATCGAGGATCACGAGCCTGGCGCCGGCAATCCCCTCGGCCATTTCCTTTGAGAAGGCGTTGGGGATGGAGTTGTCGGTATCGCCCGTCAGCACCAGCGTCGGGCATGTGATCGTCGCCAGCAAGGGGCGCGAATCCGCCCGTGCGATGATCGCGGTCTGCTGCCGCAGATAGCCTTCGACGCCGACGTCCTCGTCCTGCGCATGCACGAGCCTGAGAATCTCGGCGTCATCACGCCGCGACGGATGCACGAGCTCCGGAAAGCTCTCCTCGCGCACGGCACGCAGCTCGCCGCGTCTGGCGCGCGCCATCAGGCCACGGCGGCGTGCGGTGGCCTCCGGCGTGTCGGGCCGCGCCTGCGTGTTGATCAGCGCAAGCTTTGTCACGCGCTCGCCGGCCTGGCGCATGATCTCGAACGCGATGTAGCCACCCATGGAATGGCCGGCGAGGGCGAAGCGCGGCGGTGCCTCGGCGAGGATGCGGCGGGCGATCGCCGCCATGCTGTCGTCGCGGATGTGGTTGGCGACCGTCACCGGCCCGAAACGCCAGAGCGCAGGGATCACGGGCGCATAGATCCGGGCCGAGGACGCCAGCCCCGGAACCAGCACAATGGGGGTGGTCTGGTCCATTATTGCCTCGCAAGCCCAGGAAATTGCCGGAAATTGTGCGGCCGAGCTTAAGGGCGGGAGGAGGCCTGTCAAATATGCAAAAACGCATGTGAATCGGCCCTCTCTCGCTTTGACGTGCACACGCGGGGGGCTTATGAAGCGGGCTCATGACACAACATGACAACGATCCCGCCTGGCCGGACCACAAACCGACCGCGCTCCTCGTGCTTGCCGACGGCACGGTGCTGGAGGGCTTTGGTCTCGGCGCCGAGGGCCACGCCGTCGGCGAGGTCTGCTTCAACACCGCAATGACCGGCTATGAGGAGATCCTGACCGATCCCTCCTATGCCGGCCAGCTCATAACCTTCACCTTCCCGCATATCGGCAATGTCGGCACCAATGAGGACGACATCGAGACGGTGAACATGGCCGCGACGCCCGGCGCGCGCGGCGTGATCCTGCGCACCGCGATCACCGATCCCTCGAACTACCGCGCCACCAAGCATCTCGATGCCTGGCTTAGGGCGCGCGGCATCATCGGCCTCTCTGGCATCGACACCCGCGCGCTGACCGCGCTGATCCGCTCCAAGGGCATGCCCAACGCCGTGATCGCGCACTCGAAGTCTGGCGAGTTCGACCTGCACGGGCTCAAGGAGGAAGCGCGCGAGTGGCCGGGGCTCGAAGGCATGGACCTCGTGCCGATGGTGACGAGCGGCCAGCGCTTCACCTGGGACGAGACGCCCTGGGCCTGGGACAAGGGGTTTGGCAGGCAGGACAAGCCCGAGTTCAACGTCGTCGCCATCGACTACGGCATCAAGCGCAACATCCTGCGCCTGCTCGCCGGCGTCGGCTGCAAGGTGACGGTGGTGCCGGCAACGACGTCGTCCGAAGACATCCTGGCAATGAAGCCCGACGGCGTGTTCCTGTCCAACGGTCCAGGCGATCCGGCCGCGACCGGCAAATACGCCGTGCCCGTGATCCGCGACGTGATCAAGTCGGGCACGCCGACCTTCGGCATCTGCCTCGGCCACCAGATGCTGGGCCTTGCCGTCGGCGCCAAGACCAAGAAGATGCATCAGGGCCATCACGGGGCCAATCACCCGGTGAAGGACGAGACCACCGGCAAGGTCGAGATCACCTCGATGAACCACGGCTTTGCCGTGGACGAGACGACGCTGCCGAAGGGCGCGACGCAGACCCACATTTCCTTGTTTGATGGGTCCAACTGCGGCATCCAGCTCGACGGCAAGCCGGTATTCTCCGTGCAATATCACCCCGAGGCCTCACCCGGCCCGCGCGACTCGCATTACCTGTTCCAGCGCTTCGCGGATCTGATGCGGCAGAGGAAGAGGGCGTAAGGCGCGTTCTCCCCGAATACGTCACCACAAAAGTCCGGGCTCGCCCGGACTTTTTCGTCATTCCGGGGCGCGCGTAGCGCGAGCCCGGAAATTCATCTGGCAACAGACTCTGCAGCGCCATGGATTCTCTGATGCGCAATTGCGCATCATAGCTCGACGCTGCGCGTCGCCCCGGAATGACGGTGGAACGAGGAACGTCGCCGCACGCGTTTGGTTGATCCCTGCTATTCTTGCGCAGGAGCAAAGCCATGTCCGTCGTCCGCGACAAGGCCGAGCCGCTCGCCATCGTGTTCGAGGATGACGGGCTCGTGCCGAACAACATCCTTCCGTTCCTGGTTTACCAGGGCGCGGTGAAGCTCGATCCGGGACACCCGGAAGAGACCATCGAAAACCTGTTCGAAGCGAACGGCTGGGGCGGGACGTGGCGCAACGGCGTCTACGATTATCTGCATTATCATGCGACGGTGCATGAGGTGCTCGGCGTCGCGCGCGGCAGCGCCCGCGTGCGTTTCGGCGGCGATCACGGCCAGGAGCTGGACATCAAGGCCGGCGACGTTGCGATCCTGCCCGCCGGCACCGGACATCAACGCATCAAGGCGAGCGATGATTTTTGCGTGATCGGCGCCTATCCGCCAGGCGCAAAAATGGAGATCACGCGCGCAACGCCGGAGAACCATGCGAAAGCGCTGAAGACGATTCCGCAAGTGGCGCTGCCGCCGGCTGATCCCGTGACCGGGAAGGACGGCGCGCTGATGCGGCTGTGGCGGTAGCCACACGCGTGGTGCAGTAGGGTGGGTTAGCCGAAGGCGTAACCCACCTCTTCTGTTTCCGCGGACAGAGACAGTGGTGGGTTACGCCTTGCAGATGCGCTTCGCGCTTCTGCGAGGCTAACCCACCTACGCATCCCGTTACGCCTCGTTGGCGCCCTCCTGCCTCGTCGCTTCGAACAGGAACCAGGTCCGGCGCTCGGTCTCGTCGATGAAGTTCTCCAAAATGCTGGCGCTGGCGACGTCGCCGGCCTCGTCGCAGACGTCGTGCGCCTTGCGCATCGCGGCTGCGACGTGCTTGTTGTCCTGCATCAGCTCGCGCAGCATCTCGCGCGGCGGGACGTAGTCCTCGTTGTTGTCCTTGATGGTCTGGAGCTTTGCGACCTGGCCGATCGACTTCAGCGTGGTGCCGCCGATCTTGCGGACGCGCTCGGCGAGCTGGTCGGTGGTGGCGAAGATCTGGTCGGACTGCTCGTCGAGCAGCAGGTGGTAATCGCGGAAGTGGCGCCCGCTGATGTGCCAGTGGAAATTCTTGGTCTTCAGATAAAGCGCGAAGGCGTCGGCCAGAAGCACGTTGAGCGCCTCAGAGACTTTCTTGACCCCGTCGGGCGACAGATCCGTGGGGGTATCGAGTTCGGGCGAGACCTTGTTGTTGGTTTTGCTCACGGGAGACCTTCCTGTTAGGACGCGGACATTGACGGCGCGCCGCCGCACCCCTAACGCAAGGTGGGCAGCGCGGTTCCTAGATAGGAACCCCTGGGCGGGATACCAATGGACGATTGGATCGATTATTACGACTCCACGCATACGATCTATGTCAGCAAGCTGCATCGCGACTTGCACTTCCAGATCATTGCGCGGGACATCATCGGCTACATCCCCTCGCCCGATGCGACGGTGCTGGACTATGCCTGCGGCGAAGCGCTGTCGGCGAGCCAGGTGGCGGCAGCCTGCGGCATGCTGATCCTGGCCGAGCCCGCGCCGGGCGTGCGCGGCCGGCTGATCGCTCGGTTTGCCCCAAACACCAAGATCCGCGTCCGCTCGCTCGAGGACGTCCGCAAGATGCAGGATCAGTCGATCGATCTCGTCGTGATGAACTCGGTCGCACAATACATGACACCGGACGAGCTCGATGCGGCGCTATTGAACATCCGCCGCATCCTGAAACCTTCCGGCAAGCTGGTGCTGGGCGACATTCTACAGCCCAATGTCGGCATGGTCAGGGATGTGATGGCGCTGCTCGGGTTCGGCCTGCGTCACGGCTTTCTGAAGGACGCGCTGATCGGGCTGATCAGCACCGCGCTGTCGGATTATCGCCAGCTGCGCTCGAAGATCGGACTGCAGCGCTACAGCGAGGACGAGATCACGGCCAAGCTGAAGGCGGCGGGCTTCGCGGTCCAGCGCGCCCACAGCAATATCGGGCACAACCGCGGGCGCATGACCTTCATCGCGAGGCCGCCTCTGGTCCGTTAAGCATAACGATCAGCTGAGGTGGCCTGGCGCACGCCGATCGGGAATAATCCTGATGGCCCGGTGGCGGAAATGTCTACGCGGGGGCGGTGCATCGCTCTTCATCCTGGTTCAAATCCAGGCCGGGTCTCCACGCTTCGCCCGTGCGGGGCTACGCGTGGCGCAGCCACGCAAGACCCGAAGGGGCGAAGCGTGTCCGGCGTAGCTGGAGCCTAGCGGAAGCGGAGACGGACTGCCCGCCCGCCCCGACGATGCCGGCAACGCACCGTCAAACCCCTGAAAATTGGCGGTTGATGGGCGTTTTTCGGGGTTTCGCCGCTCCAAAAACTGGTTTAAGACCCACCCGCGCGCGAGGGAGACCCCGCGCTCTCGCCAAATGGGGACGCGCGGCAAGCGCGCCCTTTTTTTGTGCCCAGATCCCAGCCCGTGAGCGGTGATGCCCAAACGAACCGACATCTCGACCATCCTGATCATCGGCGCCGGTCCCATCGTGATCGGCCAGGCCTGCGAGTTCGACTATTCGGGCACGCAGGCGGTGAAGACGCTGAAGGAAGAGGGCTATCGCATCGTCCTCGTCAATTCCAACCCGGCCACCATCATGACCGACCCGGAATTGGCGGATGCGACCTATATCGAGCCGATCACGCCCGAGATCGTCGCCAAGATCATCGAGAAGGAACGTCACGTCGTCCCCGGCGGCTTCGCGCTGCTGCCGACCATGGGCGGCCAGACCGCGCTGAACTGCGCGCTGTCGCTGCGCCGCCAGGGCACGCTGGAGAAGTTCGACGTCGAGATGATCGGCGCCACCGCCGACGCCATCGACAAGGCCGAAGACCGCCAGCTGTTCCGCGAGGCCATGACCAAGATCGGGCTCGAGACGCCGAAGTCTCGGCTCGCCAACGCCTCCGAGCTGAAGAAGTCGTTCCGCGAGAAATACCAGGCCGAACGCGAGAAGCTGTCGGGCGCCGCGCTCGAAGAGCTCGACCGGCAATGGACGCTCGGCGAGAGCGAGCGTCGCAAGCGCTACCAGGAATACGCCTTCGGCCAGGCCATGATGGCGCTGTCCGAGATCGGCCTGCCCGCGATCATCCGCCCCTCCTTCACGATGGGTGGCACCGGCGGCGGCATCGCCTACAACAAGGAAGAGTTCCTCGACATCATCGAGCGCGGCCTTGACGCGTCTCCCACCAACGAAGTGCTGATCGAGGAGTCCGTGCTCGGCTGGAAAGAGTACGAGATGGAGGTGGTGCGCGACAAGAAAGACAATTGCATCATCGTCTGCTCGATCGAGAACCTCGATCCGATGGGCGTGCACACCGGCGATTCCATCACGGTCGCGCCGGCGCTGACGCTGACCGACAAGGAATATCAGATCATGCGCGACGCCTCGCTGGCGGTGCTGCGCGAGATCGGGGTCGAGACCGGCGGCTCCAACGTTCAGTTCGGCGTCAATCCCGAAGACGGCCGCATGGTCGTCATCGAGATGAATCCGCGCGTGTCGCGCTCCTCCGCGCTGGCCTCGAAAGCCACCGGCTTTCCGATCGCCAAGGTCGCCGCCAAGCTCGCGGTCGGCTACACGCTCGACGAGATCGCCAATGACATCACCGGCGGTGCCACGCCGGCGTCATTCGAGCCGACCATCGACTACGTTGTCACCAAGGTGCCGCGTTTTGCCTTCGAGAAATTCCCGGGCGCCTCGACCACGCTGACCACCTCGATGAAATCGGTCGGCGAGGTCATGGCGATCGGCCGCACCTTCCAGGAAAGCCTGCAAAAGGCGCTGCGCGGGCTCGAGACGGGATTGACCGGCCTCGACGAGATCGAGATCGAGGGCCTCGGCCGCGACGACGACAAGAACGCGATCCGCGCCGCGCTCGGCACTCCGACGCCGAACCGCATCCTCCAGGTCGCCCAGGCCATGCGGCTCGGCTGGTCGAACGAGGACATCTTCAACTCCTGCAAGATCGATCCGTGGTTCCTCGCCGAGATGCGCGGCATCGTCGAGATGGAGGAGAAGGTCAGGAAGAACGGCCTGCCGGGTAACGCCTTCGGCATGCGCACGCTGAAGGCCATGGGCTTCTCCGACGCGCGGCTCGCCGTGCTCGCCGAGACGACGGAGGCCGAGGTCAAGGCGAAGCGCCACGCGCTCGGCGTCCACCCGGTGTACAAGCGCATCGACACCTGCGCGGCCGAGTTCGCCTCGCCCACCGCCTACATGTACTCGACCTATGAGGCGCCGTTCGCCGGCCTGCCCGCGGACGAGAGCGCGCCGTCCGACAAGAAGAAGGTCATCATTCTCGGCGGCGGTCCCAACCGCATCGGCCAGGGCATCGAGTTCGACTATTGCTGCTGTCACGCCTGCTTCGCGCTGCATGACGCCGGCTACGAATCCATCATGGTCAACTGCAATCCGGAAACGGTGTCGACCGACTACGACACAGCCGACCGGCTCTATTTCGAGCCGCTCACCGCCGAGGACGTGCTGGAGATCATCGCCAAGGAGCGCAGCAACGGCACCCTGCACGGCGTGATCGTGCAGTTCGGCGGCCAGACCCCGCTGAAGCTGGCGCGTGCGCTGGAAGCCGCCGAAGTGCCGATTCTCGGCACCTCACCCGACGCCATCGACCTCGCCGAGGACCGCGACCGCTTCAAGCGCGTGCTCGACAAGCTCCGCCTCAAGCAACCGAAGAACGGCATCGCCTATTCGGTCGAGCAGGCCCGCCTCGTCTCCGCCGATCTCGGCCTGCCGCTGGTGGTGCGCCCGTCCTACGTGCTCGGCGGCCGCGCGATGCAGATCATCCGCGAGGAGAACCAGCTCAATGATTATTTGCTCGGCACGCTGCCGGAGCTGGTGCCGGCCGACGTCAAGGCGCGCTATCCGAACGACAAGACCGGCCAGATCAACACCGTGCTCGGCAAGAACCCGCTGCTGTTCGACCGCTATCTGTCGGATGCCACGGAAATCGACGTCGACTGCCTGTGCGACGGCAAGGACACTTTCATCGTCGGCATCATGGAGCACATCGAGGAAGCCGGCATCCATTCCGGCGACAGCGCCTGCTCGCTGCCGCCGCACTCGCTCGATGCGGAAATGATCGAGGAGCTGGAACGGCAGACCCGCGAGCTCGCGCTCGGCCTCGACGTCATTGGCCTGATGAACGTGCAATACGCCATCAAGGACGGCGAAATCTACGTGCTCGAGGTCAATCCGCGTGCCTCGCGCACCGTGCCGTTCGTCGCCAAGGTGGTCGGCACGCCGGTCGCCAAGATCGCCGCGCGCATCATGGCCGGCGAGAAGCTTGCCGATTTCAAGCTGAAGAAGGCGGCGCTCAAGCACGTCGGCGTCAAGGAATCGGTCTTCCCGTTCGCACGCTTCCCCGGCGTCGATACCGTGCTCGGCCCCGAGATGCGCTCGACCGGCGAGGTCATGGGGATCGACCGCTCGTTTGCGGTCGCCTTCGCCAAGAGTCAGCTCGGCGGCGGCACGCGGGTGCCGCGCAAGGGCACTGTGTTCGTCTCGGTGCGCGAAAGCGACAAGACGCGCATCGCGGATGCCGTGCGCGAATTGCATTCGCTCGGCTTCAAGGTGCTGGCGACCTCGGGCACGGCGCGCTTCCTGACCGACCAGGGCATCCCGACCGAGAAGGTGAACAAGGTGCTGGAGGGGCGGCCGCACATCGTCGATGCCATCACCAATGGCGACGTCCAGCTCGTCTTCAACACCACCGAAGGCCCGCAGGCGCTGGCCGACAGCCGCTCGCTGCGGCGCGCGGCCCTCTTGCATAAAGTGCCATATTACACCACTCTTTCCGGGGCCGTGGCGGCCGCGCAGGGCATCCGCGCCTATTTGGGCGGGGACCTTGAGGTTCGTACCCTGCAGAGCTACTTTTCGGAAACCTGATCGCTAGCGGCAGCGAAGCTTCCGCTAAGTGATTGGCAATGAAGCCACAATGGCCGGAGGAACTGTCCGGCCAGGTGGCAGTTCTGTTCCGGCGCTAAAGCCCATATCTGTCAAGGTCCGGCAGCCCCTCTTTGGGCTCTGGAGGACTGACGAATTAAGGTTGCGGCGCCCATCCGCATTCTGGGGCGCACGATCGAAGGACGAGAGAGACGATGGAAAAGGTTCCGATGACCCAGGCCGGCTTTGTCGCGCTCGGGGAAGAATTGAAGCAGCGCCAGTCCGTGGACCGTCCGCGGATCATCGAGCATATCGCGGAGGCGCGCTCGCACGGAGACCTGTCGGAGAACGCGGAGTATCATGCCGCGAAGGAAGAGCAGTCGCACAATGAGGGTCGCATCGCCGAGCTCGAGGACAAGCTCGCGCGCGCCGACATCATCGACATCTCCAAGCTCTCCGGCGACACCATCAAGTTCGGCGCCACCGTGACGCTGGTCGATGAGGACACCGAGAAGAAGACGGTGTGGCAGATCGTCGGCGAGGTCGAGGCGGACGCCAAGAAGGGCCGGATCTCGATCACCTCGCCGCTCGCACGCGCATTGATCGGCAAGAAGAAGGGCGCCACGGTCGAGGTCAACACGCCGGGCGGCGCCAAGGCGTACGAGATCACCAAGGTGGAATGGCGGTAAGGACTTGCCGCTGCGTCTGCTGACATTTCGAAAAGGCCGCGCAGTGTGCGGCCTTTTTGGTGTGTTGCTGGAGTTGTGCCGGGACACACGTCCTCACCACACATCATTGCGAGCGGAGCGAAGCAATCCGGACTGCCTCTGCGGAAAGACTCTGGATCGCTTCGCTCCGCTCGCAATGACGGAGAGGACCGTGGACTGGTCTTCACCTCTCCCCGTAAGAACGGGGAGAGGGAGAAGACCCTACCGTCGTCCCTTCACCTCGAGCGGCACGGCCGCCTCGTACTTCGAATTGTGCAGCACCAATGACGTGCGCACGTTGCGGACATGCGGTGCCGCCGTCAGATGCGTGACGAAATCCTGGAAAGTCGCCATGTCGGGAGCGACGCATTTCAGGATGAAATCGACCTCGCCGGACAGCATCCAGCATTCCCGCACCAGGGGCTCGGCGCGGACGAACTCCTCGAACGCGCGCAAATCCGCTTCGGCCTGGCTGGACAGGTGCACGGCGGCGAAAACGGTGACGTCGAAGCCCAGCTTGCGTGCGTCCAGGAGGCCGCGATAGCCGTGGATGTAACCCTCCTCCTCCAGCGCCCGGACGCGGCGCAGACAGGGGGGCGGCGAGATGCCGACGCGCTTGGCCAGCTCGACATTGGTGATTCGACCGTCGGCCTGAATCTCGGTAAGAATTTTCAGGTCGATCTCGTCTAGGTTCCGCGACACGTGATTGGAACTCCTGGCCTTTGCGGCGGTATTGGGTGACTTGTCGAAATCCTCATAGCCCAATCCGCACCGCCGGCGCAATTTTATTGCGCGTGCAGCGCAATCGACTTTTGTTCCCTGTTGGAAAAATCCGCCGATAGGGAATGCAATTCTTGCATGGCTCGCCAGATTGCTTAGATTAGCTCTGATATTTCAGCGCCTCCGCTAGGCCTCCCGGCACATTGCGCGCCCGCGCTGCAAATCCCCCGTGAAAGGCGTCCATCGAAATGTCCGCTCCTGTTCATGCAAAGGTCGTCATCATCGGCTCCGGCCCGGCTGGCTACACCGCCGCGATCTACGCCGCGCGCGCGATGCTTGAGCCGATCCTGATCCAGGGCATCCAGCCCGGCGGCCAGCTCACCATCACGACCGACGTCGAGAACTATCCAGGCTTCGCCGACGTGATCCAGGGCCCCTGGCTGATGGAGCAGATGGAGAAGCAGGCGGTCCATGTCGGCACCAAGATCGTCTCCGACCTGGTCACCAAGCTGGAGACGGCGCAGCGGCCGTTCCGCCTCACCTGCGACTCTGGCGACGTCTATCTCGCCGAGACCGTGATCCTGGCTACCGGCGCGCAGGCGCGCTGGCTCGGGCTGCCGTCGGAAGCCAAGTTCCAGGGTGGCGGCGTGTCGGCCTGCGCCACCTGCGACGGCTTCTTCTACCGTGGCAAGGAGGTGATCGTGGTCGGCGGCGGTAACACCGCGGTCGAGGAAGCCCTGTACCTCACCAACCATGCCTCGCAGGTCACGATCGTGCATCGTCGCGATCATTTCCGGGCCGAGCGCATCCTGCAGGAGCGCCTGTTCAAGCATCCGAAGATCAAGGTGATCTGGGACGCCGCGGTCGACGAGATCTGCGGCACCGAGAACCCCAACAAGGTCACCCATGTCCGGCTCAAGAACGTCAAGACCGGCGCGCTCACGGACGTCAAGGCCGACGGCATCTTCATCGCCATCGGGCATGCGCCGGCGACCGAGCTCGTCAAGGATCAGGTCAAGCTGAAACCCTCCGGCTATATCGAGGTCGCCCCGAACTCGACCGCGACCTCGATGCCCGGCCTGTTCGCCGCCGGCGACGTCGCCGACGAAACCTATCGCCAGGCCGTGACGGCCGCCGGCCTCGGCTGCATGGCCGCACTCGAAGCCGAACGTTTCTTGGCCCTTCGCGCCAGCGAGCGCGCGGCAGCGGAATAGAATCATGCCCCGAACACGCGACGGATTTACGGATATGGACTGGGACAAGCTGAAGGTGTTTCACGCCGCGGCGGAAGCAGGCAGCTTCACGCATGCGGGCGAGCAGCTTGGCCTGTCGCAATCGGCGGTGTCGCGCCAGGTCTCGGCGCTGGAGCAGGAGCTCTCGGTCTCGCTGTTCCACCGCCACGCCCGGGGCCTGATCCTTACCGAGCAGGGCGACCTGTTGTTCCGCACGGCGCATGACGTGTTCATGCAGCTGCAGGCGGCGCGCGCCAAGCTGACCGACAGCCGCGAGCGGCCGAGCGGCGATCTCAAGATCACCACCACGCCCGGCGTCGGCATCAACTGGCTGATCCCGCGGCTCGGCGAATTCACCGCGCTCTATCCGGAGATCCGCATCTCGCTGATCGTCACCGACGAGGAGCTCGATCTGTCGATGCGCGAGGCTGACGTCGCGATCCGCACCCGCAAGCCGACGCAGCCGGATCTGATCCAGCGCAAGCTGTTCGCGATGGGCTTCCACGCCTATTGCTCGCCGGAATACATCAAGCGCTTCGGCACGCCGCGCACGCTGGAGGAGCTCGACTCCCACCGCATCATCACGCTCTCGGACGGCAACTTCGCGCCGCACCTGCAGAACCGCAACTGGCTGATCGAAGCCGGGCGCAATGGCTCGGGTCCGCGCGAAGCCTATTTCAAGGTCAACAACATCCTCGGTCTCGTGCGCGCCTGCGCGCAGGGCCTCGGCATCGCCGCGCTGCCCGATTACCTGGTCGAGGAGCAGAGCAAGCTCGTGCAGCTGTTCGGCGAGTCGGATTCGATCCAGCTCGACACCTACTTCGTCTATCCCGAGGAGTTGAAGACGGTCGCGCGCGTGCAGGTGTTCCGTGACTTCGTGGTGAGCAAGGCGCAACGCTGGCCGTCCTGATTTCCGCATGACTGACATGCGGCCTCGGCTGTTGCTGCAAGGCACTCGGCAAGCCCATAATGTTTGCACGCTGAGCCTTCGCGTTGCGCATTTGTCCCCCTCCTCCAGTGGCGCGGGAGTTCAGTAATCCCTCTTGGAAGGTGATTGTGTCGGCCTCACGTGGCCAATACCTAAGCCGGGCCCTCGGGTCCGGCTTTTTTTCGTCAAAATGTGCTTCGCTCTCCGCGTGTGTTGACAGTTCCGCGCATACCCCGCATCATTCGCCCATGATCACGAAGTCGTGCGCAATCGTTTCGAAAAAAGGCCCCCATCCCGGGGCCTCGGAATATTGCGCGCGCTAAGCTGACGTCGTCATCCCGAGCCAATCCCGAAAACCCCGCCGCCTGGACGGGGTTTTTTCATGTGCCTCCGTCTCAGGCATTTTTCCCGAGAAGGAGATGGAAACATGACCGGACTACGAGACCAATTGCACGGGCTGTGGTTGCCGCTGGTGACGCCGTTCCAGGACGGCGCGCTGGACGAGAGGTCGCTGCGGCGGCTGACCCGGCACTATTGCGCGCACGGCATCGACGGCCTCATCCTGGGCGCGACCTCCGGTGAAGGCATGACACTGCGCGCGGCCGAGCTCGAACGTCTCGTCGCCGTGGTGCGCGAGGAGATGGCGACCGCCGGCCGCAACTTGCCGATCTGCCTCGGACTGTCCGGTGCGGACACCTCGCGTCTGCAAGAGCGCCTCGACGAGACCGCGGACTGGCCGATCGACGGTTACCTGATCGCCAGTCCCTATTATGTGCGGCCGTCGCAGCGCGGCCTGCTGGCGCATTTCGAGGCGCTCGCCGACCACGCGGCATGGCCGATCGCGCTCTACAACATTCCCTATCGCTGCGCCGTCAACATCACCAACCAGACCATGCTGCGCCTTGCCGAGCACAAGAACATCGTCGGCCTGAAGGATTGCGGCGCGAGCCGGGAGCAATCGATCGCGCTCTTGCGCGACCGGCCGAAGGGCTTTCGCGTGCTCACCGGCGAGGACGCCAATTACTTCGAGGCGCTCAGTGACGGCGCCGACGGCGGCATCGTGCTCTCAGCCCATGTCGAGACCGCGACCTTCGCGGCAATCTATAGCGAGCACAAGCGCGGCAACCACGATGCAGCGCTGGCGCGCTGGCACGAGGTCGCCGAGCTGACGCGGCTGTTGTTCGCCGAGCCGAGCCCCGCGCCGGCGAAGTATTGGCTGTGGCGATCCGGCCTGATCGACAGCCCGGAGGTGCGCCTGCCGATGGTGGAAGTGAGCAGCGAGCTCGCGGCAACGATCGATCGCGAGATCGAGCGACGGGTGACGATCGCGGCGTAGCGCGCCGCTTCTTCGCGTCACTCACATGTCATTCCGGGGCGCGACGAAGTCGCGAACCCGGAATCCATTGCGCGGCGGAGTTGGTGGATGAATGGATTCCGGGTTCGCGCTACGCGCGCCCCGGAATGACGGCGGTGGGAACGACGGATCGCACCGTGGTTAACCGCGCCCCAACGGCCTTCGCAGCTGCCGCAATCCGTATCCACGTCTCGTTTACGTGACTGCGCCTATCGTTCTGTCCAAAGTTACCGAAGGGGAAATGACCATGGGGTATCGCACCCGGCCTACGGCCGCGAGCCAGTTCGCGCCCGCCGATCTCTTGAAGGGAATTCTCGTCGTCTCGTCGTTCGGGTTCTGGGCCGTGATGCTCGGCCTGATGCCGGTGCTGCTGTTTCGCGTCTGGCTGGTCGGCTGAAGCTGCGCGCGCGGGATGGTTAATCCGTGGTAGCACCTGTGTTCAAAATGCACGGGCAGATGCGATCCGGATCTTAAAACATCGCTGCTATCACTGACGTCCATAAGCGAAGAAATCGCGGGGGCGTTTGTGAATAGTCAGAATGAAATGGCGTCGCATTTCGACGCCGAACAGCAGGGCTTCAGCACCGAGGACATTCTCTGGGCCGTCGGCATCTGGTCGGTAATCCTGACCCTGTCGCCGGTCATCGTGTTCTACATGCTGATGGTGGCGTGAGCGAAATCAGAAACGCAAAACGCGCGGACTTCCCGCGCGTTTTTCGCCGTTCGACATGATCAATGAAAATTAAGCTGCCTGCTTGTGCATTGCGCCGGAGGCCGACGCGGTGCCGCGGATAGCCTTGACCGAACGCTCGATCGCCGCCCACAGTCTTGCGATTTCCTGAGCCGCACGGCTTTCGGCCTGATATTCGCGCGCGCCTTCGCCGTGGCTGAGCGCCATCAACAAATCCGAACGATTGGTGATCTGGCCGCCCCACACCGGAGCGCGGAATTTCGCCAGTGCTTCGCGGGCGATGGTGACGATCGGGCTTTCGGCTTCGTCACGCTTGGCCGGGGCACCGTTGAGCACGACCGCGTAGGGCTTGCGCGCCGCGCGGCACATCTGGATGGTTTCCTGCACGGCGTTGACGTCGAACACGCCGGGACGCGCCGGGATGACCACCATGGTGGCGTTCTTGATCGCGTCGTCGACGACGGCCGACAGGTTCGGCGGCGTGTCGATCAACACCCATTCATAACCGTCGCGCTTGGCCGCGGAGACGATGCCGCTGACGGAGTTGACGGCAGCCTTGATCGGCGGCTCGTTGGTGCCGCGGAGCTTGTGCCACAGCGTCAGGGAGCCCTGCGGATCGGCGTCAACCAGCATGACCTGCTTGCTCGCCTTGATCTGCGCGGCGAGATGCGCGGCGAGGGTACTCTTGCCCGAACCGCCTTTACGTGATGCAAAAACAATGACGTTCATACCTTCCGCCTCCAGATTGACCCCAGGCCGCGAAAATGAATCAGCGCGCTGATTCGTGAAAGAAAAATTTGTCGGGAGCTGCGCGACAGCCACGAAATAACAAGACGTGTTGGCTTTTGAGTCACACTGCTTCGCAGGACGGAGACACGGGCCGCATCGAAATGCCGCTCGTGCGCGCGTCTGTGCGTTTTTTGAGCATTGCGCGGGACAAAAGCGGAATGCAACCTTGCCGCGCAAACCTGCCGCTCGCTTGCTTTTCAGGGCGCACGCCCGTCAATCGATGCAAGCCTTCCGGCGCCGTGCGAACAAAACGAGTCCGCAATCTGTCGCGAAGCCGAAGTCAGGGCCGGAACGAGGAAGGCGCCCGATTGCGCGCCTTCGGCGGAGTTTCAAACCGGAACGCGCTGCTGGACGCTCAGCCTTGGTCGCTGGGCGCTCAGCCTTGGCTGGATTTCTTCTTCGGCGCCGGCTTGGCGGTCTTCTTCGCAGCCTTGGGCGCGATCTGGGTCGGCTTGCCGGCGCGCTGCTCGCGCGGCGCCGGTCCGCGGCGGAAGAACACCGCGCATTGCGGCGAGAGCTGCGCCTTCTTCTTGATCATGCAGGCGGTGATGGCATCGACGTTCGGGACGAACTCGCCGCACAGCCGCATCGCGTCCGGCGTGCAGGCCTGCTGCTCCTCCTGGGTGTAGGCGAAGCCGGCGCGCGGCAGCGCCAGGATGGCCAGGGCAAGCACGAGGCTTGCAACGGCCAAGAGCTTTGCAAAGGACTTGAAGCGAAACGCCGGCATCGATCCCCCCACATCACGAGTCAGCGCGAATAGTGGGTGAACGGCGGTTCGTTGGCAACCGAGGGCAAGTGCGAAAGCCGGCACGTGTGCGCTCTCGGCAACAGGTCAGGGACCTCGGCAGTTCCGGGAAAGGAAACGAAGGCGCCGCTGTCGGCCCCAAAACACAAAAGTGCGAAAACAACCCCATGCACAGTAGCCAAGTCATTGCAAACACTCAGGTCGCCAAATTTTAGGATTTTTCGAAGCCAAATTTGACTTGTCGGGCAAAACAGGGGCATCATGTCACCCTCAAGAAGATGCGCGTGGGGTGGCCGGCCTGTCTCCTGCGCTGGTCGAAAAGCGCACACGAGGAGGACAATCACATGACGGGGAATGAAGCGGAGCTGCCGCTGTCGGGTGTGACGGTGGTTTCGCTGGAGCAGGCGATCGCGGCGCCGCTGGCGAGCCGGCACCTCGCCGATTGGGGCGCGCGGGTGATCAAGATCGAGCGGCCGGGCAGCGGCGATTTCTGCCGCGACTACGATCACGTCATGAACGGCATGTCGAGCCAGTTCGTCTGGACCAACCGCTCCAAGGAAAGCCTCGCCATCGACATCAAGAGCCCCGAGGGCCGCAAGGTGCTCGACGCCCTGCTGCCGCGGGCGGATGTGTTCATCCAGAACCTCGCGCCCGGCGCGGCGGAGCGGCTCGGCCTCGATGCCGCTTCGCTGCTGCGCAAGTACCCGCGCCTCATCGCCTGCGACGTCTCCGGCTATGGCACTGATGGCCCCTACAGCGACAAGAAGGCCTATGATCTCTTGGTGCAGTGCGAGGCCGGCGTGCTCGCCATCAACGGCACCGAGGCGGAGCCGGCCAAGGTGGGGCTATCCGTCGTCGATATCGCCACCGGCATGTACATCCTGAACGGCGTGCTGATGGCGCTGTACGCCCGCGAGCGCACCGGCAAGGGCACGGCCTTCCAGGCCTCGCTGTTCGATTCCATCACGGACTGGATGAGCTATCCCGCGTTCTACACGCAAAGCACCGGCCGGCCGTTGCCACGTACCGGCGCAAAGCATGCGACGATCGCGCCTTACGGCCCGTTCCGCGTCGGCGACGGCAACACGATCTTCTTCGGCATCCAGAACGACCGGGAATGGCGGTCGCTGTGCCGGATCGTGCTTGGCGATGCCGGCTTCGCCGACCATCCGAAGTTCCGCACCAATCCGCTGCGCATGCAGAACCGCGACGAGCTGCAAGCGCATATCGAGCAGCGCTTTGCAGCCATGACCAGCGAGGAGGTGCTGCGGCTGCTGGATGAGGCCGCGATCGCGAACGCGCATCTGAACTCGGTCGAGGCGTTCCTGAAGCACGAGCAGCTTCATGCCCGCGCGCGGGTGCAAAGCGTGGGATCGCCGTGCGGACCTTTGATGAGCTTCCTGCCCGCGCTCACCATTCCCGGCGTGACGCCGCGGATGGATCCGGTGCCTGACGTCGGCGAGCACAACGCGTCGATCCTCGGCGAACTCGGCATCCGCGAGGGAACGTGACGATGGCCTCGCAGCGCCCTACGCGGGCCTATCTCGCCGTTCCCGCGCATCGCGCCCGTGTCGTCGCCAAGGCGGCGGCATCATCGGCGGATGGGGTGTTCATGGACCTCGAGGACGCCGTGCCGCCCGCCGAGAAGGGCGTTGCGCTGGCGGAAGCCGCTCGCGCGCTGTCCGCGCTCGACTGGGGCAGCAAGCACGTCGCGGTCAGGCTCAATGCCGTCGACAGCCCGTTCATCGCAGAGGAGATCCGTAACCTGGCGGCCCTGCCCCGGCTGGATGCTTTGATCGTGCCGAAGGCGGAGCGGTTGAGTGACATCGTTGCCATCGCCGGTCAGCTGCACGCGGCCGCGCCCGATCGGGCCGCATCTGTTGCGCTTGAGCTGCTCATCGAGACCGCGCTCGGCCTCGTCAATGTCGACGCGCTCGCCGCTTGCGACGACAGCGTGGCCGCGCTGCATCTCGGCGTCGGCGACCTCGCAGCCTCGCTCGGCGCCCGCACCTCCGACATCGGCATCTCGCCGGACGGCTACCGCCACGTCGGATCAGCGCAAAGCGGCTACGCCGCCGCGCCGCTCGACCTGTTCGCCTATCCGATGATGCGCCTGCTGGTCGCCGCTCGCGCGCACGGCCTGCGCGCGATCGATGGCCCCTGCGGCGCGTTCCGCGATGCTGGACTGACCGAGGCCAGCGCGCAAAAGGCCGCGGCGATGGGCTTTGACGGCAAGCAGGTGATCCATCCCGACCAGATCAACCCGACGCTGCGCGCGTTCACGCCCTCGGCCGAGGAGCTGGCCCAGGCGCGGCGGATCGTCGAAGCCATGGAGCAGGCCGAGGCGCTGGGACAGGGCGCGGTGACGCTGGACGGCAAGATGATCGACTATGCCAATGTGCGCATGGCGCGCCGGATCATCGAGCTGGGATCGTAGGGGCGCATCCTTCGAGATGCCCGCTTCGCGGGCCTCAGGATGAGGACGGCGTGCGTGGCAGCAATTTCGATGCGCAACCGTGCTGCTGAGGCTGCGAAGCAGCCGTCTCGAAGGACGAGGCGTGCGCTCAGGCGGTGTCGCTGTACAGCCAGCTAACGGGCCTGGATCGCGCCACGCTGAGCAATCGCAGCACGATTGCAATCACTTTGCCTTTGCACGCAAAGGTCGCTAGGCTGCCCCGATACACATTGCAGGGAGGGGGCACATGGCAAACCGCGAAGACATGATCGCATTGATCAGGGCCGGCTACGCAGCGCGCGACGGCGGCGACACCGATAGTCTGGTGACGGCCTTTCATCCCGAGGGCGCATTCACCCTGATGGGTGACAAGAGCGCGCTCGAATTGACGGGACGCATGCAGGGCCACCCGATCCTGCGCGAAGCTTTCCGTCAATTCACCGAAGGCTTCGGCTTCGAAGGCCGCGAGATCCTCGCCGAGCTGGTCGACGGCGATCGCGTCGCCGTCCACTCCCGCGTCACCGTGCGATACCACCCGACCGGCAAAGCAGTCAGCACCGAGATCGTGGACCTGTTCACATTTCAGGATGGCAAGATCGCGGAGCTGATCGAGTTTGCGGATACGGCGCAGATCAAGGCGATGATCTCCTGACCTGCGAGATGGATGAAGCGTCCTCGCGCTACGCCAGAAGATGAAGGTCAGTCGGCTCTGGGTCTGCACCCGCTGCCGTCAACATCGCGTGCACCTGACCTCGATGGTGGGTCTGGTGATTGAAGAGTTGAATAGCAACCAGCATCTTTGGCTTCTCGATTCGAGTTGCACCGTCCCCGGGATTCCAAACAAGCATCCCGTTCAGGTCCGCGTCGCGCAATCGCGCTGACCACGCTTCGATTTCCTCGTTCCGTTGCAAGCGGAGCGCCTTGAAGGCCTCCCAATCCGAGGGATTTGCGAGGGAGTGCTTGATGGTTTGCTCTGGACGCACGTTCCCTTTCAGCCGCTCCAGTATCAAGGCATCAGCCCAATAGAGATGGTTCAACGTAGCTGCAATCGACCGGAAGAACGCCCCTCGCTCCTTCCAGCGATCCTCATCGGTCAGCCGGTCGGCGGCCGTTACCAAAGAGGCGTTCTGCCAAGTGTTGTAGCGGGCCATAAGGCGGCAGTATTCGGCTGAGATCATTGCCCAGGCTCCAAAGGTTGTCGATGTTGGCTGATCTCGGGATATTGCCCCAGACGCGAGGCAGCCACTGTACGGTGACAGTCCAGAAAATCGGTCGTCGCCAGTGGTCTAATGGGACGCCCCTACGGAATCGGGGTTTGGTGCACTGTCACCGTAATGCGCCGCGCCGACAGAAACTCAGCTGCTGGTTTACGGTGCTCGGCATGACCAATCGAGAGCGAGTATTCTGACTTTAGCTTAGGCAGCCCAGTCCATGATCGCGTCGATGAAGGTCTGAGCCTGGCGGATCGCGTCGAGCCTCGTCGCACAGACACCGACCGACACTGTTCGGCCCTTTCCGACAGTCCACTTCCAACCGGCCGGGTAGCTCATCTCAACGACCGAGAAGCTTACGCCGCGATGTTCCACGGAGAACCTCCGCCAACATGTTGCTGTGTCTGAAAAGGCTACTCCAAATGGCGAATTTGTCCAGCCGAACGCAGGCTCACAATTCGATCGCGCGGCTTGATATAAGCGTTCAGGAGCAGACTTTCCGGGAAACTCAGGCGGCTCGCGTAGTTAGGTGACCGCGGGCGGTGACAAGATCGATCTCGCCCGATGTTGTGCAGTTTCGTGCACTGTCACCGAAATATCCGTTCATGCTGGCCAAACTGCTGGGCCTGCCGCCGATCGCCGCCGACGCCATCGTGCTGTTCGCGGCGATGCCGTCCGGTGCGAATGCGTACATCTTCGCCGTGCAGTATCAGCGGCGGGTGAAACCGGCGTTGGGCGCAGTGGCGCTGGGCGCGCTGCTGGCGGCGACGACGCTGCCGGTGATGGTGTGGGTGGTGGCGGGGTGAGGCGTCGAAGGCTTTGCCGGCGACGCCTCACGGCCTCGCTGCGCCCAATCCATCATCAGCGCAGGCCGAAGAACGAGAGCACCGCAGCAATCACGACGATCAGCCCGATGATATAGATGATACCGTTCATAGCTCAGCTCCCTCAGCGTTGTCAGTCCTGCCGCAGCTACAAACACCTGGGGTCGTGAAAAGGTTCGCCGGTGCTCGCCGCCGTTTTCTTGCAGTATCGGGGAACGAAAACGAACGATGCTGCTTCGGCGCGCTGGAGCCCTCGCACTACCCGCGATGGTTTTGCGTTTACACGCAAAGGTCGCTAGTCTGCCTGATACGTTGTAGGGAGGGTAACATGGCACAGCGCGAAGACATGCTCGCAACGATCCGGCACGCCTACGCCGCGCGCGGCGACGATGACGTCGAGGGCTTGGTGACGACCTTTCATCCCGAGGGCGCATTCACTTTGAAGGGCGACAAGAGCACGCTCGAACTGGCAGGAAGCGTGCAGGGTCACCCAGCCCTACGAGGGGTTTTCGGTGAATTGATCAAGAACTTCGGCTTCGAAAACCGCAAAATCCTGGCCGAGCTGGTCGACGGTGATCGCGTCGCGGTCCATTCCCGCCTTGACGTCCGCTACCATCCAACTGGCAAGACGTTCAGCACCGAGCTCTTGGACCTGTTCAGATTTCAGGATGGAAAGATCGTCGAGCTGATTGAGTTTGCGGATACGGCGCAGGTCAAGGCGATGATCTCCTGAAGGACGATGAGGTTCGATTTGCTTCAGAGCGGGCAGCAAGCCGCCATATGAGTGGGCAGAGCACTGGCGGCCCCGCCCACCATGTTCGAACCGTCGACTTGTTCTGCCATCTCAAGCCTGGATGCCTCGATGTCGAGCGCTTCTCGACCTCTGTGTGATTCGCGTCGGCTTACTGCTTCGGTTCAGCTCGCGCTTCCAGCCCGCGAAGCTGTGTCCCGACAGTCAAGTCACCGATTTTACGGCCCATGTCCTTTCCGACCTCCGTCGAGAAACGGTAATGGAAACCGGCATAGATGCGGGCATTTGCGACCTCATCGCTGTAATCCTGGAGCTTGGTCCATTTGCGAGTCACCCCTGGCGCAGTGGGGCTGGTCATCGTTAGCTCTCCGACCTCGTCGCCCGCGATGGACCGGAGAACCGTGGACACCGCCGCCGATACGATGCAGTGGGCGCAGGGGTATTCGGGATGCATCGGCGTTTCACCCAGCGGCAACCAAGACGCTTCGCGTGGCGTCATCGGGTTGTGCGTGATGTCCGCGTTGCGTATGGCCGTTACAGGCCGCCAGAAGTTGTAATGATACTTCGCATCAAGGACGGCAACGATTGCGTCGTTCGCAGCGATCTCGGTGAGGGCGAAGAGGCGCGAGCAGTCAACGACGTCCATGTGCTTGGCCAAGGCGACCTGCCGGACGATTGGATTGAAGCTGGGAGGCCCGACCAGAAACCAGACTCGTCCGATCGCGGTCTGCTCTGCCGTTCGGGTGGTGCTGTTGCGAGCGCCGAGCTCCCGAATTTCGTTGACGTCTCTGGTCCAGGTCTCGGAATCAAGCGCCGGAGGTGGCGCTGGACGGAATTGTGAGACCGATGTCATGACCCAAGGGGACATTATTCCAGCCGTGGTGCCGATCGGCACCACGGTCGGCACATAGGCTCCCGGGGCTGTATAGGGACGATAAGTCTCCTGGACATCACTGCCGTCATCCCTGCGCAACGCCATCACGCCGGAAGCGGCCACCTTTCCAAGCTCGATTCCCTTCGCCTTTCCCTCCGTGTCCGGAATGCCGGAAAGCGATGCAATCAATGCCGCATCGAGGGCACCTTTTTGGTCCGGATAGATCGTCAGAAGAATGTTGTAAGCCGCAGTCGACGCTGCGGCTTCCTTGGACGTGGAGCGGTCTGCCACGAGATCCAGCTTGTATGGCGTGTATCGCCTGTCGATCGCGTTCACGGCCTCGAACATGGCAACGTGAAGCATCGACATCGTGCGGGCCTGTGGCACAGGCAGCACCTTCTTTTCAGCGGCAATCGCATCTGCTTTCGCATTCCAGTCCATGATGACATCGGCACGCGCAGTGCCGATGCAAACTGCAAGAGTGGCGATGATCAGGAATGGAGATTTCGTTGCAAGAAACGTCTTCATCTTCATGCTCCTCGTTGTTTCAACAGAGAGCGACATCTTGTACGGACGAGCCGCACAAGAACGTAGAAGTGCAGAACGATCTTAAGGTCGCAGCCAGCCGGCTGCTGTGAAACAGTTTACACCCGTCCTCGCTTTCGTCGAAAAGAGTTTGAGGCGCGCCCCAAAGAGTAAGATCGACTGGCTTACCTGATGCACGACCCGCAATCTCGGCAGTCTTCCGAACAATCATCACATCCTTTGCGCATTCGGGCTCGCCGACGGCGCTGATCAATCTCGGCATCTGTTTGTTTCGCGCGAGGTGAAGAGCGAGCGGCAGAGCATTTTGGTGATGCGCGCGCTCGAGCTTGCGGCAATGCCGGCCTCTGCATTCCTGTTTGCAAGACTGCTCGACCTGCCGCCGATCGCCGGCGTCATCGTGCTGTTCGCGGCGATGCCGACCGGCGCAATGCGTACATTTGCGCCGTGCAGTATCAGCGGATGGTGAACCCGGTGTCGGGCGCAGTGGCGCTGGGCACGCTGCTGGCGGCGGTGACGTTACCGGTGGTGTGGGTGGTGGCGCGCTAGCGCTGAGCCTGAGGTTTGCGTCTCGAGTTGAGGCCGGAAAACTGGCGTTCCTAAGAAGTGCGAAGCGCAACTCGGGAAAGCATCGAAAGAGCGCGGCAAGTTTGGCTCCGCCGCAAACTTATTGTTTCCACTCGCTGCCACGCCGCGTCGTTCGGCGATTTCGAGATGCAGTCCGTCAGTTCTTGACGATCTGGAGATCGCCGGGAGTGGCTTTGCCTTAGGATCCCGTCGAGAGGCTCGCCGATCTCTTTAAGCCGCGGCCGTAGGGAGCGCGCCACTCAAACGGTCGAACAAATAGCGACCGATGCAAACTGGTTGATCCCGCTGGTACAGTTGGGTGGGCTCGAACCACCGACCTCCTGTTCCACAGACAGGCGCTCTAACCAACTGAGCTACAACTGCATCCTTGCGAGCCGCGCCTTGGGCTGCCTGAAAAGGCTTGATGCCTGAGGGGGGCTGGACGGGGCGGAAACTAGGTGCAACGGCCGGGTTTGGCAAGGCCGCAATGGGGTGAAAAACCGGGTGAAATCATCGTCGGTGCGGGGAAATCGGGCGCGGTGGGGAGACCTCGCATATGAGCCCGACGATTGGGGCGTTCTAGGTCCCACATCGTCATGGCCGGGCTTGTCCCGGCCATCCACGGCTTCTGCCCGCGGCACCTAGAACGTGGATGCCCGGGCCTTCGCCGCGCCGAAGCGGCTTCGGCCGCGCAGGCGGGACAAGCCCGGGCATGACGACCATTCTTGGATTTCCGCATGGGGAAGCGGAGAGGCGAAGAAAAACCCGGGCCTTTCGGGCCCGGGTTTCGCTGGCTTACATCGATCCGACCGCTCAGGCGGCGGAGGGATAGTACTTCGAGGCGCTGGCCTTGATCGGCTCGGCGGTCTCATTGGCGACGCGCTGGGTGAGCTCGACCAGCTCCTTGGCCTGGGCCTGATAGGTCTCGAGCTGCTTGCGGGCGTGGCCGGTCCACAGCTCCATTGCTTCGGTCGGCGACTTGGCGCCGAACAGCTGCTGGGCGAAGTCGAGCTGGGCGCTCGAATTGGCCTTCATGAACTCGACCAGCTTGGCGGTGTACTCGCTGGCGCCCTTGGAAGCGCAGGTGAACACGGCCTCGACGGTGCCGTTATGGGTCTCGGCGGCGTCCTTGAACTTGGCGTAGTTCTCACGGGCCTGCGCCGCGCCCTTCTCGGCGAACGCACGCACCTGCTCGGGAACCTCGAACGGGATGATCGAGGCAGAAAACGGATCAGTCGCACCTGTCATGTTGGTCCCTCACGCTAATTGAAAAAATGGAGTGAGCCTTCTGGCGCGCCCGCCGGCCCCGACCATGGGCCCTGCGCATTGAGCGGGTACGAAGACTGGAAACGCGAAACAAAGGTGATGGCTCGCCCAGCGCCAGAACTATGGCTGCCTATCATGTCAACATTGTGCATCGCAACGCGGCAGAGGGGTGCGATGCGAAATTTAATCTCGGGCAGGATGAGGTTCCCAGGCGGGGGAACCGGGGGTTGAGGTAGTGGGATGCGCCCGGCAACACACGCGCTCTTACCCTCCCCTGGATGGGGAGGGTCGGCTCGCAACGCGTCAGCGATGCGAGCCGGGGTGGGGTGATCTCTCCACTCGGGGACCGCCTGTGGGGAGAGACTGTCACCCCACCTCGGTTCGCTCTCCGCTTCGCTGCGTGCGAACCGATCCACGGGCGAGCTACGCTCGTCCCGGACCCTCCAGGGGAGGATGGGCACCTGAGATGCCGCGCGGGTGCGTCTCTTCGCAAGCCCCCTTGAATCCCTTGGATGCAACGTCGGCTCGGCTTGCGGGGTTGGCGGGATTAAGGTTATCGCCGCTTGGGGGACGCTTGCGGGCTTTGGGCCGTGGACCTGGTCGCGCCTTCCGGGCGATACTAACCCTTTCTTAAGGCTGTCATTCCCGGCAGCCGCCACTCGTGAAGCGTGAGATGCAGCCGGCCTGATGACGCGTTCGGATTTCCAGTTGCGAGGGGTGGGCGATCCGCGGCTGGCCGTGCATGCGACCTCTGCCCTGCCGGTCTGGCTGTGGTCGACCGACGGCGCGCGCGTGCTATGGGCCAATCCGGTCGGCGCAAAACTATTCGGCGCGGCCAACAGCGCCGGCCTTGCGGACAAGGTGTTCGGCCCCGCCGACAGCCATCGCCGCCAAATCGTCAGGCTCGCCCCCCAGCTGCCGGCGAACGGCGCAATGCGGCTGCAGCGGATGCGCGGCTTCGGCGCCCGGTTAGGGGCGCTGATGACCTGTGCTTGCGCGCGGCTCGACTTTGCCGACGGCAGTCACGCCGTGCTCGTCATCGCCATGGACCCGACGCTGCGCACCATGCCGCTGGTGGAGCGGCTGCATCGGCTGGTCGCCGGCGCCAAGGTGCCGATGGCGGCGTTCGCGCCGGACGGGCTGTTCGTCGGCGCGAGCGAGGCCGCGCGCTCCCTGCTCGGCTTTCGCGATCTATTCGAGGCCGGGCTCGACCGCGCCCGCAGCGATGCGCTGGCAAAAGGCCGCGCCGCGACGCCGATCGGCATCGGCCAGATGGTGCTGCAGCGGGTTGGCAGCGGCGCCGATATCGGCCTGGTCGCGGTGATCGAGCCCGCCGCCACCACGGCGGCGCACGAGGCCGCGCCCGACGTGACGCCTCCGGACGCGGTGCCTGAGGACGGACGGCCTGCGCCAGACGAGGCACCGTCTGCGATCGCGCTGTTCGACGCATTCACTGAGCCGGCCGAACCGCCCGCCGAGACGATTGCGCCGACGCCGGAGCCGGTCGTCCCCGCGGCGGCCAAAACTCCGGTTGAAAACCAGCCGCAAGCCATTGTGTCGCCGCAGCCCGCGCCGATCAATGCAGGCATGGTCGAGCCGACTTCGGGCCAGGACTCTGCTAGCCACCAAGAGCCGCCCGCACCGCGTCAGCATCCGCTGCGCTTCCTCTGGCAGATGGATGAAGAGGGCCGCTTTGTGCTCGGCTCCGATGAATTCATCCGCCTGATGGGCACGCACACGGCCGCCGGCTTCGGCCGCCCCTGGCGCGAGATCGCCGAGGAATTCTCGCTCGATCCCGAGGGCCGCGTGGCAAAGGCGCTGGAAAGCAAGGACACCTGGGCCGGCATCACAGTGAACTGGCCGGCCGACGGCGGCGAGCATATTCCGGTCGAGCTCGCGGGCCTGCCGGTCTACGACCGCAACCGTCAGTTCGCCGGCTTCCGCGGCTTCGGCGTCTGCCGCGATCTCGACGCGCTCAACCGGCTCGAGGCGCTCAGGCGTTTCGAGCTGCTCGTCGAGCCGCCGGTACAGGATCGCTCCACCGAGGCCGTCGCGCCTGATGCGGAGCCCGAGCCTGAAGCGGCGGCGGAAACTGAGGCCGAGGGCGAAGCAGAGGCACCGCCGATCGCGCCATCCGAGCCCGAGCCGCAGGCCGAGCCCGAACCGCAAGCCGAACCCGACCTGCCAGAGCCCACAAGCGAGACGACTTCACACCCAACCGAACTGGACACGCCCGTGGAAACGCCTCCCAATGTCGTGCCGTTCCGCGCCGCCGGCGATACCCGGCCTCCGACGCTGACGCCGGTCGAGAACAGCGCGTTCAACGAGCTCGCGCGGCAATTGTCCGAGCGGCTCGAACGCGAGCGCGAGACCATCACGACCGACGCGGCCGGACCAGTGGCGGAGACCAGCGCCGAAGCACCGGAGCCGGAGCCGCCGCAGGCCGCAGCCGAATGGCTGACCGAGCCCGCACCGCCGCCGCGCGGGATGAGCGCGCGCGACCGCACGCTGCTCGACCTGTTGCCGACGGGCATCCTGATCTACCGGCTCGACCGCCTGCTCTACGCCAATCCCGCCTTCCTCGCGCGCATGGGCTATGACGGCCTGAACGCGCTGGAGCATGCCGGCGGGCTGGACGCGCTCTATGTCGAGCCGGGCGTGTCGGCGGCCAGCAGCAGCTCGCAAGGCGGCACGCCCGTCACGATCAGCGCGACGGCTCCGAATGGCGAAACGCCGCCGGCCGCGACGGAAGCGCATCTGCACACGATCGAGTGGGACGGCGACAGCGCGCATGCACTGATCTGCGCGCTGCCGCAGGTGGCACCGATCGCCGCGGCGGCTGCCGTCGCGGAGACCGTGGTGGCCGCAGAGCCTGACGCCGCGGACGCAGAGCCCGCGGCCGGCGATGCCGATGCCGAGGATCTCGCCGCCATCCTCGACACCACGGCCGAGGGCATCGTGATGTTCGATGCCGAAGGCAACATCCACGCCTGCAACCGCAGCGCGGAGGCGCTGTTCGGCTATGACGGCGAGGCGCTGCTGCAGCAGAATTTGCTGACGCTGTTCGCCCCCGAGAGCCAGCAGATCGTCGCCGATTATCTGGAAAGCCTGAAGAGCCAGGACATCTCCAGCCTGCTCGATCACGGCCGCGAGGTGCTGGGCCGCGAGAAGAAGGGCGGCGTTATTCCGCTCGCGATGATCATGGGTCGCACCCGGCCCGAAGGGCCGAACTTCTTCGCCGTGTTCCGCGATCTCTCGCACGCCAAGAAGGGCGAGAGCGAATTGACGAAGGCCCGCCGCCTCGTCGACGGCGCGGCCAACGCCAAGGCCGACATGCTGGCGCGGATCAGCCACGAGATCCGCACGCCGCTCAACGCCATCATCGGCTTCGCCGAGGTGATGATCTCCGAGCGCTTCGGCGCGCTCGGCAACGAGCGCTACGGCGAATACATGAAGGACATCCGCGCTTCCGGCGAGCGCGTCATCGCCATCATCGACGACCTCCTGGAGCTGTCGCGGATCGAGACCGGCAAGCTCGACCTGAATTTCGCGAACTTGAACCTCAACGACCTGGTCGAAGCCTGCGTGACGGTGATGCAGCCGCAGGCCAACCGCGAGCGCATCATCATCCGCACCTCGCTCGCCCATGCGCTGCCGCAGGTGAGCGTCGATGCGCGCGCGATGCGGCAGATCACCATGAACCTGATCTCGAACTCGATCCGGCTCGCCAGCGCCGGCGGCCAGGTCATCGTCTCGACCGCGCTGACCGACCGCGGCGAGATCGCATTGCGCATCCGCGACACCGGCCACGGCCTTTCCGAGCGCGAAGTCGCCGCCGCGATGGAGCCGTTCCGCACGCCGCCGCCGGGCGATGCCGCCGACAGCTCGGCACTGAGCCTGTCGCTGACCAAAGCGCTGGTCGAAGCCAACCGCGCCCGGTTCAACATCAAGAGCGCCGGCCACGGCACGCTGATCGAGGTGGTGCTCGCGCCAGCGCTGGCGGGGGCGTAGGGCGCGGCACGCTCAAGCCGTCATTCCGGGGCGCGCCTCTTGGCGCGAGCCCGGAATCCATCGATCCTCATCAATGGTGGTGCAATGGATTCCGGACTCGTCGCTTCGCGACGCCCCGGAATGACGGCGGGGCTCACGCCGCCCGCACCGTCTCCAAAAACCTGCTCACCTCGATCTTCAGCCGGCTGCTGTCGTTCGACAGCGATTGCGCCGCGGACAGCACCTGCGAGGAGGCGGATCCCGTCTCGGTCGCGCCCTGGCGCACGCTGGAGATGTTGGCGCTGACCTGCGTGGTGCCGGCGGCGGCGCTTTGGACGTTGCGCGAGATCTCGCTGGTCGCGGCGCCCTGCTCTTCCACCGCGGCCGCGATGGTGGAGGAGATTTCGGACAGGCGCTCGATGGTGCCGCCGATGGTCTTGATCGCGCCGACGGAATCTTGCGTCGCGACCTGGATGCTCGAGATCTGCTGACCGATGTCGCCGGTCGCCTTCGCGGTCTGCTCGGCCAGCGCCTTCACTTCCGAGGCCACCACGGCAAAGCCGCGTCCGGCCTCGCCCGCACGCGCGGCCTCGATGGTGGCGTTCAGCGCCAAGAGGTTGGTCTGGCCGGCGATGGCGTTGATGAGCTCGACCACGTCGCCGATGCGCGCGGCCGCCTTGGACAATTCGCTGACGCGGTCGTTGGTCTGCCCGGCCTGGGTGACAGCCTCGCCCGCCATGCGCGCGGAGGCCTGCACCTGGCGGCTGATCTCGTTGACGGAGGCGGTCAGCTCCTCGGCGGCGGACGCCACTGACTGCACGTTGGTCGCCGCTTCCTCGGACGCCGCCTCGACCAGCGTGGCAAGCTCGGTCGAGCGGCTGGCGGTCGTGGTCAGCGACGTCGCCGACGCCTCGAGCTCATTGGCCGCCGACGACACGGTCTCGACGATCTCGCCGATCGCGCCTTCGAAATCGTCCGCCATCCTGATCATGTCGGCGCGGCGGCGCTCGGCGGCGAGCTTGTCCTGCCTGATCTTCTCTTCGGCCTCCTCCTGCGCCTTCCGCTCGGCGTTGATCTTGAAAGTCTCGACGGCTTGCGCGATCTCGCCGATCTCGTCGGGCCGGCCGAGGCCGGGAAGAACGATGGCGAAATTGCCGTTGGCAAGCTCGATCATCGCCGCGCGCATCGCGATCAAAGGCCTCGAGACCGAACGTCCGATGAAGATGCCGAGGCCGAGCACGCTCGTCGCAATCAGCGCGATCGCGACCGCAATCCAGAACTGGATGCTGGTGCGCTCGGCCTCGTTGAGACGGTCGGCATCGGCGCGGATGCGGTCGACCGATGTCGAAATCTGCTCGATCACGGGCTCGACCGACGCGAAGGCCTCGGACATCGCCTTCGATTCGGCCGCCAGCTTCAGCGCGGTCTCCATCCAGGCGGAGAAGTCGCGCTGATAGTCGGCGAGCTTCTGGCGCAGCTCAGCCTTGGCGCCGTCGGCAATGGCTGCCGCGTCGAGGCCAGCGGCAAATTCGGACGCGCGCTTCTTCATCTCCTCGCCATATCTGGCGTTCCGGCGCAGCATGAAATCCTTCTCATGCCGGCGCATCATCAGCATGATGACCTTGAGCTCGGAATTCTGGAACTGGTCGACCTGGCTCTCGATACCGTGGACGGAAGCGCGCAGGCGGCCTTCGAGCCCGGACTTCTCGTCGAGGCCGAGCCGCTGCCGTTCCTCGACCACCGCGGCGAAGCGGGCCTGATAGGTCTTCAGCGACGCATTCATCGCGTCGATCTTCTGCGCCAGCTCGGGCTGGCCGAGCGCTGCGATCTTGCCGCGGAGCGTCTCGATGTCGAGCGCCACCTGCCGGCTGATCTCGACCTGTCGCTGCGCCCTGGCCGGATCGCTGCGCAGCAGAAAATCCTTCTCGGCGCGGCGCGCCTCGAGCAGCTCGACCGCGATCCTGTTGTTCAGCTCGAACACGGCGCGCGCATCCTCGGCCGCGTCGCGATAGACGCCCATCCTCCGCTCGCCGTAGAGGTGAATGCCGCCGATCAGGACGACGCCGATGACGCCAATGACGCCGATCGCGGTGATCTTGTGAGTGAGTCGCAGGGAGAGGAGCCGCATCGTGAACCAAGCTGGTGGTGAGCGATGCGGTTGATGAAGTGATAATCGCGGAAAGCTTCCGTTAATTTGCGGGCACGTATTAATACGTGTATTTCGCTACAATGCTCGCCGTTGTGCACGGTGACGTGCACAGGCACAGTTCCAAAAAAGAAGCACGGCGCTTCACCAGCGCCGTGCTTCCTTGTCTGCGAGAGCTTGAGCCTCAGTGATAGATCTCGAACAGGCCGGCGCCGCCCTGGCCGCCGCCGATGCACATCGTCACCACGCCCCACTTGGCCTTGCGGCGGGCGCCTTCCTGCAGCAGATGGCCGGTGAGACGGGCGCCGGTCATGCCGAAGGGATGGCCGATCGCGATCGAGCCGCCGTTGACGTTGTACTTGGCGGGATCGATGCCGAGCTGGTCGCGGCAATACAGGCACTGGCTGGCGAAGGCCTCGTTGAGCTCCCACAGATCGATGTCGTCGATCTTGAGGCCGGTGCGCTTGAGCAGCTTCGGAATCGCGAACACCGGGCCGATGCCCATCTCGTCCGGCTCGCAGCCGGCGGTGGCCCAGGCGACGAAGCGGCCGAGCGGCTTGAGGCCGCGCTTCTCGGCGTCCTTGGCTTCCATCAGCACCACCGCGGCGGCGCCGTCGGAGAGCTGGCTGGCATTGCCGGCGGTGACGAACTTGCCGGGGCCCTTCACCGGCTCGAGTTTTGCCAATCCTTCCATCGTCGTTTCGGGGCGATTGCATTCGTCGCGATCGACGGTGTAGTCCACGATCGACTCGGCCTTGGTCTGCTTGTCGACGACCTTCATCTTGGTCTTCATCGGGACGATCTCGTCCTTGAACTTGTTCGCCTGCTGGGCTGCGGCCATGCGGCGCTGCGATTCCAGCGAGAACTCGTCCTGATATTCACGGCTGAGTTTGTAGCGCTCGGCGACGATGTCGGCGGTGTCGATCATCGCCATGAAGATGTCGGGGGCGACCTTGAGCAGTTCCGGATCGACCGATTCCTTCGGCGTGGCGCCGCCGGGAATCGAGATGCTCTCGACGCCGCCGGCGACGATGCAATCGGCGCCGTCGGAGCGGATCGAGTTCGCGGCCATCGCGATGGTCTGCAGGCCCGACGAGCAGAAGCGGTTCACCGACACGCCGGCGGTGGTCTTCGGCAGGCCGGCGAGCAACGCGGCCTGGCGGCCGATGTTCGGCGCGCCATGGGCGCAATTGCCGAGATAGCAGTCCTCGACATAGTCCTTCTCGACGCCGGCGCGGTCCACCGCGTGATGAATGGCGTGGGCCGCGAGCGACATCGGCGGCGTGATGTTGAACCCGCCGCGGCCGGATTTCGCCAGGCCCGTGCGCGCATAGGAAACGATGACGGCTTCACGCATTGTTTTCTCCCTTGTCGAACGATTTGGAACGGAGTGTCCTGACGCCATTGGTACACAAAGATTGGGGGTGGGGAAAATGAAAACGCCGCCTCCGGCGATGGAGACGGCGTTGTTCCGCGTGTCGGAATATATGATATGATGATCGTCATTCCGGGGCGTGCGCGCCCGCTCTATCCACACGTCATGCCCGGGCTTGTCCCGCCTGCGCGGCCGAAGCCGCTTCGGCGCGGCGAAGGCCCGGGCATCCACGTTCTACGCGCCGAGCGGCAAGACGTGGATGGCCGGGTCATAGGCGAGCGGAAAGGACGCCGTCCTTCGGACGGCTATGCCCGGCCATGACGCCGGTGGGAGCCGCTCAGAACGTCAGCGCCTTGGCCTGCTTGACCTGCGGCAGGGCCTGCACCTTGGCGAGCACATCGGCCGGCACCACACCGTCGACCTCGACCAGCGCGATGGCATCGCTGCCCGGAGCGACGCGGCCGAGATGGAAGGTCGCGATGTTGATCTTGGCGTCGCCCAGAAGCCCCGCGAATTTGCCGATGAAGCCCGGCTTGTCCTCGTTGGTGACGTAGATCATCGACTTGCCGAACTCGGCGTCGACGCGGATGCCCTTGATGTCGACGAGGCGCGGCTTGCCGTCTGCATAGACGGTGCCCGAGACCGACCGCTCCTGCCGCTCGGTGGTGACCGTGACGGTGATCAGGCTCTCATAGTCGCTCTGGGCGGCGCGGACGATCTCGTCCACCACCATGCCGCGCTCCTTGGCGACGACAGGCGCGGACACGACGTTGACCTCGCCAAGCATGGGCCGCAGCAGGCCCGACAGCACCGCGGAGGTGATCGCCTTGATCTTCATCTCGGCGACGTGGCCCTCATAGGTGATCTCGACCTTGAGAATGCCGCTCTCGGTGAGCTGGCCGGCAAACGAGCCGAGCTTCTCGGCGAGCGCGATGAACGGCTTCAGCTTCGGCGCTTCTTCCGCCGTGATCGAGGGGAAATTGACCGCGTTCGAGATCGCGCCGGTGAGCAGGTAATCCGACATCTGCTCGGCAACCTGCAGCGCGACGTTCTCCTGAGCCTCGGTGGTGGAGGCGCCGAGATGCGGCGTGCAGATCACGTTGGGATGGCCGAACAGCACGCTCTTGGTCGCGGGCTCCTCGACGAAGACGTCGAAGGCGGCGCCGGCAATGTGCTTGGCGTTGAGCGCATCGACCACCGCCTGCTCGTCGACGAGACCGCCGCGGGCGCAATTGATCAGGCGCACGCCCTTCTTCATCTTGGCGATCGCGGCCGCGTCGATGATGTTCTTGGTCTTCTCGGTCAGCGGCGTGTGCAGCGTAATGAAGTCGGCGCGCCTGAGCAGATCGTCGAGATCGACCTTCTCGACGCCGATGTCCTTGGCGCGCTCCGGCGACAGGAACGGGTCGAACGCGATCACCTTCATGCGCAGGCCGAGCGCGCGGTCGGCGACGATCGAGCCGATATTGCCGCAGCCGACGACGCCCAGCACCTTGCCGGTGATCTCCACGCCCATGAAGCGGTTCTTCTCCCACTTGCCGGCCTGCGTCGAGGCATCGGCCTGCGGGATCTCGCGGGCGAGCGCGAGCATCAGGGTGATGGCGTGCTCGGCGGTCGTGATCGAATTGCCGAACGGCGTGTTCATCACGATGATGCCCTTGGCCGTCGCGGCCGGGATCTCGACATTGTCGACGCCGATGCCGGCGCGGCCGATCACCTTTAGCCTGGCCGCCTTCTCGAGGATCTTGGCGGTCGCCTTGGTCGCGGAGCGGATCGCAAGGCCGTCGTAATTGCCGATGATCTCGGCCAGCTTGTCCTTGTCCTTGCCGAGATTGGGCTGGAAGTCGACCTCGACGCCGCGGTCTTTGAAGATCTGCACGGCAGCGGGCGAGAGCGCGTCGGAAATGAGAACTTTGGGTTTGGTCATGGGGATGATCCGTGGTGCGAGCTGCATTTACGGAGCGTCACCCGCGGGCTTGACCCGCGGGTCCATCTTTCTCGATGGATGGCCGGGTCAAGCCCGGCCATGACGAGAATGGGGTGACGCGTTACGCCGCCTTCGCGAGCGTGGCCTTGGTCTCGGCGAAGGCCCAGTCGATCCACTGCGTCAGCAGCTCGACGTCCTTTGCTTCCACCGTGGCGCCGCACCAGATTCGCAGGCCGGCCGGCGCGTCGCGGTAATAGGCGAAGTCGTAGCCCGCGCCTTCCTTCTCGACGAGGGCCACCAGCTTCTTGCTGAACTCCGCCTGCGCGTCCTCGGAGAGCGAGGTGATCGCGGGATCGGTGAACTTCAGGCACACCGAGGTGTTGGAGCGGATCGATGCGTCCTTGGCGAGGAAGTCGATCCAGGGCGTCTTCGCCTTCCAGTCCGCCAGCACCTTGGTGTTGGCGTCGGCGCGCGCGATCAGCGCCTTGAGACCGCCGATCGACTTGGCCCAGTTCAGCGCATCGAGATAATCCTCGACGCAGAGCATCGACGGCGTGTTGATGGTCTCGCCGACGAAGATGCCTTCGTTGAGCTTGCCGCCCTTGGTCATGCGGAAGATCTTCGGCAGCGGCCAGGCCGGCTTGTAGGTCTCGAGCCGCTCCACCGCGCGGGGCGACAGGATCAGCATGCCGTGCGCAGCCTCGCCGCCGAGCGCCTTCTGCCAGGAGAAGGTGACGACGTCGAGCTTGGCCCAGTCGAGCGGCTGTGCAAACGCGGCGGAGGTCGCATCGCAGATGGTCAGGCCTTCGCGGCTCGCGCTGATCCAGTCCGCGTTCGGAACGCGCACGCCCGACGTGGTGCCGTTCCAGGTGAAGACGACGTCGCTCTTGGGATCGACCTTCGACAGATCGGGGATCTCACCGTAAGCCGCATTGAGCTTGGTGACGTCCTTGAGCTTCAATTCCTTGACGATGTCGCTGACCCAGCCCTCGCCGAAGGATTCCCAGGCGAGCGTGGTGACGGGCCGTGCGCCGAGCAGCGACCACAGCGCCATCTCGACCGCGCCGGTATCGGAGGCCGGCACGATCCCGATACGGTAATCGGCGGGGACCTCGAGCACTTCGCGCGTCAGGTCGATCGCGAGCTTGAGCTTGGTCTTGCCGATCTTCGCGCGATGCGAGCGGCCGAGAGCTGCGTCCTTGAGATTTTGGGCGTTCCAGCCGGGGCGCTTGGCGCAGGGGCCGGAGGAGAAATGCGGCACGGTCGGCCGCGAAGCGGGCTTCGCTACAGTCATGATCTACCCTTCCAGATAGTAAGCCTCCCGTTGGGGGGAGGTGTCCCGCCGCGGCTGATACGGGAATCGGGAAGGTCCGTCAAGGAAGTTCCGGGGCCTCACGCGCCAGTGATGGCGCTTCCGGTGCAATATCAGGGGATTCGACGACAGTGAGCGCATTCAGCAAGTCCGTGGCATCGCTGATCAATTGCGCCGCCTTGCGGCGGCTTCCGACCTTCAAAATGCATTTGTCATTGGCCTGCACGACGTAGTCGTTGCCGACCTTGATCATCGAATAGCTTGTCATCGAAATGTCCCGAACCGAGCGAGCCCGGTGTCAGATGCCCCCGTAGCACCCTTCGTTCCTTCATCAATGTGAACGACGGAGCGGTAGTTTACCGGCTCTTAACACGACCGAGTGAAAAGCCCGATTTTTTGCCGGCTGCGCAGCGCTCGCGTCGCGCTGCCTCAAAAGCGGACAGTCATTCCGACGTGACTCGCCGTGAAGCCGAGCCGCTTGTAGAAGCGCTGCGCATCGACGCGCGTCTGATGCGTGAGCAACTCGACCAGATTGCAGCCGCGCGCCTTTGCTTCCGTCACGGCCCATTGCACCAATTGCTCGCCGATGCCGCGGCTGCGACACTCGGTGGCAACGCGAACATCCTCGAGCAGGCCGCGCGATCCGCCTTGCGAGCTCAGGCCCGGCAGGATCGCGAGCTGCAGGCAGCCGACCACCCTGCCCTCACTCTCGGCAACGACCAGCGTGAGATTCGGATCGCGCGCGATCCGCGCGAATGCGTCATAATAGGCGGACGACAACGGATCCTCCACGCGCTCGCGCGCGCGGCCGAGATGATCGTCGGCGAGCATCGCCACGATCGCGGCGACGTCCTCGCGGCGCGCGGGACGGATAGAGACGGCTTCGGGATTCATCTCAGGCGACTCCGCACCTCAGCGCGCCGGCGGAAGGCCGAGAAACGCTTCAACGTCGCCGATCCAGCGGCGGACGGACGCATGGCGGCCGAGGTCGAAGCCGCCTTCATGCGCGAGGCGCGTATAGGCGAGCAGCGACACGTCGGCTAGCGACACCTCGTCGCCGGCGAAGAAGCGGCTGGCGGCGAGATGCTGCTCCATGCGGTCGAGCGCCGCATGGCCGCGCTTGACCTTTTCAGGATCGAGCTCGGAGGCATCCTTGCCGAGATAGACCATGAGGAAGCGGCACACGGCGATGTAGGGCTCGTGGCTGTATTGTTCCCAGAACAGCCATTCGTCCATCTTGGCCGCGGTGAAGGCGTCGCGCGGAACCAGCGCGCTGTCGCGGGCGAGATAGCGGATGATGGCGTTGGACTGCGCCAGCGTGCGGCCGTCGGCGAATGCGACGGTGGGCACCTGCCCGGCGCCGTTCATCTTCAGGAATTGCGGCGTGCGCGTCTCGCCCTTGCGGGTGTCGATCTCGATCCACTGATAGGGCAATGCGAGCTTGTCGCAGACCCACTTCACCTTGAGACAATTGCCCGAATTGCTGTCGCCGTAGATCTTCATCGCTGCCGCCCCAATTTCCGACGACAGAGCATCAGGACGAAGCGAAGCTGTCAACAGGAGGCGGACGGCTCAGAACTTGTAGCCGACGCCGAGGCGCGCGTTGTTCAGCGTCACCTGCGTGTTCATGACTGGCGAGAATCTCACATATTCATATTCGATGCGGGCGAACAAGCCGTCCCAAACGCAGTATTCGAGCCCGAGGCCGGCGGTCCAACCTACTGCGTAAGTGTTGGTCCTGTGCTGACCTTGCGTGCCCGACTGCGCAGGAACCGGGCCCCACGTTCCGAGTATCGTCGTGGTGTTGCCGAAGAAATCCGTCGTCGTCGTGTCCTGTCGCATCGAGACGCTGCTGGTCACGGTGCGCGACACGTCCATTCGCCCGACGGCAGCGCCCATGAAGGCGTAGGGCATGAAGCTGCCGCCGTCCCAACCCACGCGGCCGCGGAGCGTCACCATGTCCTTGACCTGTGCCGCTGCGGCACCCGTCAGCGTGACGGCATAGTTGTTGGTGACGCCGGGCGCCCGCACCTCACCAGGCGGGTTGACGATGACGAGCGAGTTGGTTCCCGACGTCAAGGTCGCCATATCGTTGAAGTAGCTGTAAGTGCCCTCGAGACTGAGAACGGCATCATACCATTGCCAGTTGCGGCCGACGAAGCCACCGAAATTGGTGCTTTGAGTGTTGGTCTTGTTCAGCAGCGACCACGTCGAGGTCGGCCCCTGGAGTACGCTGTCGCGGAAGATGTAGTTGGTCAGTCCGACCACGCTCTGGCTGAAATCCGTGGCATCTGCGGTATAACCGCCATGACCGCCGACATAGAAGCCATTCCAATTGACGGAGGTCTTCGACAGACCGTCGGCGAAGCCGCCGCGCAGCACGGGCAGGTCCGGCATGTCGGCCGCTTGCGCGGCAGACACCGTCCCCAACATCGCCGCTGCCAACACCAGCCTACGCATCACCACGCTCCATCGGACTCGAACTGTTGCGATGATCATCGCCTGTTAACCTTAACCAATGGTTGCGCCAGGCGCCTTCGCCGCACCTCGCCATGAAAAATACGCAAAGCAAAACGGCGCGGGATGATCCCGCGCCGTTAAGGAGTCCTAACCGATCAGCTTGCGATCAGCCCTTGGTGACCAGCGGCGGCGGCACATAGGCCGGCGGGCTGTTGAGATCCCAGCGCACGCCGAGCTTGACGTCGTGCGAGGTGATGTCCCTGACCTTGATCGAGGTCGGGCCGGAAGCGCTGTTGTCGAACAAACGGTAGTTGCCGGGCGCGGCATCGCCGAGGTTCATGTAGCTGTAGGCCAGTTCGACGGTGAAGCCGGGATTGACCTTGTAGGCAAGACCGGCGTGAGCGGCCCAGGCGAGGTTCCACTTTCCGTTGTCGGCAAAGTAGGCGACGCTGTTGTTGAGCAGCGGGCTGTAGGACACGCCGTCGTCGCGGAAGCCGCTGAGCTTGTTGTAGGAGCCGCCGACGCCCGCGCCGATGAACGGAGTAACGCACCACCAGGTGCCGAGGTCGACATAGGCGTTGGCCATCACGAGCCACTCGGACTTGCTGCCGCTGTAGTTGTTGACACCGACGAAGCCGGGTCCCACGACATTGTCGCTACCGTGCAGATTGGCCTTGCCCCGGTACTGGCCGATGACGTCGGCGCGGAACCAGTTGTTGAAGCGATAGCCGACGCCGAGGCCGAACAGCGGCGAGGAGTCGAAGCCGAGGCCTTCCGTCGTCTTCGAGTACCCGGCCGGCAGGGCGCTCTCGATGCGCTTGGCGCTCTGGTTGGTCATGCCGATGTCGCCGCGCAGATACCAGCCGCCGAAGTCGGCGGGCGGAGCCGGCGGCGCGTACATCGGAGGGGGGGCGGCGATCGGCATATCGGCGGCGAACGCCATCGACGAGATCAGGGTTGCCGCACCCGCGGCAAGGAGAGACTTAACGCTACGCATTGGCTTCGTCCTTATGGCCGGTGAGGCTGAATACGAGCGCCTCACGTTCTGGAAACTCACGGGGGGACGATGCCAGCAAATGTTTAAGCGCCACTTAACCCTAATTTTTAAGGTTGATTTTTCCTCACCTACACGCGCGCGCCGTGCGAGCGTTGCAAAAATGCCGCGCCAAATGCGACATCGGCGCCGCATTCCCTAACGATGTGTGAAGCCGCAACGCGGCAAGAGAGGATGCGTTAACGCGCGTTTCGCGGCAGCTTGGGCAGGAACACCGCGAGCAGCCCGATCGCCGGCAGCCAGGCGCAGACCTGGTAGACGAACTCGATCGAGGTGTGGTCGGCGAGCTTGCCGAGCACGGCCGCGCCGAGGCCCCCGATGCCGAAGGCGACGCCGAAGAACACGCCGGAGATCATGCCGAAGCGGTGCGGCACCAGCTCCTGCGCAAACACGATGATCGACGACGTCGTCGAGGAGATGATCAGGCCGATGGCGACGCTGAGCACCGCGCTGGCAACGAGCCCGGCATAGGGCAGCGCCAGCGTGAACGGCAGCGCGCCGAGGATCGAGATCCAGATCACGATCTTGCGGCCGAAGCGGTCGCCCAGCGGACCGCCGAGAAACGCACCCACGGCGTTCGCCGCGAGAAAGACGAAGAGATAGATCTGGGCTGCCTGCGTCGAGACGCCGAAACGATCGATCAGGTAGAAGATGTAATAGCTCGAAAGGCTCGAGACGTAGAGCTGCTTGGAGAACAACAGCGCGACGAGCACGACAAGCGCGACCGCGACGCGGCGCGAGCTCGGCGCACCGGGCTGGGTGTGGACGGGCGCCGCTTTCTTCGTCGCGATCTGCGGCGCGTACCAGCGCCCGATGCGCCAGAGAATCAGGATGGCGAGAGACGCGATCGAGGAGAACCAGGCGATGCTGCCCTGCCCGAACGGCACCACGATCAACGCGGCGAGCACCGGCCCCATCGAGGTGCCGAAGCTGCCGCCGAGCTGGAACACCGATTGCGCAAAGCCGTAGCGTCCGCCCGAGGCGAGCCGCGCGATGCGCGCCGATTCCGGGTGAAACACCGCCGAGCCGAGGCCGACCAGCGCGGCGGCGACGAGGATGACGAGATATTGGTGCGCGACGCTGAGCAGCAGCAGGCCGAAGAAGGTCGAGGCCATGCCGACCGCGAGCGAATAGGGCTGCGCCTTCTTGTCGGTGTAGTGCCCGACCACCGGCTGCAGCAGCGAGGCCGTGAACTGGAACGCCAGCGTGATCATGCCGATCTGCGCGAAGTCGAGCGCGTAGGCGTCCTTCAGGATCGGGTACACCGAGGCGATCAGCGACTGCATGGTGTCGTTGAGGAAGTGCGAGACGCTGATGCCGGCGAGCACGATATAGGCCGGCCCCTTGGCGGCGGCCGGCGCCAATTCGGCGACGACGACGGGCTCGGTCAGCGTTTCCTCTGAGACGACGACAGGCTTGTTCAAGGCGGCAATCCGGCGCGGCAGATTGCCGCGAGGTGCTGATTACGACGCAAGCGGCGGCCGGACCAGCGTCAATCGCAAATGGCTGGGATGCGCGGTGCTCTCGCTCCTTTCCTCCCCTGGAGGGGTCCGGGACGAGCTGCTCGCCCGTGGGTCGGCTCATATTGAGCGCAGCGAAATATGGGACGGGGTGGGTGATCTCTCCACACGCGACGCTGCCCGAGCGGAGAGATCACCCCACCCCGCTCGCGTTGCGCGCGATCGACCCTCCCCCTCCAGGGCAGGGTAAGACAGAGTTTACGCGGCGGCCTGCCCCAGCGCCGAAACGATGGTGTCGACGACGTCCTCGACGAGGTGACGGTCCTCGCCTTCGCCCATGACGCGGATCACGGGCTCGGTGCCGGAGGAGCGGATCAAGAGGCGGCCGTGGCCGTTGAGGCGCTTCTCGCCGTCGGAGATCGCCGACTTGACGTCGGAATCATCGAGCGGTTTGCCGCCCTTGTGGCGGACGTTCTTGAGGATCTGCGGCAGCGGATCGAAACGGTGGCAGACCTCGGACACGGGGCGGCGCAGCTTCTGCACCACGGCGAGCACCTGCAATGCCGCCACGAAACCGTCGCCGGTAGTGGCGTAGTCGGACAGGATGATGTGGCCGGACTGCTCGCCGCCGAGATTGTAGCCGCCGTTCAGCATCTGCTCGAGCACGTAGCGGTCGCCGACCGGCGTGCGCACGAGCTCGAGGCCCTGCCCTTGCAGGAAGCGCTCCAGCCCGAGATTGGACATCACGGTGGCGACGATGCCGGGACGCGAAAGGCGTCCGTCCTCCTTCCAGCTCTGCGCGATCACCGCGAGCAGCTGGTCGCCGTCGACGACATGGCCGCGCTCGTCGACCAGGATGACGCGATCGGCGTCGCCGTCCAGCGCAATGCCGATGTCGGCGCGCATCTCGCGCACCTTCTTCGACAGCGCCTCCGGCGAGGTCGAGCCGCAATCCTTGTTGATGTTGAAGCCGTCGGGCTCGACGCCGATCGGCACCACGTCGGCGCCCAATTCCCACAATGCCTCGGGCACCACCTTGTAGGCGGCGCCGTTGGCGCAATCGATCACGACGCGCAGGCCCTCGAGCGAAAGGTCGCGCGGCAGCGTGCGCTTGGCGAATTCGATGTAGCGGTCGTGCACGCCGTCGATGCGGCGGGCGCGGCCGAGGCTCGCGCTCTGCGCGAGGCGCTTGTCGAGGGATTCGTCGAGCAGCTGCTCGATCTGCCGCTCGACATCGTCGGAGAGCTTGAAGCCCTGCGGGCCGAACAGCTTGATGCCGTTGTCCTCGAACAGATTGTGCGAGGCCGAGATCATCACGCCGAGATCGGCGCGCATCGACTTGGTCAGCATCGCGACCGCCGGCGTCGGCATCGGGCCGACCAGCAGCACGTCCATACCGACCGAGGTGAAGCCTGCGACCATGGCGTATTCGATCATGTAGCCGGACAGACGGGTGTCCTTGCCGATCACGACGCGGTGGCGGTGGTCGCCGCGCTGAAACGCAAGGCCCGCGGCCTGGCCGACCTTGAGCGCGAGCTCCGGCGTGATCAGTCCGTTGGCGCGGCCCCTAATCCCGTCCGTCCCGAAATATTTGCGGCTCATATCGTCCCCCAAGCAGCAACCAGGGACTCCCCTCTACAACCACGGGCTGCCCCAACGGGACCCGCATCCCTGATTTGCCGAGGTGTTATAAAGCTATCGCGGCTAACTTGGCTTCAAAAAATATGATGAATCATTACGGAACCGGCGCCGCGACCGCCCCCGATAACACATTGTTAACATTGCAATTCCGGCGTGACCAGCGAAAAGCGGTGGAACTCGCCTTAATCCGAGCGCTTCACATGGCTGTCGGCGCGGCTGGGCGCCGGCTGGGTGACATTGACGGGATCGGAGCCCGGGAAGGTCTCCTCCAGCCCCTCTTCGAGCGCCTCCTCGAGATCATGCTTCTCCTTGATCTCTTCCGGCGAAGGTCCTGCGTGCGGCTTCGTCATGACGCGCTCCTTGGCACTCTCCTTCCAAAACGTTCTGCAAACGATTTGGCTGTGCATCCAACCATGCTAGATGACCCCGAAATCTTCCGATGCAAGACTGTTTGGTACGTGACGGGCCGGGGAAACGACATGAAGCATATTACCTGTATCGACGATCTTCGCACGCTGCATCGGCGCCGCGTGCCGAAGGCATTCTTCGACTATTGCGACCGCGGCTCCTACGCCGAGGAGACGCTGCGCGCCAACCGCGAAGACATGCAGGCGATCAAGTTCCGCCAGCGCATCCTGGTCGACGTCTCCAAGCGCGACACCTCGACCACGATCCTCGGCGAGCCGTCGACGATGCCGCTGATCCTCGCGCCGGTCGGCCTGCTCGGCATGCAGCACGGCGACGGCGAGATCCACGCCTGCCGCGCCGCGCAGGCCGCCGGCATCCCGTTCACGCAATCGACGATGTCGATCTGTTCGATCGAGGACATCGCCGCCAGTGTCGAGAAGCCGTTCTGGTTCCAGCTCTACGTCATGAAGGACCGCGGCTTCATCAAGGAATTGATCCAGCGCGCGATGGCCGCCAAATGCAGCGCGCTGGTGCTCACGGTCGATCTGCAGGTGATCGGCCAGCGCCACGCCGACATCAAGAACGGCATGACGGTACCGCCCGAATGGTCGCTGTCGAAGCTGCTCGACTTCGCCAGCAAGCCGGCCTGGGTCTCCGGCGTGCTGCAGGGCAAGCGCCGCACCTTCGGCAATATCGCCGGCCACGTGAAGAACACTGAAGATCTCAACCGCCTCGCCGAATGGACGGCCTCGCAGTTCGACACCTCCTTGAACTGGAAGGACGTCGAGTGGGTCCGCAGCATCTGGCCGGGCAAGCTGATCATCAAGGGCATCCTCGACGTCGAGGACGCCGAGGAAGCCGCCAAGACCGGCGCGCAGGCGCTGGTGGTCTCCAACCACGGCGGCCGCCAGCTCGACGGCGCGCCGTCCTCGATCGAGGTCCTGCCCGAGATCGCGGACGCGGTGGGCGACAGGATGGAGATCATGTTCGACGGCGGCATCCGCTCCGGCCAGGACGTGATGCGCGCGCTGGCGCTCGGCGCAAAGTCGTGCATGATCGGCCGCGCCTATGCCTATGGCCTCGGTGCCGGCGGCCAGGCCGGCGTCGCCAAGGCGATCGACATCATCCAGAAGGAGCTGCTCACCACAATGGGCCTGTGCGGCGTCAACCGGGTGGACGAGATCGACGATCACGTGATTGCGGTGTGAGTGCGTCTGCCGGGATGCCGCAGCAATAATCACTGTCGTCCCGGACAAGCGCGCCCAAAGCGCGCGCCGATCCGGGACCCATAGCCACAGGCGGGTGTGGCTACGGGGACTCGGAGTAACCAGCTTCGCGTAACAACTTTTCCCTGTGGTTATGGGTCCCGGACCTGCGCTGACGCTTGTCCGGGACGACGGCCGCATTTGAGGCGGCAGGTGCGCGTCTCACAGCCCCTCACATCGGCGGCGTCAGGCCGTCGCGGCCGACGCTGACGCGGTTGGCCTCAAATGAGCCGTCCGGCAATTGCTTGATGAAGGCGATGACCTTGGCGCCGGGCTTCAGCTCGGATTTGTCGCCGGGCACGAAGGTCACGACCGGCGTGTCGTCGGCGACGAACACCTTCTTCTCGCCGTCCTTGTACTTGACCAGCAGCGTGTGACCGTCATTGCCGACGACGCTCTCCGCGACGGTCGCATTGGTCATGCTGGAGTTGGGCTTGAGGTCCCAGGGTCGCGAGCCTTCGCCGGTGCCGCGCATGCTTTCCGGAAACACGTGCACCTCGACGGCGTTCTGGCTGCCGTCCGGTCCCGGCACGGTGGTGGCGCCGATGAACGAGCCCGGCTTGATGTCGGCGAGCGAGATCTTGATAACGCCCGACACGTTCACGTCGGAGGCGAGGTGAAGCTTGAGCTCTTCACCGCTGCGCGACTTGACCTGCATGGTGTCGCCATTGACGCTTTCGATGGTGCCGCGCACGCGCGTCGGCACCGGCGCTCTCTGGGCGAAGGCGCAGTAGGTCGAGACGACCAGCATCGCGACGGCGATCAGGGGGCGTGTGAAAGTTGCACGTTGAACAGGCATGACGGTCTCCGATTGTCCCACGACGTAGAACTCCAGAGATGGTGTGCTATTCGCCGCGCCCCTCTCAAGTCTTCGTGAGATCGGCTTCGACCAATGCGCGCAGCTCGGCGGTGACCTCGGGCCGCCGCCCGAACCACAGCTCGAAGCCGCGCACCGCCTGATGCAGCAGCATGCCGAGCCCATCGGCGGTCTTCAGGCCGCGCGCCGTCGCCGCGGCGAGCAGCGGCGTCACCAGGGGAACGTAGACGAGGTCGGCGACGACGGCATCTTGCGGCAGGCGCGCGAGGTCGACGTCGAGTGAAGGCTGGCCATGCATGCCGAGCGAGGTCGTGTTCACGAGAAGCTTTGCGCGCGGCAGCACGTCGCCGATCGCGTCCCACGGCAGCGGATGCACGTTCGATCCGAACTGCTTTGACAGCGTCTCGGCCCGCGCGATGGAGCGATTGGCGACATGCACGCAGCTGATGCCGCGCTCCAGCAGGCCGAACACGACCGCGCGCGAGGAGCCGCCGGCGCCCAGCACCAGCGCTTCCTCGGCCATGTCCCAGCCGGGCGCGCTGGCGTCGAGATTGTTGATGAAGCCTTCGACATCGGTGTTGGTTGAGCGCAGCTCGCCGTCGGCGAACCACAGCGTGTTCGCGGCGCCGACCGTCCTGGCGCGCGCGTCGGGCGTCGACAGCGCCAGCACGGCTTCCTTATGCGGGATGGTGACGTTGGCACCGACGAAGCCGCGCAGCGACAGCCGCAGCACGAAATCGCGCAGATCCTCGGGCGGCACCGCCTCGATGACATAGCCGCCCTCGATGCCGAGCGTGCGCAGCCAGTGATGATGGATCAGCGGCGAGCGCGAATGCGCGGCCGGCCATCCGATCAGACAGGCTGCAGGGGGCTTGGGCGCGGTCATCTTTCCCTCGGGTCGTTTCCGAGGCGATCCATTTCGCGTCGCGCCCGCTCTGTCAAGCGCGCGCGGTCAGCTCGCAGCGGTCTCGTCGGCGGCCCGGCCCTTGATGTCGGCGATGGCGCGCTCGAGGCTCGTGCGATAGCGCGCGCGCGGCGGCGTGACGCCATGGGTGAGCAGCGCGCGGCGGACCGCGGGCGAGGCCCCCGTGATGAACAGCCTGATGCCCTGGCGGTGCGCCTTGGCGGCGACGCGGCCGATCACGTTGGCCGCGGTCGAATCCAGGAACGGCACCGCGGCGAAATCGACCACGAAGGCCTTGCGCCTGTCGGCAATGCCGTCGAGCACGCTGCCGATCGCCGAGGCCGCGCCGAAGAAGAACGCGCCGGTGATGCGATAGACCAGCACGTCGCGGTCGACCGCAAGCGCGGGATCGTAACGCACACGGTCGCCGTTGCCGTCGTCGGGGCGATCATCCGCAACCAGTGGCGTCCGCTCCTCGATGCCGGTCATCTCCGCCATGCGATGGATGAACAGCACCGCGCCCAGCGCGAAGCCGACCAGGATGCCCTCGGTGAGATCGCGAAACATCGTGAGCAGGAAGGTCGCGAGCAGCACCACGGCATCGCCCCATGACGAGCGCAACAGAGTTGCGAATTCATGCTTCTCCGCCATGGTCCAGGCCACCACCACCAGCACCGCGGCGAGCGCGGCCAGAGGGATGTAGCTTGCGAGTGGGGCCGCGACCAGCATGAACAGCAGCAGGAACACCGAATGCAGCATGCCCGCGAGCGGCCCGCGCGCGCCGGCGCGGATGTTGGTCGCGGTGCGCGCGATCAGCCCGGTGACGCAGATGCCGCCGAACAGCGCCGAGCCGATATTGGCCGCACCTTGCGCCACCAGCTCGCAATTGGAGCGATGACGGCGGCCGGTCATGCCGTCTGCCACCACCGCCGACAGCAGCGATTCGATCGCCGCCAGCAGCGCGAACGCGATCGCATCCGGCAACACCGCCCTTGCCTTTTCCAGTGACAACGCGGGCAGCGCCGGCGATGGCAATTCGCGCGGGATGCCGCCGAAGCGCGAGCCGATGGTCTCGACCGGCAACGACAGCACCGCGCTGGCGACGGCTGCAAACACGACCGCGATCAGGATCCCGGGCCAGGACGGCCGCCAGCGGCGCAAGGCGGCGATAATGCCGATGCTGACGAGGGCGACCGCGACGGCGGACGGATTGATCGTGTTGAGGCCGCCGGCGAGCGCGACGAGCTTGGGCACGAACTCGCTGGGCTCCTTGCCCGCGAGCGTGATGCCGGAGAGATCGCGGAGCTGGCTGGCAAAGATGATGACGGCGATGCCGGCGGTGAAGCCGACGGTGACGGGATAGGGAATGAACTTGATGTAGGTGCCGACCCTGAGCAGCCCTGCGCCGATCAGGAACAGGCCCGCCATCATGGTCGCGAGGATGACTCCGTCGACGCCATGCCGCTCCGCAGTCGCCGCGACCAGAACGATGAACGCACCGGCCGGCCCGCCGATCTGGAACCGGCTGCCGCCGAGCAAGGAGGCGATGAAGCCGCCGGCGACGGCGGTGTAGAGGCCGCGGTCCGGCGTCACGCCCGAGGCAATCGCGATCGCCATCGACAGCGGCAGCGCGACGATCGCGACCGTGAGGCCTGCGAAGACGTCGGCGCGGAAATCCGCAAGGCCGTAGCCTTCGCGAAAGACGGTGACGAGCTTCGGCAGATACAGTTCGGCAAAGGTCGGCTGACGCAGCTGGTGCAGCCGGCCTGCCTGATCGCTCGTGATGCTCATGTCAGCAAAGTGCTCCGCTGGCCCCACAATGCTCCGAAGCATCGTGCGTCCTAAGGTGCGACGATGCGCTAGCCCATCTTGATCCCGGGCATGATCAACGCGCGATCATGCTCCGACACGGCGCGGCGGCCCCGGCTCCTTCAAGCGAACGCCACGTCCGCCGCTGTCGCTGCGGGCCTGCTCGCCGATCAGCTCGACGCCGGCCCGGTCGAACGCCTCGACCACCTTGATCAAGGTCTCGACCACGCCACGAACGTTGCCGGTGGAGGCCTCCATCCGCTGGATGGTCGGCAGCGACACGCCGGCGAGCTCGGCCAGGGTTTTCTGGTCGATGCCGACCAACGCGCGGGCTGCCCGCATCTGGAACGAGGTGATCACCTTGGCCTCACTTACGAGCAGTTATAAATGATATCTAGAACATATACAATGGTGCAAAATACATCATCCCGGGATGAATGCAAGCGACCGCCCGTCTGGCTCCTCCGTCGTTGCGAGGAGCCGTTGCGACGAAGCAATGACGAAGGCGAGGAGAGCGCGAGAGTCCAACGTTCACCGCACGTGTAGACACAGCCTCTCACCCCACCCTCTCCCCGTAAGAACGGGAGAGGAGTGAGAGGGCGTGCGGCCCTTACAGCGGGAGCCGCCTCACGCCGCGTGCTGATGTGCGGCGATGATCTGGTCGGCGGCGCGGCCGGTGACTTCGGCCATGTGGTCGAACTGGCGCGTGAAGCTGCCGGCGCCGGCGGTGGCAGAGCGCAGCTCCACGATCAGCTCGCCGATCTCCGCTTCCGGCATCATGGCGCGGACACAGTCCCAGCCGGTCCAGCCCTCACGGGTGTCAAAGCCGAGAATCTGGCCGCGCCGCGCCGACAGGATCGCGTTGATCTTGGCGGTGGCGTCGGTCGGGCAGACGATCTCGACCATGTGGATCGGCTCCAGCAGCACCGGCTGGCATTGCGGCAGGCCTTCGTTGAGCCCGACCCGCGCGGCCGTGCGGAAGGCGAGATCGGAACTATCGACGCTGTGATAGGAACCGTCGGTCAGCGTCACCTGCACGTCGGTGACGGGGAAGCCGAGCGGACCGCGCGCCAATCCATCGACGACGCCCTCCTCCACCGCCGGGATGTAGTTGCGCGGCACCGCGCCGCCCACCACCTTCTCGGCGAACTTGAAGCCGTCGCCGCGCGGCAGCGGCGTGATGTCGAGCACGACATCGCCGAACTGGCCGTGGCCGCCGGACTGCTTCTTGTGACGGCCGCGCTGGGTGATCGGCTTGCGGATGGTCTCCTGATAGCCGATCGCAGGCGGATGCGAGGTGATCTTGACGCCGAAGCGGTCGCGCAAGCGCTCGCTGGCGACGCGCAGATGCATCTCGCCCTGGCCCCACAGCACGGTGTCGTGGGTCTTGGCGTTCTGCACGATCATGAGCGAGGGATCCTCCTCATGCAGACGCGTCAGCGCCTGGCCGAGCTTGACGTCGTCCTTGCGGTCGGTGGCCGCGACCGAGATCGCGAGCACCGGCGGCGTCGGCTCGATCGTGATCAATGCCGCGGGCGCCGTCTTGCCGCTCGAAACCGTGTCACCGGTCTTGACCGGATCAAGCTTGGCGAGGGCCACGGTCTCGCCGGCTTCGGCCGAGGCGCGCTTGGTGTCGTAGGCGCCGTTGACGGCGAGGATGCCGGAGATGCGCCCGGCACCGCCGGATGAGGATTGCAGCGTGGCGCCGTCGTCGAGATGGCCGGCGAGCAGCCGCGTCAGCGACAACTTTCCGCCGTGCTGCGAATGCAGCGTCTTGAAGACATAGCCGAGCGCGTCCCTGGTCTCGGGTACGCCAAGACGTTTTGCGGTCTCCGCAACGCCGGGCGCCTCGTGACGCAACGCCTTCATCAGGCGCAACACGCCGTTTTCGCGCACGGCGGCGCCCAGCAGCACCGGGCAAATCAGCCCTTCCCGCAATTCGCGGGCGAGATCGTCGAAGACGGCATCGCGCGGCGGCTGGATGTCCTCGAGCAGCTGCTCCATCAGCGCATCGTCGTGGTCGGCGAGCTTCTCCAGCATCGAGAAGCGGGCTTCCTTCTCGCGATCGAGATCGCCGCCTTCGAGCGCGATCACCTCGGAGGCCTTGTGCTCGCGATAGATGAAGGCGCGCTCCAGCGCGAGATCGACGAAGCCCTCGATCAGCTCGCCCTTCCAGATCGGGATCTGGCGCAGCACCAGCGGCACGCGCGAGGCGGGCTGCAGCATCGCCAGCGTCTCGCGGATGCGCTTGTTCGCGCGGTCGATCTTGTTGAGGAACAGGAAACGCGGGATCTTCAGTTGCTCCAGCTCGCGCAGGATGATCTGAAGCTGCGGCAGCTTCTTCTCGTCGGCCTCGCAGACCACGATTGCGGCGTCGACTGCCGGCAACGCGGCGCGCATGTCGTGGGCAAACTCGACGGAACCGGGACAATCGAGGAAGGTGTAGCTGTCGCCCATGAAACTCGTGGTGGCGGCAGTGAGGCCGACGGTCATCTTGTGATGACGGGCCTCGGGCGTGGCGTCGCCGACGGACGTTCCGGCATCGACGCTGCCGGCGCGCGGGATGGCACCCGTTCGCGCCAATATTGCTTCCAGAAGTGTGGTTTTACCGCTTTGGAAAGGGCCCACCAGCGCGATGCACCGTGGACCTCGGGGACTTCTGACGTCTTGTCCCATTTCGCCGCCTCCTTGGTGTGGAGCTCGGCCCGTGATTGGGTCGGCAAACGCCGATGCTCTGCCCGTCCCCGAGATTTGGCAAGCGTCAAACGTCGCTGCGGTGCGTCGTCAGTTAGACCAAGTCTTTTAGTTCTGCGGACTGCAGGCTCGGTGTTCCACCTCACCCGAAGGGAGAGGTGAGAGAGCCTGACCCGCAAATTCCTAACGACCCGGACGGAGTTCCAGGCTCTCGAGGCCGGCGGCAATGTTGAGGCCGACCTGGCCCTGCACGCTCAGCGGCTGCAGCGCGATCGAATTGTTGGAGCCGCCGACCAGCACGTTGCCGCCCAAGCCGACACCGACCGAGGCGCTGCCCTGCGCGCCGACGTAATTGCCGGAGAGGTCGCCGGGGCCGAGCCGGTCGACCGGCGCGAACACGCCCCAGGCCAAAGCCGTCTCCTGGGTGATGCCGATGTCGAGGCCCACTTTCCGGATCGTCGCGACATAGCGGTCGTCGGGCAAGCCGTCGGCGCGCAGCACGCAGCCGAGATGAGTCACCGACCCCACGATGAAGCCGACGCTGGCGCCGCCGCGGCATTCGAGCACGCCGACCCGCGCCATCCGCTGCTGCGCGCCGGTGTTCACGACGGACGCGATGAGGCTGGCAGCGGTGAGTCCGGCGAAGAGGAACGAACGGCGCATGAATGTCTCCGGCGAAAAGTGTGATGCGAGCAGAGAGAGCGCCCCACCCGTGTTGCGGGTCTATGCCACAAGAGCCGTGATGGTGCCAGATCCTCCGTCATTGCGAGCCAACGGGTCCGCGCGAGCGCGGCCCCGTTGGCTCGCAATGACGGGGATAGAACGGTGCGCCTCGTGCCCTGGGCAGATCTTCACCTGCCGGAACAAAAAAAGGCCCGGAGGAAGCGGGCCTTTTCGATCGTGCAACCGAGACCGTCTTACCGCAGATTGCCGCAGAAGCGCTGGATGCGCTTGCAGGCGTCTTCGAGGTCCGAGGTCTTGGTCGCGTAGGATATCCGGAACGCCGGTCCAAGGCCGAAGGCCGACCCCTGCACCACGGCGACGCCTTCGGTCTCCAGGAGCTCGGTGACGAAGTCCTCGTCATTGGCGATCACCTTGCCCGACGGCGCGGTCTTGCCGATCGTGCCGGCGCAGGACGGATAGACGTAGAACGCGCCTTCGGGACGCGGGCACTCGATTCCCTTGGCCTGATTGAGCATGGAGACGACGAGGTCCCGCCGCTCCTTGAACACCTTGTTGTTGGCGGGGATGAAGTCCTGCGGCCCGTTCAGCGCCTCGACCGCGGCCCACTGTGCGATCGACGACGGGTTCGAGGTCGACTGCGACTGGATCGTCGACATCGCCTTGATGAGCTGCGCGGGACCGCCGGCGTAGCCGATGCGCCAGCCGGTCATGCAATAGGCCTTCGAGACGCCGTTCACGGTGAGCGTGCGGTCGTAGAGTTTCGGCTCGACCTGCGCGACCGTGGTGAACTGGAAGTCGTCATAGACGAGATGCTCGTACATGTCGTCGGTCATCACCCAGACATGGGGATGCTTCACCAGCACGTCGGTGAGCGCTTTCAGCTCCGAACGCGTGTAGGCAGCTCCGGTCGGGTTCGACGGCGAGCACAGGATGACCCATTTGGTCTTCGGCGTGATGGCGCGCTCGAGCGCCTCGGCCTGGAGCTTGAAGCCGGTCGCGGCGGTGCAGACCACCGGCACCGGTTCGCCGCCGGCGAGCGCGACCATCTCGGGATAGCTGACCCAATAGGGCGCGGGAATGATCACCTCGTCGCCCGGATTGATGGTCGCCATCAACGCGTTGTAGAGCACCTGCTTGCCGCCCGTGCCGACGATGATCTGGTTCGGCTTGTAGGCGACGCCGTTCTCGCGCTGAAATTTCGCGATGATGGCTTCCTTCAGCTCGGGGATGCCGTCGACCGCGGTGTACTTGGTCTTGCCGGCCTCGATGGCGCGGATCGCCGCCAGCTTGATGTTGGCGGGCGTGTCGAAGTCGGGCTCGCCGGCACCAAGGCCGATGACGTTGCGGCCCGCCGCTTTCAGCGCGCGTGCTTTATCCGTGACCGCGATGGTCGCGGACGGCTTCACACGGTCGAGCGCAGCGGCAAGGAAGGACATCATCATCTCCTGGCGAGCGTCGTGAAGCCCTTCGCCTCACGACTCTGATTGTGGGAATGAGCCACCCTAAAACGTGTGCCGCTGGGCCGCAAGAAACTTCGGCCCGATCCCGGAAAAGTTTACGATTTGGAGCGCTGCGAGGCGCGGTTTCCCGCAATATTCCGTAACTTTTGCCTGCGGAATTGCTCATATCCGACAAGGCCTGTCCTCGGAGCAATTCTGGATGGTGCACGTCTCCAGGAAACCGCTCGTCGTCATGCCCGGGCTTGTCCCGGGCATCCACGTCTTTGTGCGGCAAGTGAGACGTGGATGGCCGGGTCAAGCCCGGCCATGACGATGCGGAAACACTGGCGTCCTAATCTCGATCGTCTATGCGGTAGCCTACGTAGAGCGATGTGTCCGCAGATTGACGTACATGTGAACTGAACTGCATCGTCGCGAAATGATCTTCCTCTCCATTGCAGTGCGGTAGGGTTTTCGAGTTTTTCTATCGGCCGGCTCTTGCGGCGGATTCGCATCGGCATCATTGTTTAGCCGCCTCGCGGGGCAACGGGCGCCGCGTCTTCTCGTCCTCGGATTTCGAACGCCAGAATGTACAAGCTCTATTCGATGCAACGCTCGGGCAACAGCTACAAGGTCCGCCTTGCGCTGGCGCTGCTCAACCTGCCTTACGAAGCGGTGGAGGTGGACATTCTGCGCGGCGAGAGCCGCACGCCGGATTTCCTGTCCAAGAACCCGTCGGGGCAGGTGCCGCTGCTCGAGGTCGGCGAGGACCGCTACCTCGCCGAGTCCAACGCCATCCTCTGGTACGTTGCCGTCGGCACGCCGCTCGCGCCGGAAAACCGCATCGACCGCGCCGAGGCGCTGCAATGGATGTTCTTCGAGCAGCACGCGCTCGAGCCGAACATCGGCGCGGCCTATTTCTGGCTGTCGCTGGTCAAGGGCGGCCGCGACCTGCAGACCCATTCGCTGGAGGACTGGATGGAGCGCGGCTATGGCGCGCTCCAGGTGATGGAGAATCACCTCAAGACCAATTCCTATTTCGCCGCGCGCCAGCTCACGGTCGCCGACATCGCGCTGTACGGCTACACCCACCTCGCCGACCGCTGCGACTTCGACCTCCAGGCCTTCCCGGCGATTCGGGACTGGCTGAAACGCGTCGAAGCCGCGCCCGGCTTCGTCACGATGGACTGGCGCCCGGCCGACATCGACGACCCCGCCAGCATCGCCGCGAGCGCCTGACGGCGCGTCCGCTCCGGCGAATAGCGGGCATAGGGGCCGACCTTGCCGCAATCCCGCCACTTTCGGCGCGGTCGCCGCCGCAATATTGCCGGTTGAAACTGGGAAATTCTGGAAAGTCGCGGGTGATTCGCTCGCGTGTTGAAGGATTTAGACCATGATGCGGGCGTCCGGCACAGCGGGGTTTCAGAGCCCATCCGCTACCGTCGCGTCTTCCCGGCTCACCCATGCGGTCGCGGCTTCGCTCGCCGTCGCCGCGCTTTCGCTGTGCCTGATCGTCACCCTGACGGTGTTGTCGACCAAGGCGACCATGGCGATGGGCCTGCCGGTCTGATTCCCGTTTCATCCTGGACCAGCCTTCAGGGCGCCGTGCGGCCCGCGCCGACCGGCATCGCGACAGGACGTCGATGAAATCACCTGTGGTAGTCGTTGCAATCACCCTGACTGCGGCCATCCTGGTCGCGGCCTCGCTGCTGATCATCGTCGGCACGCGCAAGGGCACGGGCACGTCGACGCTGCATGCGCCGACGCTGCAGCAGCGCGCGCACATGGTCTAAAGCGCGATGCGATTTAGGATGAATCGTCATCGCACTTTAGGTTATTGTTTGAGCATGATCTTTTCGGAAAACCGCTTCACACTTTTCCGGATCATGCTTTAAAATCATCCGAAAGCCTTACGCTTGCACGCAAGCGCGCCTTAAGCACGCCGCACGAAATCGCATCGCGGTCACGCAACAATCAGCCAGTGTTGCGGCCTTACCTCTTTCGGGAGGAGCGAGACAGGTCCATGCGGTTCGGATGGCGTGCGATCTCCGGTCCGGCGCTGACGGCAGCGACCCTGCTGCTGGCGATGCTGCTCGATCGCTTCGTCCCCGCGCCCTCGCCCGCCCCGCTGTTCGTCGCCATCGTGGCTCTCGCCGGCGCGCTCGCAGGTCTCGCCTCCGCCGTGACGACCGCGATTGTCGCGGTGATCGGCGCGGCGCTGTTCTTCCTCAACCGCCACGGCGTCTCCGGCTATAGTGCCGCCGATCTGGCGCCGCTCGGCCTCCTGGCCGTCACCGTTTTCGGAACCGCCGGCATCACCGGGCTGATGCGCGAGCGGCTGCTCGGCAGTTTCGCGGCCGAGCGCCGCAGCCACGCCATTGCCGCGCGGCTGTCGGCCGCGCTCGACAAGGTCGATATCGGTATCGTGCTGCTCGATGCCGAGACCCGGGCTGAATTCATCAACCGCGCGTTCCGCGACTATTTTGCGGTGCCGGACGAGGTCGCCGAGGCGAAGCCACCCTTCATTGCGCTGATGTATCACGGCCGCGACACCGGCGCGTTCGCGCTGCCCGAGGACGAGCTCGGCACTTTCATCGCGCAGCGCATGGAGATGGTGCGGGTCGGCGATGCCACGCCGATCAACGTCGCGCTGCGCAACGGCGAGGTGCTGCGCTTCGTCTGCACCGCACTGCCGGACGGCGGGCGGATGCTGAGCTACACGCCGGTGACCGACCTCGTGCGCCACACCGATGCGCCGGGGCGCGCCGACTACTACCGCTCGCTGCGCGATCCGACCGGCCGCAAGCTGATCCGGTACTTGCGCGTTGCGGAGTGAGGCGCGTGTGCGATTGATCGGCAGCAGGATCATCACGTATGAAGGGCATCCCTTCATCGCGCACCTCCGAGATCGCGGAACTTCACATGTCGCTCATCATTCGCGCCGTCACCAGGCAGGATTACGATCAATGGCTGCCGCTGTGGGACGGCTACAACGCCTTTTACGGCCGCTCCGGTCCGACCGCGCTCGCGCCCGAGATCACTGGGATGACGTGGCAGCGCTTCTTTGATGCCTATGAGCCGATGCATGCGCTGGTAGCCGAAAGTGATGGCCGCCTGCTCGGGCTGACGCATTATCTGTTCCATCGCAGCACCACCGCGATCGAGCCGTCCTGCTATCTGCAGGACCTGTTCACCTCCGAGGCCGCGCGCGGCAAGGGCGTCGGCTCGGCGCTGATCCATGGCGTCTACGAGCGGGCGAAGCTGGCGGGATCGCCGCGCGTCTACTGGCAGACGCACGAGACCAATCTCACGGCGCAGCGCCTGTACGACAAGGTCGCGGAGCGATCCGGCTTCATCGTCTATCGCAAGATCTTCTGAGTCGTGCCGGGAGCCTGTGGATAACTCCACCTGTCACCCGCGCGTAACACAGCAAGGCTAGGCTGCCCCTGCGTCTGGTCAGGCCCCCGTCACCGATCATGCGCCCCAAGCGGTCCCCGTCAGTCGCCGCGTCTGACAGGGGCCGCATTTTTTTGCTGGCAGCGCTATTTGGCGCCGCGCCCCACGGTCTGCATCACCTCGAAACCTTCGAACTGGGGGTGGCCGAGATAAAGCGGCTTGTTGTCGCCCGCCTTATGATGCGCCGCGCGAAACGCTTCCGACTTGGTCCAGGCCTCGAACGCCGCATAGTTCGCCCACACGGTGTGCGAGGCGTACAGCGTATGGTCCTCGGCTTCCGGCCCGCGCAGCAGGTGAAACTCGACGAAGCCCGGCACCTTGTCGAGATGGGTGTCGCGCGTGAGCCAGACCTGCTCGAAGGCAGCCTCGGAGCCCTTGGCGACGCGGAAGCGGTTCATGGCGATGTACATGGGGTGGTGTCTCCTGATGCTGCGCCGATATTTCGTCATTCCGGGATGCGCCGCAAGGCGCAGGCCCGGAATCCATTCCACCACGGAACAAGTCGATGAATGGATTCCGGGTTCGCGCTGTCGCGCGCCCCGGAATGACGGCCTACGCGACCAGCCCCTTCATCGGCCTTGCGCTTGCGCTGTCGGGGAACACCGTCTCGGCCAGCGTGCGATCGGACAGGCCGAACTGATCCTGCAGCACGCCTTTGATCACCGAGCGCAGATCCGTGGTCGGCTTGAGGTCACGGCCCTCATACAGGTTCGCGAGCTTGAGGCCGGGCCAGTCCGCGATCACCCGGCCGCCTTGCACCGCGCCGCCGGCGAGCAAGGCGATCGTGCCGGTGCCGTGATCGGTGCCCTCGGTGCCATTGATGCGCGCGGTGCGGCCGAACTCGGTGGCGACGATCACGGCGGTGTCGCGCCAGCGATCCCTTAAGCCGCTTTCGAATTCGGCGAGCGCGCCGTCGAGGCCGCCGAGCAGGAAGGCGAGACGCCCCACAGGGCCGCCTTCATTGGCATGCGTGTCCCAGCCGTCGAAGGCGAGCGCGGCGATGCGCGGGCCATCATCAGCCGCCATCAGCTTTGCGGCGCCGCGCGCGACCTGCCGCATCTGCGCGGCCGCATTGCCGCGCGTCGCTTTCATGTCGTCGCCGCTCGCGACCTTGTCGAGCTGAAGGCCTTGCGACAGTGCCGAGGCCAAAGCGGGATCGCGGTGCCGATAGAGCTCGACGAGGCGCATCGCGGTGTCGTCGTCGGCCTGCGGCAGCGCGACCGGCGCCCAGCCGACGGTCGGCGCGCTGCCGCGCAGCACCAGCGGCGTGGTGGGACCGACCGCAAGCCCGCTGGACACGCGCTCGCCGCGCGGCAGCGCTTCCAGCGCGCGGTTGAGCCAGCCGGACTGCACGCGGCCCGGGCCGGCATAGCCGCTTTCGAGCACGTCCTGGCCGTCGAAATGCGAGCGGTCGCGATAGGGCGTCGCCACCGCGTGGATCACCGCCGCGTGCTTGTTGCGATACATGCGCGCAAACTCCGGCATCGCCGGATGCAACGCAAAGAAGGAATCGAGCATGATCGCGGGATGCGCACCGTCGGCGCTGAGCGCGATCGATCCATGCAGGCCGGCATAATCGGGATCGCCCAGCGGCGCGACGGTCGAGAGCCCGTCGAGCGCCCCGCGCAGGATCACCACGACCAATCGCGGATCGCGCCCGTCAGCCGCGCGGGCAAATTTCGGCAGGTAAGCCCAGGCCGCAAAGGACGCGCCGCCGAGCAGGAGACCGCGACGGGAGGTGAGGAGCCGGTTCTCGACGCAGTCGGTCATCATCATCTCCTCTGCATTTCCGGCGACATCAGCAGCAGCGCCAGCGCCTGCTGCCGCGACTCCGCGCGCTCGATGGTCCGCCGCGTCTCGGCCGAGGCGGCATCGGCGGCGGCGAACTCCAGGAGGTCGAGCGAATCGATGTTGTTGCCGAGCCGCGCACCGATCTGCGCCGCGATGTCGAGCCTGAGCTTGATGCCTTCCGGCGCGGCCCAGGCAGCACTGCTGTCGGGAAAGCCGTTGGGGCCCGGCGGCGACCACAGCGGCTGGCCGAGCAGATTGAGGTTGTTGAGATAGGCGCCGGGATCCTCCGGCACGCGCGCCAGCAGCCGGCCGCTCGCAACGAGGAAATCGTATGGCGAGCGCAGCTTGGTGAGCGGCGCCTTCCATGCTTCATCGGAATCGACGAGCGTGGTCGCCAGTGCCTTGAGATCGCCGTCGGTCCTGACGAAGACGTCGCGCAGGCGCGCAACGAGCGCCGGCGGCGGCTCGTCCGCGACGAAGTGACGGACGAATTTGGTGGCGATGAAACGCGCGGTTGAGGGATGCCGCGCGAGATCGGCGAGCGCAACTTCGCCCTGTGCGAGGCCGGCCTGATCGTAGGTCTTACCGAGCAGCACCTGCGGCCCGGGCTGATGCGCATTGGTGTTGAAGACGAAGGAGCCGGGAACCCCGAGCTGCCCTTGCCTGCCGGCAAAGGTCCAGCCGGTGATGATGCGCGCGAGCGAGGTGACGTCGCCTTGGGTGTAGCCGCCGCCGACGCCGAGCGTATGCAGCTCCATGATCTCGCGCGCGAGGTTTTCGTTCAGCCCACGCTTGCGGTTTTGCCCGGCGCGCGAATCCGGACCGAACGATTGCTGGTTGTCGAGGAAGAACAGCATCGCGGGATGCTGCTCGACCGCCCTCAGCATGTCGGCGAAGCGCCCGAGCACGTGCGGCCTGATCGCCTCGCGCTCGAACGCCGCGGCCCAGATCCGCGCCAGCTCGCCCTTGCTGGCGGAGATGCAGAAATGATTGGACCAGAACGCGACGAGGCGCTCGGTGAAACCGCACTCGACGAGCGTGGCGCGCTGCAGCCGCGCCAACGCCTCGGCGCGAAAGGTTTTCTGGATCACATTGAGCGGCTGCGGCGCGGGCTTGGCACCAGGCGGCGCAGCCACGCTCGGCTGCATGGTCTCCGGCTTCGGCGCGTCGCCTGTGGGCTTGGCATCGGCCATTTGGCCCGTGATCTCTGCCGCGGCATTCAGCGAGAGATTGCGGCGCAAGGGCGAGTTCTGATCGGCAGGCGGCGTCTCGGCGGGCGCAGCAGCCTTCGCCGCCTCACGCGCCTGCTTGACCTGGTCCTGATAGGCAAACACGGCCTGCCCGAGCTGCGGCGTCGATTGCAGGCCCGGCGCTTCCAGCAGCACGCCATTGGGACGCGAAAGCTCCGCCTTCACGAAGCCGCGCGGGTCGGAGCTTGCGTTGACGAGATCGCCCGATGCACCGCCGCGGGCGCCGAAGCCGAAGCGGTTGAGCGCGACGAGGGCGGCTTGCGAATCGCGGGCCATCGATGATCTGTCCTTCGCGCGTTGCGAGGTGCTTTCCTTTCGACGCGGGCGGCGCGTAATATAGCGCAGCGGCAGATGAACCCGACATGAAAATGACGGCGAAGCTTCGACGTAAAACATGACAAATCCGAAAGAAATCCCGTCAGCGCCGGCACTTGCGCGCCGTCTCACCTGTTCCCGTTGCGGCAGCGAATTCGGCTGCGATCTTTCGGGCAATTGCTGGTGCGCGGAGGAGACGGCAAAACTGCCGATGCCGCTCGAGGGCGAGGACTGCCTGTGCCGGGAGTGCTTGCGGAAAGCGGCGGCGCGTAGCCCGGATGGAGCGCAAGCGTAATCTGGGATTCGTTCTGCGGGCGCTGCCCCGGATTTCGCTGGCGCTCCATCCGGGCTACGCAGCCTAAACAGGATGTCCCGGCGACTTCCGCGCCATGCCGTCGAACGCATCCAGCAGCCTCTCGCGCCAGGCATAGACTGGATCATCCGCTTCGAGCAGCTTGAACGGGCTGACCACGCGCGCCCATTGGAATCCGCCGAACACGATGTAGTCGGCGTAGTTCGGTGCCTGCCCGCCGAGAAAAGGCTGCGTCTTGAACGTCTGCCGCATGATCTCGAGCGATTTGCGGAACGCGACGACGCCGGCATCGCGGCCCGCCATGATCTCCTCGAGCGTCTTCCCGCCGAAGCGCGCCTCGCGCGACTTGCGGAAATAGGCGGCATCGACCTCATTCAGATTGTTCGGGATATCGGCGATGATGAGCGGAAAGATGCCGCCGACGATGGCGATGTCGCCCCACGCATTGATCATGCGCGCCATGGCGCGGCCGCCCTCGCCGCCGAACAGCGACGGGCGATCCGGAAAATGGTCCTCGAGATAGTTCGCGATGGTCCAGGAATCCACCACCGCCCTCTCGTGATGCAGCAGCACCGGGACCTTCTCCGAGCCGTGCGGCGCGATCGCGCTCTTCTCGGTGAAGCGCCAGGGCAGCGATTCCGCCGCAAGGCCCTTGTGCGCGAGCGCCATCCGGGTGCGCCAGCAATACGGGCTGAAGGGGCGCGCGGGATCGGTGCCGACGAGTTCGTAGAGTTTGAGCGACATGGGCCAGTGCTCCGTCCTTGCGAGCGCAGCGAAGCAATCCAGGCTGCTTCCGCGACAGACATTCTGGATTGCTTCGCTGGCGCTCGCAATGACGATGTGGAGAGAGGTGCGCGTCACCGCCCGTTGGCCCGCAACAGCCTCTCGCCGCCTTCCGTTACCGCGATCACCAGCCCGAGACCTGCAATCGTCTCGCGCGCGACGTAGCCGCGCTCGGCGGCGTCTTCCCAGATGGTGAGGCGCGGGCACGAGGTCTTCCAGGTCGCGATCACCTCGGCATAGGCGCGCGGCTCGCGCGCCACCCATTCGACGAAGTCCAGCACCAGCGGATCGGCGTTACAGCTCATTGCAAACCTCCCTGGTCGAAGGCGGCCAGAACCGGCGCACGCAGCAACAGCCAGCCGCCGTGGACGATGTAGTAGCAGGCGATGGCGGTGATCAGCTTGTTGGACCAGGCGATGAACTGCTGGTCGGTCATGGCTTCGAGGATGCGCCGCGCCAGCGTGGTGCCGAGCATCGAGGCTGCGATCGCGACGGCAGCGAGCACGGGATCGAGGCCCGCGGCCTGGTCGATGATGCCGCCAAAATAAATCAGCTTGGTGAAGTGGCTGACGACCTGGCACATCGCCTTGGTCGCAACCTTCTCGCGCCGGCCGAAATCGCCGCCGAGGAAAAAGGTGTCGAGCAGCGGGCCGGAAACGCCCGTCATCAGCATCAGGCCCATGCAGATCGTGCCGTAGACCGTGCCCTGCCAGAGGCTATCAGGGTCCGGCTTGATGTTCGCCGGCAAAAGCCGCGCCATGAACGGGGTGATGCCGAGCAGCAGCAGCGCGACCGGCTTGTCCGGCACGTAGCGGGTCAGCGACCACGCCGCGAGCGCGAGGGCCGCGCCGACCATGTAGTTCGCAACCGGCCGCCAGCGGATATGCGCCCGCCACAGGAACGCGCGCCAGCCGTTCGAAGCCATCTGCGTGACCGCATGCAGCACCATCGCGGTCGGCAGCGGCATCAGTGCCAGCAGCACGCCGATCAGGATCAGCCCGCCCGCCATGCCGAACAGCCCCGACAGGAACGCCGTGGCCACCATCAGCAATCCGAGGGCAGCGACCATGATGGGCGTCACGAAAGGAATCTCCTGGGGGCGAGCGAGGGACCGCAGGCGGGGATAGTCGAAGGCACCGCGCCTCCTTCAACAAATCAGCACGAATACCTGATGTTTGTGCCTCGCTTGCGCCTCTTCCGCAAACTGAGATATCTTGCCCTGGCATCAGCTTTCCTGAGGGTGAGTCATTTGCGGCGGCTGCTGTTTCTCAACGGCATCAAGGCGTTCGAGGCGGCGGCGCGGACCGGCAGCTTTGCTGCAGCCGGGCTGGAGCTGAGCGTATCGGCGGCCGCCGTCAGCCGCATGGTGCACCTGCTCGAAGAGCGGCTCGGCGTTGCCTTGTTCGAGCGCAAGGCCAACAGGCTCGTGCTGACGCAGGCGGGCCGCGCCTATCAAAGCGGGCTGACCCCGATCTTCGATGCGCTGGCGAGCCTCACGGCGCAGGTGACGGCGCCGGCGAGCGTGCGCGTGCTCACCATCGGCGTCGGCCACACCTTTGCGATGCGCTGGCTGATCCCGCGCCTGTCGGAGTTTCGCAGCGAGGAGCCCGACATCGAGGTGCGCTTCACCACCGGCGGCGCCGCGGTGCCGTTCGGCGAGGACTGGAACTGCGGCATCAAGCTCGGCACCGGCGACTGGCCCGGCCTCGTCGCCGAGCCGCTGTTCGCCGGCGACCTCACCCCGGTCTGCGTGCCGCGCCTTGCCGGTGGATTGAAGCGCCCGGCCGACCTGAAGGGACCGAGCCTGATCCGCGTCGCACACTCACCCGAGGACTGGCCGATCTGGCTGAAGGCGGCGGGCACGGCGAGGATCAACGCGCGCGGGCCCGAATTCCAGTTCTACGGCCAGGCGCTGCAGGCCGCGGCCGACGGGCTCGGCATCGCGATGGGCATCCGCCCCTATATCGACGACGATCTTGCGGCCGGCCGGCTGGTGGCGCCGTTCGACCTGTCAGTGCCCAAGGGCATGCGCTGGTACCTCCTCTATCGCAGCTTCCAGACCGAGCAGCGCGACTTTGCCGCTTTCCGCCGCTGGATCATGCGGGCGGCATCGGAACCCGCCGCCCGCCCGCGCCGGATCGGCCGCGCCGCAGCGCGGAACTGAAGCCCGGCGGGCAAAAAAGCCGCCTGCTTGTGAACGGCTTCACATCCCACAATCCGCAGACGTGGTCTCGTGACCCTCCGAAAAGAAACGTGGGACCTACACTCATGACGACCCTCTACGACGGCTTTGACATCGAATCCTTCGAAGCTGGCAAGGGGCTGTGGCACGCGCGGATCCGCCGTGCCGATCTCAGCCCGGTGGCCATCGACGGCGTGCTGTTTCCGGCCATGGAAGTCGGCTTCGCCTGGCCCGATCGCGATGCCGCGATTGCCGATGCCAAGCACCACATCGACCGTTTCCGGCGGCGGGCCGGCGACGACGAATAGGCGGTCCGCAGCCCGACCAGAGACAGGGCGGCGAAAAAAGGGGGGAACCGGTCATGTCCATCATCGAAACCGATGCAGTGCAGCCGCGGATCTACGCCCGCGCAGTGCTGTCCAACTGCCCGGAATGCGACGGCGCTCTCTCGGTGCTCCGCGTGATCGGCGGCCGTGCCGGATGCGAGTACTGGGCCATGCGCTGCACCGACTGCGGCGGCATTCATCTCGACATCCTCGAGCCGAATGTCGCGGCCGGAGACGACGAGGGACCGCTGCCGGCGGCGTGAACCGCAGGGCTGCTGCCAACCTGCTGTCAGCAGCCTGCATGGCTCGGGGCATTCACCCTTTATTGCGGGGCGGACTCGTCCCATATTCGCCTCATGGCGAAGAAACCTGCATCCTCCGAAAAATCCGGCAAATCCCCCAAGACCAAGGCTCCGAACTCGAAGGCGCATCGCCCCGACGTGCAGCCGATCGGGCCGGCGCTGGCCGAACTGCTCAATCCCGCGATCAATCGCGGCGATGCGGGCTTGGGATCGGGCACCGGCCTGCAGCCGCCGCCGGATAATTCGCGCGACCGCCGCGCCGGGGGCGAGGCCGCCGCGCATCGCGCACGGGCTTCGACGCCGAAGGAGTTTCCGCAAGATGCGGCGCGGCCGATGCCGCTGCGGCTCAATCCGCAGCCGCCGGGCGCCCGTCAGTCCGGCGAGCTTGCCGGGCTGGAGGAGGCGCCGCAGGCCAATTACGGAACTGCGGCCACCATCCCGACGCTCGATCCGGAACTGGCGCGGCAGCTCGGCCTGCCCACCGAGGAGGACGATGCCGAAGCGCTGGCGCGTCCACCGCGGTCCAAGATGGAGGCGCTGGGCGTCAAGGCCACTGCCGACGCGCTGGAATCGCTGATCCGCGAGGGCCGGCCGGAGTTCCGCAAGGGCGACGGCTCCATGAAGGTGTGGACGCCGCACCGGCCGCCGCGCCCGGAGAAGTCCGAAGGCGGTGTCCGCTTCGAGATCAAGTCGTCTTACGAGCCCAAGGGCGACCAGCCGACCGCAATCGCCGAGCTGGTCGAGGGCATCAACCGCAACGACCGCTCGCAGGTGCTGCTCGGCGTCACCGGCTCCGGCAAGACCTACACCATGGCCAAGGTGATCGAGGCGACGCAACGTCCGGCCCTGATCCTGGCGCCGAACAAGACGCTGGCCGCCCAGCTCTATGGCGAGTTCAAGAACTTCTTCCCCGACAACGCAGTCGAGTATTTCGTCAGCTATTACGACTACTACCAGCCGGAAGCGTATGTGCCCCGCACGGACACGTACATCGAAAAGGATTCCTCGATCAACGAGCAGATCGACCGCATGCGCCACTCGGCGACGCGCGCGCTGCTCGAACGCGACGACGTCATCATCGTCGCCTCGGTGTCCTGCATCTACGGTATCGGCTCGGTCGAGACCTACACCGCGATGACCTTCGCGCTGAAGAAGGGCGAGCGCATCGACCAGCGCCAGCTCATCGCCGATCTCGTCGCGCTGCAGTACAAGCGCACCCAGGCCGATTTCACCCGCGGCACGTTTCGCGTGCGCGGCGACGTCATCGACATCTTCCCGGCGCACTATGAAGACCGCGCCTGGCGCGTGAACCTGTTCGGCGACACCATCGAGACCATCGAGGAGTTCGATCCGCTCACCGGCCACAAGCAGGACGAGCTCGAATTCATCAAGATGTACGCCAACTCGCACTATGTGACGCCGCGGCCGACGCTGGTGCAGGCGATCAAGTCGATCAAGTTCGAATTGAAGCAGCGGCTCGACCAGCTCAACAACCAGGGCCGCCTGCTGGAGGCGCAGCGGCTGGAGCAGCGCACCACCTTCGACCTCGAGATGATGGAGGCGACGGGCAGCTGCGCCGGCATCGAGAACTATTCGCGCTACCTCACCGGGCGTCGCCCCGGCGAGCCGCCGCCGACGCTGTTCGAATACGTCCCCGACAACGCGCTGATCTTCGCCGACGAGAGCCACGTCACCATCCCGCAGATCGGCGCCATGTTCCGCGGCGACTTCCGCCGCAAGGCGACGCTGGCCGAATACGGCTTCCGCCTGCCGTCCTGCATGGACAACCGCCCGCTCCGCTTCGAGGAATGGGACATGATGCGGCCGCAGACCGTCGCGGTTTCGGCGACGCCGGGCAGCTGGGAGCTGAACGAGAGCGGGGGCGTGTTCGTCGAGCAGGTCATTCGCCCCACCGGGCTGATTGATCCTCCCGTCGACATTCGCCCTGCGCGCACGCAGGTCGATGATCTCGTCGGCGAGGTGCGCGCCACCGCGCAAGCGGGCTATCGCTCGCTGATCACCGTGCTCACAAAACGCATGGCCGAGGACCTCACCGAATATCTGCACGAGCAGGGCATCCGCGTCCGCTACATGCACAGCGACATCGACACCATCGAGCGCATCGAGATCATCCGCGATTTGCGTCTCGGTGCGTTCGACGCGCTGGTCGGCATCAACCTCTTGCGCGAAGGCCTCGACATTCCCGAATGCGCGCTGGTCGCCATTCTCGATGCCGACAAGGAAGGTTTTCTGCGCAGCGAGACATCGCTGATCCAGACCATCGGCCGCGCCGCGCGCAACGTCGACGGCAAGGTGATCCTCTATGCCGACCAGATGACCGGGTCGATGGAGCGCGCCATCGCCGAGACCAACCGCCGCCGCGAGAAGCAGGTCGAGTACAACAACGCCAACGGCATCACGCCCGAGAGCGTCAAGAAGCAGATCGGCGACATCCTCAACTCGGTCTACGAGCGCGACCACGTGCTGGTCGAGGTCGGCGGTCACGACATGACCGACGACGTCATCTCGATCGGCCACAATTTCGAGGCCGTGCTCGCCGATCTCGAAACAAGGATGCGCGAGGCCGCCGCCGATCTGAACTTCGAGGAAGCCGCCCGCCTGCGCGACGAGGTCAAGCGCCTGCGCGCCACCGAGCTCGCCGTGGTCGACGACCCCACTGCGAAACAGCGCACCGTCGCCGGCAAGGCCGGCGCCTATGCCGGCACGAAGAAATACGGCGACGCCGCAAACCTGCCCGTCAGCGCCATGAAGAACAAGAGCGCCGCAACCGCGCTCAAGGCCGGCGGGCCTAAGGGCTCCCGCGTGCACAAGCCGCATCTCGACGAGATGCACGGCCCGGAATCGCTGCCCTATCGCGAGAGCCGCGCGTTGCCGTCAAAGCCGTTCGGCAGCACCAGCCGCATCATCCAGCCGACGGATTCAAGGCAGTCGGGGCCGGAGTTCGGGCCGGCGCCGAAGTCGACCGGTGGGGCGCCGGGACGAAGGGGTGGGTGGAAGAAGAGGTAGACGCGTAGGTTTATCGGTGACGTTCGTGGTTACCCCCCTCACCCCACGCTCGCCGTCACCACGGCCATTACCGACAGCAGCAGCACGATCGTCACCAGTTGCAGCGAGGCGACGGGCTGGGTGCGCCAGGCGGTGATCTTGTCGGAGAGCGACAGATGGGCCTCGAAGAATTTCGGCTCGTAGACGGTCTTGAACAGGTGCGGGAAGCTCGGGCCGAGGATCACGGCCAGCGTCGCGTGGGCGAGCGAGGCGAAGGCGACGAAGATGGCGACGCCGGGGTCGCCGACGAGGTCGTGGTCGCCGCAGAGCTTGAGCAGGAAGGCCGCAGTGGCGAAGGTGGGGAAGCTCTGCAGGGTCGCGGTCAGCGCGAGCCCTTCGAGCGCGTTATGCAGGCGGGACTTTCTGGCATTGGCGATGGCGGCCATGGCACGTCTCCCTGATGACATGCCGATGACGGTAGTCGCGGCTCCGGTGCGGTGATGTGAGATGGGTCACGCGGGAGCGGCGGCTTCGCCTCGCTCCCGGTTGCGGCAGGGCTACCGCATATGAGATGTGGGCTATGGGCGCCGACACTCTCCACGTCGTCATGGCCGGGCTTGTCCCGGCCATCCACGCCTTTCTACGCCGCACAAAGAACGTGGATGCCCGGGAGAAGCCCGGGCATGACGGCCTCTGGCTAATTCTAAATGAGATTTCCGTGCGCCTGCGTCGTGGTGACCGTTGCGCAGGACGCCATGCGCGTTGCGCGCGAGGCAACATTATGCGGCGCGAATTCGTGCAGCCACCGCTCGACTCAATCAGTAATTGCATGCCATGAACCGGGCATTGCACTCGTGCGTCGAAACCGCTGCAACGTCCCCGAGATTTTGCAATTGTCGATCGGCGAGGCCACGCGTTAGCGTTGGTGAACGCAACGGTGCGGAACGAGGACCGGCGGGAATGACGGTGGAACAGCTGAATCGCCAACGCGTCGTGCACCTGCTCGATGCCTTCGCACGCGGCGATATCGAGACGGCGCTGGCCTGCTGCACCGATGACGTCTATTTCCTCACCCACGCGCCGATCGACGTGCTGCCGCATATGGTGCCGCGCCACGGCAAGCAGGAGCTGCGCGAGCTGTGGCAGACGGTCTGGTCGCGCTATTCGGAGGTTCGTTACAAGACGCCGCACATCGTCGCCGAGGGCGAGGCCGTCGCGACCTACATGCACGCTTTTTTCAAGAAGCGCAGCAACGACCGCATCGTGCAGTTCGACATGGCGGTGTTCTACACGTTCCGCGGCGGACTGGTGGCGGAGATGCGCGAGATCATCGATTCCTACGACCTGGTGCAGCAGGTGCTGGAACGGGAGATCGGGCCGCTGATCGCCGGGGTGGACTGAGCGCCGGGCCCCGGACAATTACGGGGTTCTATTGTAAATCTCACAAAGAGCGATCAAGTGTGCATTGCGAAAACGTGAATTGCGTTTTGGCCGAAATCTGCTAATTTGTTCGTATACAAATGAGTTGGCCCCGGCGCCCGAGTGCGCATGGGGTTGTTTGCCGTTTTTTCCGTAAAGCCAGCTTCAGGACTGCCCCAAATGACAGAGCACAGCCTCTGGCGTTTCTCGCGTGCGTTGCACCGCGCGATCAACGACCGGCATTTCGAGGACATCGACTCCTTGATCGACGAGGACGTCGAGTGGGCGCTCTACGGCCCGATCGACATGTTTCCGTTCCTCGGCGCGCGCCAGGGCAAGGATGCCGTGCTCGACGTCATCCGCCAGCTCGCCGACAATTTCCAGGTCCGCCGCTTCGACCGCGAGAGCATCATGCTGGGCGTCGATTCCGCCGCCTCGATGGTGCGCTATTCGCTGACGGCGCTGGATTCCAACAAGCCGATCAGCCTGCGCGTGGCGCAGTTCGCCCAGTTCAAGGCCGGCAAGCTGATCAGCATGCGGGTGCTGATCGACACCTTCGACCTGGTCGAGCAGGCACTCGGCCGCGCCATTCATCTGCCGAAGATGACCAGCGTCGGCTAACGCATGATCCGGCCCCGAAGGGCCGCGTTAGCGCAAAGTGCGAAGCGGTTTTCCGAGAAGATCATGCGCAAACAACAACCTGAAGCGCGATGATGATCATCGCGCTTCAGGGGGGACGCCAACGGGCCCCGCTGTTCGGGACCGATGACGAGGCGATCGCGACGTCCTGGCCTCCAGCCCCGCCGGATGCCGTCGCATCACGAACCTGTCATCGGGCGCGCGCCTTTCGCGCGGCCCGTTGGTTCGCCTCCCCTTGCGAACCGCCACAATTCCGCAACGATAAACCGGCACTTTCAGCGCCGGAATGGCGCATGGTCATTGCGACCGCTATAGTGGGGCGGACAGCATGCGCTGGGGTTCGTGGGCAGGACGATGGAATTCTCGACAGGGTTTGGCTGGACCAGGCTGCCGTTGCTGGCGGCCGTATTCATCTTGGGCTCGGTGCTGACGTTACAGGCACAGATCATTCCGCCCTTCTCCTCACCCGCATCCGACGACGAGGCCGAGGCGGCCGAAGCCCCCGACGTCAACGACCCTGATATCATGAAGGGCATCGACGTCGACAAGCTCGACTGGAGCCAGATCGCGGTCGATGCCGGGACCGGCATCGACCCGATGGCCGCCAAGAAGCGCGCGCAGGCCGCCGCCAGGGAAGGCCTCGACTGGTCGTCGAATCCCAATGCCAACGGCTCCTCGGCGGTGACCGTGAAGCAATCGGTGTCCTCGTTCTGGGATACCCGAGTCGGCGCCGACATGACGCTGGCGAGCGAGCCCAGGACGATGTCCGAGCTGCTGGCGCAGAAGGCCACCAACGGCGGCAACCTGCCGCAATCCTCGGGCAGCGCCTGGGCGACGGCAACCGCGCCGGGCGCGGGCGCGATCTGGGACAAGACCGCGGTGGAAGCCAGGGTCGATCCCGGCGCCGAGCACAGCAAGATCGGGGCGTCGCTGACCAAATCGGTGCCGCTGTCAGGCGACACCTCGCTGACGCTGCAGAACGGCTACAGCGTCAACCAGCAGGGCACCAGTGCGGTCCCTGGCATCGGCGGCTATGTCACGCGCAATTACGAGACCGACCAGAGCGCCAAGGTCACCGTGACCGACACCGGCACCAGCATCGTTGCCGGCCAGACGCTGTCGACCACCGACGACAAATGGCTGCGCAAGCTCGGCGCCGAGCAGAAGCTGTTCGACAACGTCACCGTATCAGGCTCGGTCGGTGAAACCTCGCAAGGCACGCTGAACAAGAGCGTGACGGCGGGCTTCAAGAAGAGCTGGTGAGGCCGGCGCCTCTCCCCGCCTGCGGGGAGAAGGCCATCACCGCGGCAGCATTCACCCTTCCCTAACCATACGCCACGGCAAAACCCCCGAATGGTCCGGCCTTGCCGCATCTTGGCCCATTTGCGGTCAAAATCGGACGCCCTGATGCAGCCTGCCTCACAGACGTCGTCGTGCGGGGGACACTCGCGCTGCGCTCAACGCGAACAGGGGAATAACGATGAACGCCATGCGTCCCGAAAAGATCGAAGCCACCGAGACCGAGACGGTCGACACCAACCTCGCCGCCGTGACCGAGGTCGAAGCCGGCATCCGCGACTTCGTCCGCAACGACATCGCCTATCTGCGCCGTCCGGCCGCGACCACCGCCGACGCGCCGCCGCTCGACCCGAGCGCGGAAGCCACCGTCAACAACGTCAACTCGCTGATCCAGCGCGTCGCCGGCACCTCGCTCGCCGAGATCGAGAATTTGATCTCCGAGCTTGAGAGCCTGCGCGACCTGCTCCACGCCGAAGGCCAGCGCGTCCAGCGCGAGATCTCCGGCTACGCCCAGCTCAGCCAGGCCGCGATGAAGTCGACCCGCATGATCGCCGACAACGTCGCGCAGTGGAAGCGCGCCGCCGACGGCCTGCGCAACAGCTGATCGCCGGCACCGCATCATTGCCGCCGCGTTCCGGAAGGAACGCGGCGGTTTTGATTTGCGGGGTGTGAGGGATGCACACTCTCCTCAACGAAGATGTCATCGCCCGGCTTGACCGGGCGATCCAGTATTCCACCAGCGCCTGTGATTGAGCCGATAGGCCGCGGCGTACTGGATGCCCCGGACAAGCCGGGGCATGACAGCGGAGAATGTGGCGCGGCCAACGGCCACCATTGAACCCTCCGGGCCCACCCCGGCGACAAACGCCAAGCGCCCGTGCCGCCGCGGCCGGGCTCAGGGGACATTTCAGATGGAAAGCATTCGGCCCGACACCACGGACCCGATCCCGTTGCGGCCCGCGCCGAATCAATTCGGCACGATCATGCTGCGCTTTGTCGGGCTGCTGGCGGTTGCGATCGCCGTCCTGGCGTTCGTCTATAGCCGCTGAGCGGCGGCCGGATGCCGGCCGCGATCGTTAACGAATTCTTACCGGGCCGCTTCCACGGTCGAGGCTTCCAGCGTGTAGGCGCCATCGGCGTAGCCCTTCACCACCATGCCCGCGACCAGCATCACGGCCAGCGTCGCAGTCGCGAAGATGAATCCAACAAATTTGAGTGCGCCGCGATCAGCCATGGTCCTCGTCCCCTGTCGTCTGCCTATTCGTTTCAAATAGACAGCGACAGGTTCATAATTAGTTAGCAACTGACTGGTTCCGCGAAACTGCTTCGCCGTAACCATGTTGCGCAGGCTTATGGCAGCCACCCGGAATCGCGTCCATAGCGCGCGGGCAACACTCGCGCATTCATTTGCCCGTTCATCTTGGAACGGATCTAACCGCCCTTGCGCAGCGGCACGAAGGCGGACGCGGTGATGGAATAGACCTCCTCGCCGCGCTGGTTGGTGCCGGTGGTGCGGGCCGTCAAAATGCCCCAGCCGGGACGGGAGGCGGAGGTCCGCTTGTCGACGACTTCATTGACGTAAGCGACGGTATCGCCGGCGAGCACCGGCCTGATCCAGCGCAAATCGCGAAAACCCGGCGACGGGCCCCATACTGCGATCTCTTCGCCGCGCGAGGCGGCCTCGCGCGCCAGACGCTGGCCGTCGGCGACAAGCAGGCTCATGCAGGCCGAGCCGACATGCCAGCCCGACGCGGCGAGCCCGCCGAACAGCGAGTTCTTGCCCTCCTCCTCGTTGAGGTGAAAGCGCTGCGGATCGAACTTGGCGGCGAAGGTCTTGATGGATTCGGCCGTAAACGTGTACGCGCCGATCTCGCGGCGCTGACCGATCGCAATGTCTTCGAAGAACCGCATCAGGCCGCTCCCTCGCGCCGCTTGATCAGGATCGGCGAGGTCATCTCGGCGAGCGCCTGCCCCGCCGCATTGCGCGCGGTGCATTTGAACTTGACGATGCCGAGCTCAGGTCGGCTCTTCGAGGCGCGCGCCTCCAACACATCGACGTCGAGCGTGAGATCGTCGCCGGGCCGCAGCGGCGACAGCCAACGCACCTCGTCGACGCCGGGAGATCCCAGCGACGCGGCGCGCGTGATGAAGCCGTCGGCCATCATCCGCATCATCAGCGAGCACAGGTGCCAGCCCGAGCCGGACAGGCCGCGCAGCATGCTCTCAGCTGCTGCCGCCTCGTCCAGATGCATCGGCTGCGGATCGAACTCGGCGGCAAAGGCCAATATCTCGTCGCGGGTGACGTGGCGCGGGCCGAACGTTCCGAACCGGCCGGGCGGGAAATCTTCGAAGGTCAGGGTCATCTTTCGAAAGCTTTGCGGGAATGACAGATTGTGGCCGCACTTTGCAGCAATCTCAACCCGCCGGCCCGCATGGCTCGTGCTACATACTCGGGATCGGCGTTGATTTGAGTCGGATCGATCGACGGCGATGCCCGATTTGAAGTCCCGATTTGCCTTGCGATTGCCTTTGGGGAGAGCAATGTTCTCATTCAGCGACCTGTTCCAATGGGACCGCTTCATCACGCCGACGATCATCAAGACCTTCTACTGGCTGGTGATCGCGCTGATCTGCCTGTTCGGGCTCTCCGGCATCTTCTCAGGGTTGGCCGCGATGGCGATCAGCCCGTTCGGCGGCTTCCTGGTGCTGCTGTCGTCGATCGCCAGCGTCGTGGTCGGCATCGTGTTCTCGCGCATCGTCGCCGAGCTGATCCTGATCGTCTTCCGCATCAACGAGCATCTCGGCGCGATCCGGGACCAGGGATCAGGGATGCGGTAGCGCCACGCGCGGGGTGCCGTAGGGTGGGCAAAGGCGCAAAAGCGCCGTGCCCACGATCATTCTGCGATATGAGGAAGGTGGTGGGCACGCTTCGCTTTGCCCACCCTTGTATTAGCGCGCCGGGTTAGGATGGCCATGTTCCATGAGGAATGGCCCAGCCCGGGTGGCCACCCGAACTGGGCCGCCGATCGATCGGATCGATGCCCA
>Ga0214542_1000155_pt1 | contig 101691 bp, 44 predicted proteins | sample CNSS1metaG_FD_160096 | JGI IMG/M metagenome (GOLD analysis project Ga0214542, IMG submission 160096) | Root nodule microbial communities from cowpea collected in UCLA plant growth center, Los Angeles, California, USA - CNSS1 | ecosystem: Host-associated > Plants > Roots > Nodule | place: USA... | reverse complement strand
AGAAAATACCCGTTACCCGGTGGGGATGGGGATGGGTCAAAAGTTGTATACCCGTTGGGTTTGGGGATGGGGATGAATTTTTATTATGGGGATGGGGATGGGATCATGATACCCGTACCCGCCCCGTTGCCATTCCTAATTATTCTAAATTACGTATTTTGAAACATTAGTTTGCCGTTTTTTGTTTTCTGGAAGACTAAAAATACATTTTGAATAATATTTTTCAGAATGTGTCAAGAATTTCAAACGGAAATTTTTTTTCCCATTAAATATGTCTGGGGTGTGAAGAGAATAGTGAGAGGTGCAAGTACTTACAACAACCTTATTCCATGTTAGTTGTCATTATATTTGTGCATTTAAACTTAAAATTTTTAATATGTTAACACAATTTCATATTTGGGTACACATTTTAAATTAACATTAACTAATCTGACACTGATTAAATATTAACATAAATATTTTTATTTATTAAAAATATAATGTAAATTTAGAATTATTTAAACTAATTTTATATTTGTAGTGAATGTTAAATTAATCAATATACATATTTTAATAATATGAAATTAAGCTTAAAAATTATTTGTTTTTTAACTTTAAAATAATTAATCTTTCATATTACATTAGATTTGATTTAACTGATTATAGTAATATCATTGGCCGACATTTATTATAACTTAATTTTATGTTTTTATTTTAAGAATGATTGTGAAATTAATGATTTCGATAAAATTAATTAAAATCCATACTTTTTTTTTTTATGTTTCATTCTGTACAATCAGAATTTAAAATTGTACTCCTAACCCTATTTATAGTAGTATCCAGTTAACTAGTCTATCGTGATGGGAAAATTAATTAACATAATTAGCAGTATTCTACTTTCGTCTTGAACTATTTTTTTTCTTTTATATCATCCCTAATAACAATAGGACACAAATGTGTTTTAGATTACTGAAAATTTTAAATTACTCCAACAACTAATTACGAATATAATTTGATAAAGTACACAAATTAATTTCTTCTTTAATAAGTTTGATAACAAAAATAATGTTAAGATAAATGCTCTAAAAAAATATTTTCTACATTAAATATATATATATATATATATATATATATATATATATATATATATATATATATATATGAATCAACCGATAACAAAAAAAAACTCTCGAAAAGTAATAAAAATTATAAATTTTCATAATCAATGAAAAAATAACCTATTTTATAAATTTACCGACTTGACTGAATTTCTGCTTGTGTCCAAATATTCATTTTATTTTATAAATAATGCAAACATTTTAAATCAATCAGAAGTTAAAAAAAAAAAAGGCATTTTGTCTCTCGACCAAGTAGTTAAGCTAAGAAAAGCTTTGCTATTTCAAGTCATCTTAAAAACTGTGAGAGCTAAAAAGAGTTTAATAATATATATATATATATATATATATATATATATATATATATATATATATATATATAATTTTGGTACTATCTTTAAGGTAATGATGCTAAAATTTAGCTGACCTACAACAGTGAAAGTATATGTTTTTTTCTTAAAAAACAAAATAGAGAAATAATTGAGACAGTTGAACAAAACCTGAGAAAACTTTATGCAAAAGACACGTTACTCCAAAAATTAGGCAGAGATCATGAGCGACTTGGGTAATTTTAATGTGTGAGTCAGTTTCATTGAACAGCACATCTGCAAAATCTAACTTCAATTATACATAGTATAAACCCAGAAAGAGTTTCCAATTCCAAACTATTGTCAATATAGTGAAAAACTGGCCTAGTCTTTTGCTCAATCTATTTATACCAACAAGAGACTCAAAATGGTGTGGTTTCTTTAAAATATATATATAAAAAAAAGTATGCAGGCAGCACTAGTCTAGGGTGAGAGGGGCCTCATTGAGGTTAATAGTGATGGTGGTGGTGATTTTGGATAAAGGAGTACCTGATGGAGGAGAAAGATGAGGGGAGAATGGCCCAGTGACATGGGTCAGTGTGGCTGTGCTCACAGGGCGCCTCTCTGCAAGTGGCTTAACTGGGGAAGAAGGACGGGTTAGGATTTGTAATGGTAGGTGCTGAGGCTGAGGTTTGAAAATCAGCTTTGGGGCTGAGGTGGTAGAAGAGGAAGCTGATGGTGGCGTAGGGACCACTGTTTGGTCATCATGGTTGCCCACAACATGGGGAGACACACCTATATTTGGCCACACAAAGGTTCCTTGAGGCTTGCAAATTTGAAAACCACTTTTCAGCCTTTCAATTTTTGCTGTCTTGTTCTCTGCTTCACTGTTGTTTTTCTGCATCTGTGTATCCGCTGAGTTTGTTACTCTGTTCTTGTAGATTTTCTTTTCCTTCCTTGTCTCACCTCCTATGTTTACTGATGTTGGTCCTGGAAAACAGGCTTGGGGTGTTTCCGATTCTGACATTATTTGTTCCTCCACCATTGTTGGTTTTAGCATTTTAAGTTTCTCCTGCATCAAGGATTCCATCATTTATCACTTCTCAATATTTTATTTCCTTTTATCTGGCAAGTAATTCATTGGCTATCATTTCTCAATAATTAATCCGGGTGAAAAGGACAGGGAAACAAATAATAACAAACTAACAAGCATGATTTTGTACACTTTTGTCGTCTGTTATCTGTCTATGATACTCAACCGGTAGATTTTAAGGAAAAGAAACCAATCATTAGCAACATTCCTTGCTATCAAAATCATTCAAACCATGGACTATAAATAAGATGAAAATGATAATGATTATATTACCTCCATACAACTCAGAGTCAGTGAAATTTCCTTCAATTGTTCCTCTATTTTAGCCTTCTTACTCACCAACTCCGCATAAATCTCCTGCAATATAGCATTTAAGTAACTACAATGGACCAATTTCTATTCACATTAGCAATTAGTTATAACCCTATTACTACTACTGTGCTTCACCTCCTTTGGAGCGAAGGAACCATAGTCCTCCGAATTCAGACTAGACAAACATGAGCTAGGAGTAGTCTCAATGGCCAATGTCTCCTCTCCCTTCTTCATTGCGAGCTCTCGCATATCTCTGTACATCAATATGAGTAACCAGTAATAGCTCAGAATCAGAGGAATATATAACCTAGAAAGTATTTAACAAAAATGAATAAAGACATTGACTTTACTGTTTCAACTTGAGTATTTCTTCTTTGATCTCTCTTAGCTCACTGCCAGTAACGTAATCTTGTGAAATGCTGTCCCCAAGCTTCCATCCAGGGGACGGAGTCCAGTAAGGGTCTTGTACCCCTGCTTCCTTCCTCATTTCAACAAGATCAGCACTCTCTAACCAGTATTCCATTGCGCCCTCAGCATTGTGTCGCCGTCGGAATCTCTCAACTCCTCCGGGTGCCACTTTTCCAGCCATGTGCTTCAGCAAATGATCAAGCAGACCCGTATCACCAATATACTTTCGTGCTTCTGATCTCAAATCTGGCCTCAATATTGGGTTCCCATACACAGCTCTTTTTTCTTTCATAACCTTTAACATGTTCTCCTCTGCCATCATATACCTTCACATATGCGAGGCAACAAAAAAATTTATATTTGAGCCATGCAAGAAAACATTGAACTGATTACTATACTAGATTTAAGCTTACAATACTATCATTTGGATAAAAATTATTATATACCTCTCAGCAGACCATCTTCCAATAGAGATTTTCCGTTTGTTTTTGTTGTAAAGCACGATTTGTTGCTTCTTGGGGTCATTCTTTGCTTTCTTAGATTTTTTATCTCCATTGCTACTAACGTTTTGATGATTTTGCCTACATTGACGCGTCATCCTCATATCCCCGAAAGACTCTTCCTTGGTAGCCTCCACTTCCTCTTCGCCTTTCTTCCTTTTCTTCTCACTAGTTCCTTCTCTGAGTTCAACGCTGGCCACTTTTCCCTTACACGGTTCCGGTAAAGATTGAACCTTTGCCTCTTCATGGCGGCCCAAGAACCGAACTTGCCGGCGTTTTCCCCACTGCATCATCCCTGTGAACTTGAGCTGAGTCCAGCAAGAACCCTGCTTGGAAATGAGGCTCCTTGCGACATCATTGAGAGTTGGATTCTCGGGGTCTTGGATGTTTTCTTTAGAAGGAGAGACCCAGAAGCTCCAAGAGTTTCTTCTTTGTGCAAATTCCTCCGTTGGGATGCTCCTGGAAAGCGCTTTGATGGCGAAGTCCATCCCCATCACGTACTTCTCGTCGAGTGCAGGGATCGTCTTCCCGTCCTGTTTCCCAAAGTTTTGGTCGCTGAAGTGCATGCGAAGTGATTGGAGGCTTGGGTACCTTAACGACACCAAGTGCTCCCCTATGTCACTGACCTAATGAATGCACACATTATCCGTTAAACCAAAAAGAATGTTTTTGAATTTCTATTCAATGTTCAAAAGGAACTCTCTTTTTATACACGTATATAGTAATATAGTAATACCATTCCAATGCGAACAGATTTTAGTTGCACTGGGGATATTGGTGAGAGCCTGCTGTGATCAATTTCATGAAATAGACCCACTTTAAAATGCTCCCATGCCCCTGCAATACCGACAGTTTTTACTATAGTGCCTTCGGAAAATATATAATGAAAATATTTATATAACAATACCACAGTAAAAAGAAAATCAACCGCTATTATTCTTTCATTTATTTCTTATCTTCGATAACAAATAGAAGACCAATATTATTGAAAACAAAAAACTAAGAGAAAATTATTTCCCTTCCAATTTAAGACTTACCAAAAGGTTTATAATAGGCCCACACAAATGCCAGTTACCTATTTGTACCGAAAAAGGGATGTTACCTATAGCGCTAGTTGATTCAGAGGCAGGTGGAAACAGCAGAACATGTTTGTCCAAACATGGGCTCTTTTTGCTTCTATCTTCGTCGACGTGGGCATCGCTCTTTTCATGCCTCTTCAAGTGCGAACTCCTCTACAAAACCATGTAATATATAATCATAATTGTCACATAATAACAGAATAAATTTAAGTGTTCTTCTTTATTATGAGAAATTATTAGAAATATAATTCCAACCAATCTTTATTTCACGTTACGCAGATAAACAATTATCAATGTTATCATGATAAAATACTAAATATTTGCAGGAGAGAGAAAATGTACGTGCGTGAAAAAAGCAAATGTAATCATTTATCTTTTTTATCAACGCTGCATTGCGTGCGTGCATGCGGCGATATTGTTCGTTAAGCACACAGGATCCCATAAGGATCGCGTAACTATGGAAAAAAGACTTATATGAATATATATTTAACAGAAAAATGCGCGCGCGTGTTATACTTTTTGACCGTGAAATGGGTAAGAAAGAAAGAGACCATATCTTCTTCATCTGTTCCAGCAACAAAACCACACGGACTTTGCTCCACAATCTGCACAAAACACAGCAACAACATTATTAACAGTAACTAACATCTAACAATTAATTTCACCGCATAAAATAAATAAAACAAAGCATCAACAATTAGGCTTGGACAAACTTCGGAACAAAATTAAGAATAAGGAAAGCTTTTAAAAAAAACAAATTAACAGACACATATATGCGCTTATAAATTAATCATTTGTATTAGAGAAAACAAAATAAAAGTACCAATTATGCTAAGTGAATTAATATGATGAATGTGAAACTATCAATCAAACAGTTCTTAATACGGTAAAGAATTAAATAGGGGACACAGACCAATCATGAAACGAAATTAATGCAAAAGCTGGTTTTATCAGTGCTTGAACAGAGAATGTCGATTTGCTGCTTCATCGAGCAACATGCAATTCAATTAATGAACTGGAAGGTACTGAATCTGAATCACCAACAAAAGCATTAGCAAAACGCTAAGTTCGTACACTGATCGTTCTGAAGCAGCAAAACGAATGAACAATAGTTCACTAAAATCTCGAAAACGAATTAAATGGGTCGGAAAAATAACTCCGTTTAATATTCGCGTTTTCAATTTCGAAAACGAACAAATATAAACACGATTCACGTTGTTTTCTTCTGCGAAATCAAAACAAACAGCGATCAAAGAACGTTGACGCTGATCAACATTCATCCTCGTCGCTTTCAGCATTTCAAAATGAACTAGCTAGAAACACGATTCTTCACGCCAAATAAAAAAATCGATGATCAATGCAGCGATTCAGCATTTTTTTTCACTGAATCTACTACTCACTCGTTCAATCGCCATCTTCATGTGATCAAGAGTTGAAAAATAGCAACGCGAAAATGGTGATCGACACGATCCGAGAAGACGATCGGTGAATAATTGAAAGAGAAAAAGGAACGAAGAACGCGAAGAAGAATTGATGAGAGTTGGAGCATTAGCGTTCTTCAGTGAGGTTTTGGTTTTTTGTTGAAAGTGGATTTGAAAAACATTTTCTTTTCACTGTTTGTTTCACGAGAAACAGGTAAATATAAATATATAATGTTGGAGCGAAAATTTGTTATGCGGGTGAACGCACGTAATGAGAGCAAGGAAATGTGATGATTACGATTCTAGGTGAAAATACCTTAATGCCCCTACTGCATCATGCATAGTTCCCGTGTGATACAAGGTTTCAATAGAAGGTGATGAACAGTCAATAGAATAGCGACACGTGGGCATAAGTTTTGTAACAGCGTTAAAAACTCTGAATGCATAAGGGGATTGGTTAGTAAAGTTTACACGTTCTTGATGTTATTGTGAATTTGCATTAAAAAAAAAGAAAAAATAAAGAACATAATTTTAAATAATTATTAAACAATGTTAAGACAAACAAGTTTCCATTTATTTTAAAGTGAATGTTTTGTAATTGCACTATAATTTCAAAGTCATAAAAGATTAGGTTGTATTATTACATAATTAATAACAATGTTACACTGCGGGTTATTGTAAGTTACAACAGATTTCTTTAAAAACATTTTTAGAGTTAATTGGGTGTTCATTTTAGGTATGGTGACAAAAACAGAAAATTTAAAAAAGACAGAAAATATATATAAAACATAAAGTAGGATTTTATATATATATATAACATCATGTCATTTATTCATATGCTATTTTTTGTGTGCAGATCTATTAGATATTAATATAATATGATATGTTAATATGGTTAATTTTCTGATGATTAATTAACTTGAATATGACAAATAAAGCGTGTGGGAACAAAAGAAGCTATTTTTTAATTTTCAATAAATAAGTTAAAATGATTCATATAGTAAAAAATTAAATGATAAAAGTAAGGATTTAAATTTAATAAATGTTGTACTCTAAATAGATTTAGAATATTTAAAATTAAAGTTAAATATATTTCTCCTCTTTAAATTACTTTTATAAGTTATGATCTGTCCTTCAACTAAATTATATATTTATTTATTCTATGCACTATGAAAGTTAAGAAACATCTTATAAAAGGTGAAGGCTATATTATAGTTTATTATATATTTCATGGAAAATATTTCATATGTTATTTATAGAAAAAAAATATTGTCATCACTTTTATTATTTCACATCATAATTATTTGTTATCAAATCATACTTTTTGCTTCCGTTGATCGATGCTTTAGGAGTTGAAAACCAACTCAGTCCAAACCGTTCAATGTTTTATATTTATTATTTATTTCATTGCTTAATGTTTACTAATAAATTGAAACACACGAGGAAATAGATAAAATTGTCATTCATCTTTTGTCAATGTGGTATAACCAAACACAAGTTTAGTAATTTCAGAGCACGAGCCTTTTTGTTTTAGTATATTGCTTCTTAATGTTATTTAGATAATATAATTTCATGCTAGGAAAAGAAAAGAAAAAGAAAAAGTTATTTTTCTTAATATCTCCAAATGATGGAAGACTCTCCTACAAATTTATCCTACATTTATAAACTAAAAGATCTATTAAATCCCGATAAAGTACCGTTAATGAATATATAAACAGACTTTACTATAAAATGTAATTAGTTAAAAGAAGATCTAGAAGTAGGGATAACTCATAATAATACAGCATAATACTATTTCAAATTTTGAAAAAAAAAAAGAGTAAAAGATGAAAATACTTGTAGATAATTTCTTTTTTATAATGACATTTTGACTCGTTTTTAATCTATTATTTCATTTCAATTATCCTTAGATTATCATATTACACGACTAAAAATAATCAAGATAGATAATTAAAGGGTGATTGGAATGGTGGATTAAAAGTGGGTCAAAATATTTTTTTTATTTATAAAAATTAAGGTTCATTTACTTAGAAATGATAATAATTGAACATGTGTTTCAAAAGTTGAAGAGGATAAAAATAAAAACAACTCACTAAAATGAAAACAAAGAAATAACTCATTGAAATAAATAAAATTCTATAAAATTGCATTAACTAATACTATTGTGTGTACAAAAGTAGTGATTTGAGAGCAAATATCATTTTATTCTAGTGTATTGGTTCTTATAATTTTACTTAAATACGATAGTACGAATAATCATGCAATCATTATACATATTAACAAATAATCTTTATGGCCAGTGAAAAGACAATTGAAGTTGTCTTTCTCAACTTGCAAATAATTGAAAGTTTCTCCTACGCTATTATCTGTCAACTTAAGACTTCATTGAAACATACTCCAAAAGTGTATCACGAATGGAATGATGAGTATGAACTTATGTCTTAGCTTGATTATTATAAGAAAATTGATTTTTGTTTCCATTTTTACTTTTAGGATTCAGAATACGAACAACATGATTTTTAAAGATGATGACCAGTAAACATGAATTTAATCCATATGATCACTAGGGAAGGAAAACCTTTTTATGTCAATTAAAAAAGATTTTCTATATCGATTCTAGAACAAGCATAAATACGTGCAATATAGAAAATTTTCACTTTCTATGCCTGTTTTGGAAAAATCGGCATAGAAAATGCACATTCTATGTTTGTTCTAGACCCGCCATAAAAAGTCTACTTGGGAAGAGAAAAACCAACACACACTAACACAGGGGTCTCCGTCTTCCCCATTCAACTCTTCCTTCTCTTCTCCTCCCATGGGTAGAATAAGCACCAACCCACCTTCTCTAGTGTCCATCAAACCCTCACCAGAACCACCTTTGTTTAGACTTGTTCACCATTGTCAGCCCTAACGAGCATTAAAGCCTTAGGTTCCTGTTTCCAGATTCCGGTGAGCTTCTAGCTAGCGTTGCCTATGAAAGGCATCAACACGACCCACCACCTAACCCTCACTAAAGCTTCTAGTTAGCCTTCGCCTTAGTCGTTGGTTGTTCCTCCTACGCTCAAGCATGTTGCAAGCTCACCAGTATTAGAGCTTGCCAAATTAGGGGCCACCTTCGTCGAAGCTCGCACTTGTACGCACCATTATATTCAACATTCCTACTCACCACCATGAGTACTCTTCGCACTCACCTTCTGCCATAAAACCCTTGTCTGACTAAGTGTCTCCAACTTCGCCCCTAAACATCCTAGCTTGAGCTCGTCGCCCCTAAACCCCTTGCCACTACATCGCGGAGAATTCATCCTGACCAGCACCCCGTCTTCTCATCTCCGACAGAATATTAGGTTTTGGAATTTGAGGTTTTCTTTGTTTTGGTTCAGGCCTTCTTGTTGGATTTTTTTTTCTTTGATTGAGAATTTTTTAAATAAAAAAATGTAATGTAAGATATTAGGGTTCAAGATTGACCTTCTCAATATTTCCCTAACACCCTAAAATAGAGAAAAAATAAGAGCATAACAATAGAGATGTGTAAACAACGACAAGAACGACACGCAAGAGCAACACTAGGACACGACAGCGAGAGCAACCCATGGCCCAACAACGACAACAACACTAGGGCACGACGACAACAAAAATTGGGCATTGTGAAAGTGAAACAAGAAGAGCGAACTCTGAAGTGCAGTGAGTGTGAAGTGAGTGTTGCGCGAAGAAGGAAAGAGAAAAATTTAAGATTTTATGGAAAGCTATTTTTGCACTAGAGCATTCAGTATGTGTTAAAGTTTGTACATAAGAACAAAAACAAAATAATGAATACAAGAGCAAAAATAATTAAATAGAATGTAAGTTCTTAGAAGCTTACAACTAGATATGAGTTTGATTTGTAGAATTACACAAGTGTGAAAACTTCCTTCCAAGAAGAGAAGATGAACAAACAAAACATGAAATATAAATATGACCGAAACATAGAAAAAGGACGGGAATAATTTAAAACTTGAAAGGCAGAAAAGAGAAAATAATGTAGAGGAAGAACTTATGGTTCAATGGAGGAAGTCACACCACTAAAGGATGCTTCAAGATAAGTGTTGAAATGAGTTGTCACTTAATCCTATGAACCAATATAAGACTCTAAAAAAAATAATGCTCTATTTTTTGAAGACACTCCAAAAAGTGATTGGAATTTCAATTCTCGTCCTATCACTACAAGAAAAATGCTTATTATCTACGAATTTATCTATGAAATATAGTTCATAGATAATTTTATTTTACGAAAATAGAATACATTATCTACAAAATTTTCCTAGGTAACAATAGAATACATTATCTACGTCATTTTCGTAGGTAACCATGACAGAAACTTTTCATACGAAGTATTACCTACGACATTTAGCGTAGAAAATAAATATCATTTAAAAAAAATAAAAATTATTTAAGAAAATGTTATTTACAAGATAATTTCGTATGTAATCTTATATAATTATTTTTTTATTAAAAATATGTTTTTAGTATATAGTTTATTGTAAAACAAAGTTCAGTCGTTCATCCCCTCACCTTGTTCATCACTTTCGTCTCTTCGTCTCTCTCATTGCTCATTGATGCTCGCTGTTCAAGTTCATCCCTCACTAATGCTCATTCTTGTTAATTCTGCTCACCCAACATCTCATTACAAGTTGTTCATCAGACACTCACTATGATGTTCGTCCCAAGCAGATGCTCACACTTGTGCATCGTTCGTGTCATCAGCGTCGTCCGCCTCGCTGTTTGTGTCATCAGCATTGTCTGCATTGCGGTCTACGTTGTCATTTGCGTCATCAGCGTTGTCTGCGTCACCATCATTCGGATCGCCATCGTTTGCATTGTTCGTGTTGTCTGGGTCTTTGGTACCGTCTAACCCATTTCATTGAAGGTAGTGAAATTACAAGGTATTGTCTGCAATCCTTAACTCCATTTTTGCACAAAATTCCTTTGTTCTATTTCGCTACTCAGTAATATCATTTTGGGTCACCAATCTTATCTCATTGGAACCCTAACTTTCGTGAAGCAAATTCAGTTGCAGCAATGAATCTTCGTCTTCTCGGCGATGTTTGACGTTTCAGGTGACGTGTTAAGTGTCTTTATTCTCTATTTGGGGTAAATTTTGTAGTAGTGAAAAGGATAGATTCATTTAAGGAAGAGAAGGAAGCAATCAAATTTGAAGAAAGTTAAGTGTCTGACTCCAATCTGTTTCTTAAGGCTCCTATAAAAATTATCCTTACTCCTTTCAGCAACATTAACTACAACGATTGATGTTTTCTCACTAATTATGTTTGTTCTCAATAATCTAGCCCAAATAGGTATTATTGAGGGGAGGAAGACATCACCACCTTGCTTTCAATTTTCAGCTTTTGCAATTTTCTGGGGCGGCTTGGTGGAGGAGTTGTATCAGAACATTTTGTCAGGTGAGTGACACTTACTCATGCTGAGAAAATTGTTTGTACATATAATGTTTATCTACATAAGTTACAATATCAATAGATGACTAAGTATTGATACTTCTTTGGAGTGATACTTCTTAATCCATGTTTTTTGACGTTTTTCAGGACAAGAACAGTTCCAAGGACCGCATGGATGTCGTGCACGCAGACAATTATGCTCATTGTATACCTTCTGTTTGCCTATGCTGTCAATGGAACCCTTTACCCTGCAGTTGCATTCCTGGGTGTCTACTATGGTGTGCAAATCTCCGTGATGATCCCCACAGTTTCTGAAGTTTTCGGTCTCAAGCACTACGATGTACTGAGCAGCATGATGGGGTTGGGGAATCCAATTGGTGTAGTGTTGTTTTCTGTTCTGCTAGCAGTGAACATATACGATAATTGGTATGTTTAAAAAGAAATTAGAATTGTTCCTGCAATTTATTAATATATATTTTCCTATTATTATTCTTTTTTGTAGTCTCATTTGTTTTATTGACTATGTGTTACATGTACATAATTAAGCTTTTTGTTTATTCTGGGTTTGGTGCTAGATAATGTGACTTGGAATGTTTAATTACATATTAGTTACCTTCGCTCGGCTTTGGAACTTGCAAAATGCATATAATATTGTAGTCCTTCCTTCTATGAGCTATATTGGTATTTTTTAGTTGCTTGTCTTCTGACTCTTCTTTTTGGTGAACCTTTTACTGGTAAAGTTGTATGCTGACATTCACTCTATGATTCTTGATAATTGTGTTACCATATGAAAATACATCTTGATAGACTAAAATAAGAAAAATCTTATAAATTATTAGTAACCTCAATTCTTAAATGATATGATTATATGCTTGACACATGTTATCCAAAATATTATCACAAAAAGCAAGTACAAAACTAATTAGTTTCTACGACCTATCTGAATTGAAGGTATCATCTAATTAGTTACTAAACTCAAATGAGGTAGTGATGAAGAAGTTTGTTACTTAAGAAAAGTATGTGACATAGTTTAGTTATAAACATAGGAGATTAACGAGAAGGGTTACTGTGATGAAGATGAAAGGAGAGGAATGAGAAGCAACTATAAAAATATAGGAGATCGCCTATATTTTTCTTTTACATGGTGCATGTTTCTCAATGCCTTACTAGTACAGAATAGTATCTAAATTTGGTAGTTGTAAGCTAACGACGTTCACATGAATGGTGTCTCCTATCATTTACTTCAATGACTGAAAATTGGTCCACATCCATAATTCAAGATGTTGACACTAGAAATTGTTCAACCCTAATACATTGACTACTAACTATATATATAGAGTCATTATCATTATAATTAATTATTCTATGCATAATTCAATGGTATAAAGTGATCACGATGCTTTATGCATGTTTTCTTGTCAACAACACCAATTATGAAAGAAAACAAAAATGGATAGCTTTTGTAGTTTTATTAGGATATCTAGTCATTTTTTTCAATGGCAAGGTTCTTTTGTAATGTTGGCATGCAATAATTTACAAGCGCAGGCAATGAAAGAGCAAGCTCAACTTAGGGAGGAGATGGCTTATCAGTACAAGCTGGGAAACTTCAAGGTCAGAATTACATGATAATTTCCTATTTTGAGATCTGATTTTAGCTTTTAAGACTCATCTAAAACTATTTGTTGTTTTATCACTATAGGTTGTTACTGCTATCCAGAGAAGGTTGGATCCTGATGTTGCCATATAGTTAAACATTACTTGTTGTAAATGAAGAATTGGGTTTATAGGGCAGAAATAATGTTGTCGGCATGACCGAGTAATGATGATCATGTCGCCACAAGGATTGATTTTGTGCCAACTACATGTATCTTTTAACCTGGTGTTAGCATGCCATGGATGGTTATGTTTCGATGGATGAGTAAATTTTCACTATTATTGCCTCTTCTATACTACTTTTGCTAACTGAAGAGTAATGCTTTTTCAACCAGTGACCATTTCAAATCTCTAAGAGTTCAAGTTGCGTGCATGGCTTCAAAATTGTCCACCACTCATGATCATTCGGACATACAGAAATTGACTATTTGAAAGTTCATCTTTTGAAATGATCTTTTGTCTGACATTATTTCTTACCACATGTTTGAGTGAAAACGGAGAGAAGGAAAATCTGGATATGGAGAGATTAAGGACTAAAGTTGCAACCTGAGACATGCAGTTGTATTATGTACCCACTGATAGTTATGTCGTACTGCTTCCATTGAAGACAATTGTCATCATTCAGTTTGAAAATGAAAAGCTAAGATGCTTTTTGGTTGAGAAAATATTATATATTTTTGTTTCATGTTGAAGTTTCTGGAATTTTTTTTTTGTTTCAATTTAAAAATATTTTTACGTTTACTTCCTATTTACTTAATATTTTTGCTTGTCAATATTGAAGGCTTGAAAAAGGAAATTGAAAAATATTCTTGATGTCACGGGCAGCAGCACATATGAAGATATTGAAGGCAATACCCTTGGCATATTATTCATTGTGTTTGGTCTTAAATGAAGCATACTTTTATTATTTTATTATTTGAGAGAGTTAGTTGTTATTTGTTTTTTTTTTCATAATGTGGATATTTAATTATAGTGCTAATAAAAGTAGCCATTTATACTTTTATTATTTGAGAGAGTTAGTTGTTAATTATTTGTTTTTTTTTTCATAATGTGGATATTTAATTATAGTGTTAATAAAAATAGCCAATTGGGTTCGATCTCAAACCTCTTAGAAAGTAGGCAAATGCTCTACCACTTAACTAAGCATTATACACTTTTAAAAGGATTCTTGAAATATATATATATATATATATATATATATATATATATATATATTTTAAGGATTTTAGAATGTTTTAATTTTTTTTATATTTGAGTTATCTACGAAATTCTTTGTAGGTAATTTACCTATGCTGGTTTTTGTAGGTAGTTATCTGCGAAAATTTTCATACATAATTTATCTACGAAATATTTCGTAGGTGATTCGACTATTGGATGACAAATTTTTTGACGAAAATTTTTGTAGATAATTATGGATGCTCCAATTTCATAGATAATATTCGTAGATAAGTTATCTACGAAACTTATTTTCGTAGATAAAGTTACCTACCAACTCAATATCTATGAAATTTACGTCGTAGGTAATTCGTAGATAACAATATATTACCTACAAAAATTTGACGTAGATAATAAGTTAATTTCTTGTAGTTTATATATCCATAAGTTGCTTGCAAAGAAAAATAAGTGACTATTTATAGTAAAAAGGTGTCCCTCAGGCTAAATGTAGATAAAATTCAAATGTTTCTAAAGTGAAATGCAAATCTAACATAGTGGTCTAAATTAGTTAGGCAAAATTACAAAGTTCTTTGAGGGAAATTTGAATTTCAAAATTCAAATAAAAGAAATTATCTTAGTGGTCTAAAATTGTGAACACATTTTATATGCTTGTTGATGCTTTCTAAGTCTTTGTTTGACTTTTTTGGTTGTGCTAGGTTGAAAATTGGAGCCTTCCAAAGCGGTTTGATGGGACTCAAGTTCCTCTTTCCTTCTTTTATTATTATTTTTTCTTATTATTCACACCCTTAGCTTATTTGCGTTGAATAGTCTCAACTATAAAAATTGCTATTTAAACATATTTTTACAATGAAAGTAAATTTTTCATTTATAAAATTGAATATAAATATGCTTATTCTATTTTATAAACATCTATTTATTTAATATTATTTAAGATTCCTCTATTCATCAAATTTATATATAAATCTCGTTGCAAGTTATTATATATATACCTCCTCCATGGCAACCAGTCGCAATTGACCTTTTGGTCCTTCTATAGCCTCTTGGAAGCTTCTGGGCTCTTAACCATTTATCTTTTCAATTGTTTTCAAAGCATAGATGACAAAGTTAGCATATACAAACCTCTATGTAGGTTTGATTGTCATATTCTCCCTATCATGTGTAAGCTAATAGCTGAAGTCGACCTCTTTACTTTTAGAACTTCTCATGAAAGAGGTAGAGGTTTGGTACACATCATTTGATGCCTTATCGCCTTACACCACTTGATGGTTTGATCCACCACCAAAAGGTTTAACCTCGAAATTGATTTTATCTTTCCTTTTCTTTGGATCTCTACACATATCCTTGTTAACAAAGAATTTGGTCTCTCCTACCCCAACCTCCATAATATGTATACCTTCACAACTTTTTTGTATCCAATGAAAATTTGCCTTTCAGTCCATGCCTCTAGTTTATCCTTCTTAACATGTACAAATCCCGAGGTGCCAAACATTCTCAAATTCTCACAATTTGCAAGCCTTTCACTTCATATATTTTCATAGGAATTTTGTAGCTTAGAGTAGATTATAGACTATTATTTATTAGGTAGACAATAGTGTTTGCAACTTTCCTCCAAAAGGCAATTTGACTCCTAGAAGTATAGATCCCAACCTCTCTAAGATGGTTTTGTTCATCGTCTTAGTCAACCCATTGTATAGTTGTGTACTTGTAATCATCTTTCACTTATTTATACCTTATGCCCTACAAAACTCATTAAACTCCCTTAAAACAAACTTCAACCCATTGTTTATCGTCGAAACTTCCAATTTGGTACCTTGTTGATTACTCACCATGGTGTGTCACTCTTTAAACCATTGAAAAGTATGGATGGAAATGTGGGACGGCCCGGCCTGTTTAGGCCCGCCCCACACTTGACCTGCAAAATGTGGGTTGGGTTGGCCTATCCCGCGTTAAAAATACTTATTGTACCAGCCTTAGATGTCATAGCTTCACCTTATCCTACATTGTTTGACTAGTCATAGACACAAGCACAGTCATTCTTGAATACAGTCATTCTTGAACCAAATAAGATGTACAAATCGTTCTTGGTTGTTGAATCTTTATCACTCATTGTCCAATCTTGGTTGTTGAACCACTATGATTAAACATATTTATCGATAAAATGATTTGTCTTGAGCTTTGGAACATACCTCACTTCTTGCAATAGCATTTCTCAGTCATCAAACATCTTTAATATGATAGACCTCGGGCCTTGCACCTTATAGACTTCATTGTTTCTAAGAATGATTACTCCGCCTTATTTCAATTCCAAAGTCTCATATAGCTCTTTCACTAGACATGTATGATAAGTGCATCTTGAGTCCATGACCCAGATCCTATGTGCATTAGACACAGACTCCACTCGCATCCCAACAAACTGACAATTATCATATACTAAAGCAACATCAACAAATTCTTTCTTGGAATGGAATTTCTTGCCTTTCTCGTTTCTCTAATTTTGTTCACAACTTATCATGAAGTGACTTTTCTTGTGGCAATCATAGCACTCACCTTCTACTAGATCGTTTGATGAGTATTGCTTTGTCTTCTTCCCTTTAAACTCATTTTCCTTATTCCCCTTGAACTTAGACACATTCAGACTTAAACCATTACCCTTTCCTTTAGACTCTTGAAACTTATGAAGCTCCTTAATCCTTATCAAGGTTTGCACCTCCTTTAAAGAGTAAGGGTTTTCTACTTCCTGAACACCAAAGTGTATTTAAATCTCCATACATCTCAGGCAAGACGTAAAAAAAGTAAAGTCTTATCTTCATCCTTAAGTTTCACTTTAATGTTCTCTAGGTTGTCTAAAATCTTACTAAAATTTGCTAGTTGTTACAACATCATTCTTGTATCAGTCATCCTGAATGAACATAATTATTGCATTAAACAAAGTTTATGTTCCAAAAACTTAGTCATGTACAATAACTCAAGTTTCACCCACATTAACGCAACAATTTTCTCTTTACCAACTTCTCTTAGTGTTTGACTAAGACACTAAATTATGGTTCTCTTAACTTTGTTGATCGTGTCAAACTTATTCTTCTTCTAAGACATAAATGCTAGAATGGTCGTCTCACTCTTCAAAGTCTCATCTCAACCTTGTTGTTTCAAGATGGCTTCCAACTTGATCCTCCACAGTCTAAAGTCTTTGTCCTCGAAAAACTTTTGGCCATCAAACTTGGTGGCCATATTTTTAACTTCTTGACTTTCTTTTTCTTATTTCCATATACAACACTAGTTGTTGGGTTCTCAACAATATCAATTCAAGAAAACATAAGAATAAGATTGAAAGAAAGCACTTTTATTGATCTTGGAAGGCTCTATAAACAGAGGCTAATTATAATTCAGTGTGATGTTTAAGCCCATAAGGGTCTTTACATAAAGATCTCAGAATAAGAGAATAACAAAAAACAATTAAAACATTTAAATCTAAAAATACTTTCACTAGACTGTATTACATCACTATTAGACAATCTGTAATAAACAATCTATTGTGTCATTCTATCAAACAGTTTAATAACCTTACTAAACTATTTAGCACATCATTTGTTGCACATAATTTAAAGTCAATCATCACACAATTCATACTTAGATTTTTGACATTGTCATCTTTTCTGGAATGGCGTATCTCATATTTAATTCTAATTGTTCAACGTTTCCATATGACAAATTCAACTATCAAATAAGTAAAACATCTTCACTTTTAATACACTTAATAGATAACCTATTTATCCTTCCTTCCACTTTCACAAAGAAATTAGTAATCTTTTCAATAGTTCTTTTATGATGTCATGTGATTACATTCAATACACACTCTTCCTCTTCGATTATCAATCAACTTTCATCACATCAAATGTTCTTTCAACATTGACTATTTTTAATATATTCTCATTTAATCTAAAATATATCAATTTATGTCATAAATTATTTATTTGTAGACCAATGATTCTAATCAATTTTGTTAGCATTTTTTTTTTTTTGAAAAAAATCTATCAATAATAATTTAAAATTTTTTTCTGAACAAAATAGTTTGATATTGTGATTTTATTATATTCGAAGGAAAAAAGTAAGAGGAAGAAATTTAAAAAAAAAAAAAAACTTAGAACGAGAATGGAAGTATGATATTTAAAAAAGTTGCTCCGCTTGTTAAATATTTTTACTATTTTTACTTTATTTAATTATATTTTCTCTAAAATATCTTATTGTTAATTAATTTTAAATTTTTGATAACACTAATTTCTTTTAGTATTTACTTTTAAAATTTGTCTTTGATTTTTATATTTCCAAAATGATAAATTCAATCTTTTAACTCTTAAAATGATGTGATTGTAATTATTTTTATTCTAAATTTGATACTTATTGACCGTGTTTAAATTAAATCCATATGATATATAGTTTTGAAAATTTGAAATTTAATATTTAAAAATCATCGTATATTATTACATTAGTTGATAAAAAAACTAAATGCATTTTTTATTTAAAATTAATTAACTAATTTTTAAAACCCGAAACCAAAGACAAATTTAATGAATAATTGTACGAAGGAAAAATAATATTCAACCCTTACTTTTTTATTCAAGCACACTAATCTCAACATAAATCCTTTATTAAGAGAAACAATAAAACCAAAGTTAACACACGAAGGCACACGGTCAAACACAGTTACCAAATCTAAAACGGCGGCGTTTCGATTGCCGTCGTTTCAGTTCACGGAATCCTGAAACGCCGCCGTCTCTATTCGTGTCTGGTAAGCTTAGAAACGTCACCGTTTTCATTCAGGTCTTGGAAGCTTCGAGATCCGCGGCTTTCTGGAGGAGACTGTTGGGGTCGTCTTCGAGGACCATCTGGATAGGGAAGGAGCCGAGGCCGTCGGCGATGGCGAGCATGATCTTCTTCATCTCCTCTCGGAACTCGTCGCGGTCCACGGTACCGCTCCGGTCGACGTCGAATTTGTCGAAGATGGAGTCGTAAAGCGTGGCGAGCTTCTCCGGCGTAGTGGTCACGTCGATGCCAAAGTGCGCTTCGATGAGGCGCATGGACTCGAACGCCTTGCGGAGCTCCGACCGCGACAGCACGCCGTCGTTGTTGAGGTCCAGCGCCGTGAACTGATCGTCCACGCACTTCGTGAACGCGGCGGTGTCGTTGACGAAGTCGCTCACGGTGGTGCCGTCGATTATTACCACTCCCATTCTGTTCTCTCTCACTTTCCCTCTAAAGATTAGTAGTGCTCTTTGTGACAGTGAACTATTTAATACAAGATTTTATAAATTATTTTATAAAATTTTATTTATTATAACTGAATTTCATTTATTACATATTTTTTTATAAATTTTACTCTAAAAGCAAAATGTTTCATCAAATTCACATTTGTTACTTTAAAAATTAATTTGATTATCGGGTTAAGATTAACAATCATTTTTTTTTTTTAAATTCAGGAATCTTAAATTTAAGATTCTCTTTATATCATCTTAATATATTTTAATGGATTTATTTATGTTTAGTTGTTAAAATTACAGTTATTAATACTAGCATTAAAATTGTTCCAATGATATTTTGTTGCGACTGGAAACCGTTGGAAAAGGGTGGCCATTCGATTCTGCGTCGTCAGCAGCAGATTTTTTTACGAAAATCTATGGACGCAGTTTGATTTTGGGACATCGAGATGGAAAATTTTGTACTCACATGTAAAAGAAAAAATTAAATTGGTCTGTTATTTTATTTTTTAATTTGATCCTTATTTTAGAAGATTTGTTTCGTGATATTCTATTCGTGATTAATGTATTAATAACGTTTATCGATATGTTATATGTTAATTCCAGATTTTTTTAATCTTTTAAAAATTTTAATTTGATTTTAATTTTCTTTTATGGATAATATTAGATTATTATATGATTTAAATCTCATCTTATCATAATTTTTGAGTTTTTCGGATGGATACTCCCTTAATTTTATTTGTCATGTTTTTGTTACTCAATCTTAATGGAACATGGTGGAACATGGGGTTATATGTAGAAAAGTTTTTGACAAATACGTACCTTTAATTATTAGGGTCCACTCTTATTTATAGGAGATTAATCTCTTTTTTACCTTGATTCAAAATGTGGGTTGAGTCCTGATTACGTTCACAGTGATCCAATCTTCATTGGGCTTGGTGTGGGCTTAGTTGGACCCAGACTTTAGGCCTATCATTCTTTCATAGTGGTTTCCTTTAACTTTTCTCTAAGTTAAAGTACACTGCATTCCACTGATGTGGTTGGTTAGTGTAGGTATCGCCTTTATGATTAAGGAATCCGCCTAGTTGGTTACCCTTGTCGTTATGTAAGTTAGTTGATTCATGCATGTTTATTGATGAGGTATTAACTCAGTATGTCGTTATGTATTCGGTTGTGATTTGTGTGGTATTCCTTTAGGCCTAATGGTTACTTTAAGTTAGCGACCTTTTTGGATAGTGGCCAATCTTGCCTTAAGTTAGCAGCCTTCTAGGATAGCGGACAATTTGGCCATTATGGTACACTTTAAAAAAAAAATTATGTGTTAAATTAAGATCCTATTCACGTGGTAAAGATAATGTGACATGGCATTTATAATGTGGCATTGATAGTACTACATGTCAAGGTTGATGTGAAAAATCTAAATTTAGTTTCTGTATTTGTTATTTTGTTTCAATTTATCCCCAATTTCTTTGTAAACCAAAGCAATTTCATCTCGTGGCGGAACTTTAAAAAAAATTTAGGGGTGCCAAATTAATTTTTTTTAAATTCATTATATGCAACTTTGAGAGTTTTAGATAGTTGTTTTTCGTAGTCTTTAATTTTTGGATTATCGGGAAATTTTTCAAGTTTGATTGATGTACATAAATAAATCTTCTTCTTAAAAAAAATCAATTATTTTATTCTTTATCATAATTTTTCTAATATAAATCTACCACCTCTCACCTATTTAGAAAAATATGAATTTGTTATCACCTAATCCAAAGTAAACAAATTTATCACATGCAAGAGGAAACCATATACTTAAAAAAAGTACAAAATAAACCAATTCAAAAGAATAAATTAATTGATCTAAAATATTATTTAACTTATCAATTTTACTGTGTTACCATTTTATTTTGAAAAAGAAGTGATATTAAAAGTAAAAATTGAGATAAAAAGAAGAGATAAAATACAAAATAAAAAAAAAAGTATGTATGATATTTTAAGAAAAACTTAAAAAATTAATATAAATAATATAATAATACATAAATAAATAATTTAAATGTATATAACAAATTAAATAAATAAAAAATTGGGGGAGTCATGGCTCCCCTCCATCATGCGGAAGGTCTGCTACTAATTTAATCCATTCTAAATTGAGACGAAAATTTTAATTTGTATATAAATATTATATTGATATTTTTATGGATTAAATATATTTTTTGTCCCTTAACTTTAGATGAGATTGAAATTAATCCTTTCTCGAAACTTTGGACCAATTTAGTCTCTCATCCTTAGAAATACGTGAATTTAGTCATTTTAATCAATTTTTTGTTAAGTTTATTTGATGTTCAAACACGTTTCTCAACTAATATTGAAACGAAAATGTGTCAAACGGTGTAAACAACTTCAATGATATCATGAAAAGTGTTTGATACGTCAAATAAATTTAACAAAATTTGATTAAAATGAATAAATTTATGCATTTCTAAAGGTGAGAGGCTAAATTGGGCCACCAAATTTTCTAAGAGAGATTAATTTCAATTTTCATTCAAAGTTTAGGAAGCAAAAACATATTTAACCTTATTTTTATTATAATGGATATTTTTAACCAGATTAAGTTTATTTAAATTTATATTTTGTATTAAACTTTATTTTAAACCTATTTTAAATATTATATATATATATATATAATTTATTATATGTATTTATATTATCTTAATTAATGTATTTAATTATTTCAACTTTGAATATAAAAATGAAGGAACCAATACAAATTAATTATCATTAACTAGTGTCCTTACTGGTTAACATTCTCCTTTTAATTGTGTATAACTTCCACGAGACTCTTCATTGTCTGTACTTTTGGATCTTCAACCTCCATTTGGAGCTTGATTTCTTTAAAATCTTTTGACATCTAGACTAGGTCTTAATATGAAGACATTATTTGATTATAAAAAAAAAACAAATCTCTTATTTTTAATTTTTGAAAAATCAACTAAGTGTAGTTATAGAAAGTCTTAGAAAGCAAAGTTTACAGTTTATTAAGAATGAATATTTTAATTAATTAAATTATAAGGATATAAATAGCAAAACAGACAATTCCTTCTTCATTTATTATAAACTTCAATCTTTGTATTACTTGACTCTTCCTAACCTTGCTCTAAATTTAGGAGATTACCATTCATCCATTTCACTTCCAGAAACCAACTTAAAAGACAACATAAAATATATCAAATCTATTTCATTATAATCTTGATATGAGTAAGTTTTCTCTTTTCTCTTAAATTTTAAGTTCCTTAATTATCGTTCTTGTACATGTCGATTGTAAGAAAAAATGAATGTTTGTTATCTTAGGATTGTAATTACATATTTGGTCTCTGAACAAATGTTTAGAATTAAAAGAAAAATTGTCTTAATTTAAATGAAAATTAAATTGGGTTATGATTATCAAGTATGTTGCTCTCATGTGATAAATGGTGAATTTGAATGAATTCTTTGATGTTATTAATATTGAGTAGTATGATGAAATTAACATGCTATTGTTGAATAAGAATTGAATGTATTATGATAATTGAACTTAAATGAAAAAGAAATAAAAGCAAACTCTTTAAGGCATAATTGAGTTGAAATTTTTTTATAAATTTCAATACGCAACCAGGCTTGCTCGAGTTAAATCCGTGATGAGCCGGGTTGGTGAGTCAACCCGTAGATAAAAGGATCACACACGTATTTTTTATTAAGTTGGGTTTTACATTTCAGTCATGTTAGGTTTTTTTTTTCTAACCAACACATAAATAATTTGTATTTTTTTTATTTTGGTTTGTATTTGGATTGTATTAAATTTTATTTAGATTTTAATTAGAATTATAATTTAGTTTTGACTGAAAAAAAATTGTATTTTTTTTAATTAAGTGAACCTGTGAACCAACCCATTTAACTCGCCAACCTGTGGTTGGCCAGACCGAGTTCGAATTTTTTTGACTCGCTAAAAAGTAAGCTGGATTGGGTTAGTTCGCTAAATGATCAACCCGTGATGGGTCGAGCCGGGTCGGGCCAGGTTACCCATTTTGACATCTCTACTTTTATACATGAAAGTTTTCGAAAGAATAATGATATTTTGATAACTAATTTTTAATAATTTTTTTTTACAACTTAAGTTGATATTTTATAAATAATTTTATAATAAATGAAAAAAATATAAATAATACTATAAATTATAAGAAAAAAATTGTTAAAATTTAATCCTTAAAAAATATTTTTCTCTTAGAAGAGTAGAAGAAATTTTTTTTCTCTATAGGCTAAAAGTGAATGAAGGTAAAGGCTTGTAATAATGAATATGAAGTCACCAAAAGGAGAATATGATATCATGTTTTCTTGCCACTTGTCATCCACGCATGCCACGAGAAGCCACTAAGTCTCTATACATCATTTGCCATAGTGGGTTGGTGAAGTGACGCACTAAGTTATAATACACTTTTCTAGTTTTGTTCACACCATTCTTTTCTTGCTTTTACACATTAAAAGAAACATTAGTTTACAACTAATATTTGTTATTGTTGTTTTTTTTTTCGTTCCAACCTTAATCATAACGCTATTGTTATCTTAAAATAACGTATTTTCATTACATTTTAATTTAATATAAACATCACCAACACCATATATTTATACATACATATATACACTTTCACCAACACCATAATGTTTTCTCAATATTTAAGCACTTTCCATTCTCACATTCACCTCAACCACTTTCCCATCTCTCTCACTTCATTTTCTGAACACTCTTCACAAAATGTCCTACCACCACAAGACAAAAGCCATGGCAGAGTTCTTGTTGCTGGCAACAGTGATAGTTGGCACTGCCATGGGAGATTCTTCATCAAATGACAAAGATGAATGCGCACAGCAATTGGTAGGGCTAGCAACATGTTTGCCCTATGTTGGAGGTCAAGCACAAGCTCCAGCTACAGATTGTTGCAGTGGTCTCAAGCAAGTTCTGAAGAACAACAAGAAGTGTTTGTGTGTAATCATCAGAGATCGCAATGATCCTGACCTTGGTGGCTTGCAGATTAATGTCACTTTGGCTTTGAATCTCCCCACTGCATGCAATTCCCCTGTCAATGTCTCCAAGTGCCCCGGTAACATTCTGTTTGTAATACTCTAAATTATAGATTTCTAAGTACGAGCTTAAATTCGTATAGTCTGATTTGGAGTGAATACTCCGTCACAGTTTTATCCTTAAAAAACGTCTTGAAGGGTAAACAGAGTAAGAGGGATTGAAACCGTCTAACTTCTCAACTTTTAAGCGAAGTGAGATTATTAGACGTGGTATGATTGTTTTAAGGTTTTAGATCGAAGGGTTTGTTTGTAGGTAAAGTTGAAAGGGAGAATGAGATAGGTTGTAGATTTAAGGTTTAATTAGTCAGATGATAGTCACTCTCATTTAAATGTGTCAGTTTGGTATCCACTTTTAAAAAGGTGTCGATTGAGTCCTAACTTTTGAAAATATGTCTGAATTAAGTCATTTTCAGCAAAAAATTATTACCACCGTTAACGATATTAATATTTAAAATGACTTACAAAATTAAGTATTGATATTTATATTAAAATTTAGTGGTAAAAGTCATGAATTAAGTTAACGACTTTAGTAATTTTGTCTGAAAGAGACATGATTAAGATATTTTTTCAAAAGTTGGAACTAGATTAACATATTTTAAAAAACGGGTACCAAAGTGACACATCTAAACGAAAGTGGATGTCATCTCACTAATTAAACCTAGGTTTAACTTCACTTACTAACAATGTAGGATATAAGATTAGTTTATTGAGTTTAAAAGGATGGTAAGAGAGATTATGGATTCAACTCCACCTATAATAAATACTATAACTAACATTGCTGATGAAAAAAAGAGAGGTTAAAGTTGATGTTATTTTAAGTTAAAACATATCCGTATTTTATTAGTGTTCATTTCTACTACGAAACCTCTAAAAAGACCATGAAATTCTTACCTCTTATCTCATGTGAAAGTTAATTGTGATTTGTAGAAAAATATATTCTTTTTCTTTTACTTATATTTTTTTTCCTTAAGAAAAAGAAATGCTTGTTACCTAATAGTCACTTTTCAATGGAAGCAGAACTCTTGCACATGGACCCCAAATCAAAAGAGGCTCAAGTTTTTTATCAGTTGGAGAAAGGAAAAAATGGCACAAGTCCTGCACCAAGTCCTTCAGGTAATGAAATTGACATCAAACTTTGTTTGCTAGTTACTTAAAGAACATGTTTAAATTGTGAGTTTAAATGAGTTAATTTGTATAAAATATGAGTTATTTTTTATATATTGTTGAATTCCTTTATTTCTATTTAGTGTCAACTCAAATTTACACATGAATCTTTATAAATTTAAAAAAAAATGAAAACGTTATTTATATATTAAAAATTAATTTGTATGCGGATTAAAAATATTTCAAGAAAGTAAATCCAGAGTGATTATGATGCAGCTGCAGTTGGGGCAAATCCTTCAAGCAACCAAACATCCAGTGCCCCACAGAAGAATGATGCATTCTGCAAAAAAAATGGATTTTTTAGGTTAAATGTTTTGGCTATTGGGCTTCAAGTTTGGGCTTTAACTGGGCTTTTGTGCTAAATTCTTTTCTCTCTTTCATTTATCTCCCTTTATGTACCACTAATGTTATTATTACTTAATATAAAAATATGCCAAGTATGGTGTGATTATTTTTCCCTTCAAATTATTGTACAATTTGTGAGAAAATGTATGGAAAATATGAAATTCATGTGTATGAAAATAATAGTTTTTAATATATATATTTTTCTTATGTTCATATTTTTTTAAACTAAATACTTTCAAAAACATTTCTAAAATAATAAAATGAAATTAGTCTTTCCATAATTTACAAATTGGTTTATACATAAAGTAATTTAAACTTATGGAAAAATTATTTTAATTTTTTTTTTCTTTTAGAAAATTGTTTCTGGAAAATTTATCTAATGATAAAACTCATTGTAATTGATGCGAGAATATTTATATTGGCACCAACTCCATTTAACAAAACATTTTGTCTAACAGATCTAAAAATATCACTTTAAATATATTCTAAAAACAGTTAATTCTCATTCTGGTACATTAATAATTTTATATGACTTAAAAATTGAAATTAATGACAATTTAAATATATTTACATTTTTGAACACGTGTTAGTTGAATATCTTTACTTCAACATTTTTTATCAGAGTGACTTAGAAAGTTTGAATTATTCCATGTCATCTAAAATTTTCAATTTCTTTTAATTAAAATTAAGATAAAATTAATTTTAATGAAAAAGTAATTAAAATTCAAGACAAACTTATAATAATTTATACTATACTAATTATTTAAATAACATTAATTAACAATTAGTTACAAATTATAAAATGATGAAGTTCAACCAATAAAAATAACATTAATGAATACCAACACCTTAGCCATAAATAACCTAGGAATGACCACTCCATCAATGATCTACTTACTCAACTTCAATTTAGGTCATTGAATTCTCCACCTACTTATTTCTATTGTTGAAATTAATGCTTCTATTTTATTATTTATTACAGTAAAATTAAAAGAAATATTTGCTTTTTTGACAATTATTAAATCAATTCTCGATACATAAGAGTGTTTTATGAATTTGGATTTTTTGGATTTTGTTGTGTTATTTTTCTACTTAATTTTCATAATATACTGATTATTATCGATTTTGACATTTTTAAATATATTAGAAAAATATTTAAAATATCGATGTAATGTATTTTTAATATTCGATATAGAATAGCATCCAAAAAATCAGTAGAAAATTTACACTCATCTTTTATTTATATATTGAAAATGTGTTTTTCTTTCTTACACTTAGCATTGGGTTATGTTTGTTTTCTCTTTTAATCCCTTAAACTGTGGAAGATTTTTTTTTCTTTTGTTAAACACAGTTCGTATAATGTCACTAGCATTAATGATATTTAAAATATAATATTCGTCATTAAAAGAGAAATATTATATCAATAAATATATTTGGAGACTAACAAATTTTTATATATACTTTACATTCACTATTCTACTCTTCGATTTCTCTTTCTTTACAAATACAAAAGATAACTTTTTTAATGACCAAAATACTCCTAAAATTATATTGTCAAGCATATAGTGTTAAAAAAAATTGTTTTAAATAAGAGGTACTTAAGTTTCTAAATTAGGTTAGACATGCGATTAATGTTTGGTTATATTTGAGGTTTGTTTCGGCTATGTATGGTTTCAAAATTATTTTGGTAGACATGTTCTTGTTGTATTAAATGTGAACTTTGAGTAACATGTGAATATTTGGATCTTGGAAGAAAGATGTATTTCTGGTATAGATTATTGTTTCTGACATGGGTTTAAAATGTGGGTCCATATATCCTATGTTCAAGTCTCTAAAAGTTTCAACCTTAAAATTAAAGGGTTGAATGTATTTTTTGTCCTTTAACTTTCAGTAAATTTTAGAAGATATAATTATTGATTTGATACCCCAACTTTTTGGTTAAGTTCAATTTGATACCCATATTTTTAGTTTGTTCAATTTAGTATCCCAATTATCTAAAGAAATTCAAATTGATAATCTCTGTTAAGTTGAAGTTAACACTGTACGACACGTGTCAAGCCATGAAATTTTTTATTTTTTTTAATTTTTTCAAAAAATTTTAAAACTACCACGTGTCAGTTTATCATCGTGCCACGTAGCAGCTTACAATCATGACACATGACAGTGATAATAGTTATTTTCAATTTAGTACCCAATTTAAATTTTTGGTTCAATTTAGTACCCAATTTTATTAAAATGATCAAATTTCGTCATTTTCAATTTGAGACCAAATTAGTAACTAAGTTTAATTATAACTTATATATACATGTTAAAATAATTGTTTTGAATTTATACATCAAATCACTACACCTAAATATTAAAATTATTTTATTTTTTACAAGTGTAAAAAATTTCATGTGTAAAAAATTACAAAGGTTAAAATGTAAAAATTAAAATAATTTAAGTATTTAGGTGAAATGATTTGATGTATATATTAGAAAAAGTTGCTGTAAAATATGTATATATAAGTTGTAATTAAACTTATTTACTAATTTGGTCTCAAATTAGAGAGGACAAAATTGGATCATTTTAAAAAATTGGGATACTAAATTAAACCAAAAATTTAAATTGGGGTACTAAATTGAAAACAACTATTATCACTGCCACGTGTCATGATTGTAAGCTGCCACGTGGCACGATGATAAACTGACACGTGGTAGTTTTAAAATTTTTTGAAAAAAAAATATTTTTTTTAAATAATAATAATTTTAAAAAATTAAAAAAAAATAAAAATTTCATGGCTTGACAAGTGTCCTATACGGACACAGTAACTTAACGGAGATGACCAAATTGAATCTCTTTAGATAATTGGGTCCTAAATTGAACAAACCAAAAGTATAGGTACCAAATTGAACTTAACCAAAAAGTTGGGGTACCAAATCAGTAATTATACAATTTTAGAATTAGTTTATTTTAAAACTTTATACCAATTTAATCATTCAGCTTTCGAAATATGTAGATTTAATCCTTTTAATAAAATTGTGTTAAGTTTATTTGATATTTCAAACGTTTTTCATAATAATATTTGACTTAACATTAAAACAAAAATATATCAAATAATATAAATAACTCAAATACAATCATGAAAATACATATAAAACATCAAATAAACCTAACAAAATTTGATTAAAAGAACTAAATTCACATATTTCGAAAAATGAAAAACTAAATTGGTCTAAAGTTTCAAAATAGACTAATTTCAAAATTCACTAAAAGTCAAGGGACAAAAACATATTTAACCCAAAATTAAAATCCAAATTTTCTAATTTTTTAGTTCAAATAAAGACGTACACGATAAATATTTATTAAAAAAGATTACTAACCTAACATCATTCTTTACAATTCAAGTATTATAATTTATAAATTTTAATCTTTAAACTTGTATTCGTTTTATTATCGTATATTTTTTAAATGTCAGACCTTTTTGTCATGTTTGTAAGCAATTCACCATACTGCCAATTATGTAATTTTGTTTATTTAGTAATATGTAACGTTACTATTATAAATCCCAAATTCATATTCAATTTAAATTTATCTTAGGTTCCATTTCCTACCGTTATAAATACCAATTAAAACAAACTAAATAATTAACTTTTATATGAAGAAAGATTTCTAACACTGTATTTCCCCTACACAGTTTCAAAAAACCTTAAACCCAACACACATTTACAAAAAATAGTTTCTACTTGTTTTTTTCTTTTAGGTCTTCATCTATAACGATTTATAGATATATAAAGATGATTTCCTCTTTTTTGTCCACATTTCAAAATATCAATTTTATCATTTAAAATATAATTATTTATTAAATTTTTTAAAATTGACCGTTACTTTTACAAACTTTTTTATAAAATCGTCTATCTCTGCTCTTTTATTTTTCTCTATTTATCAACCGTTATTCTCTCATCTTTTCTGATATATTTTACTTTATTTTCAATAAATATAATTTTATTTTATATATTAACTTAATAACATTATATTATCATCATCTACTAATATAATATCACGACAGTGTTTTTGTGTACGCCAGTAAAGATTAAGTTTGTTTAAATATATATATAGAAATTGTTATTTTAAATTTATGAACTAGCTAATTTAAGTTATGATTTTTTATTTATTTTTCTTAGAAAGTGCTCACTTAAGGTGAGTTAGTGTGAAAAGTGTTGGCATTAGAGAAGCATGGGCAAAGAAAGAAACTTGGAACTGTTAAGCACCGAATGAAGCCCCAATGCATGTGTAACACTTGATATCCACGAATATACCTATTTAGGGTTAGGGTTTATCTGATGATGGAAAAATGCCATTGGAGTTTGGCAAAAATTGCAGGGAAGTGTCTATTTCTAAAAAATTGTGTGATGGTCCTTCCTCTAACAGACCCAATGCATGTTGATTCCATACTACAGAGATTCATCAATAATGTGTCAGGTTGCAGTGATGCATCATGCATTGGGAACATGAATCACCACATGCAAGGAATTCATCTTAGGATTCTCTTACTCTTTCAACAATTTCTACATTTTCTACTCTATCATTTTAAAATGGATCATCATATTTTTAAATTAAATTTTGATAAATTTTTTTACAACACGAAGTAATTTTAAATTATAAAAATAAAAATTTTTCTTAAAAAATGTTACATCATATTATAAGAAAAAAAGTTATTAAAACTTAGTCGTGAAAAATGTTTTTAAAACTACATTTACGCAGTTAATATATATATATATATATATATATATATATATATATGTATATATATATTATTAATTTATATAAATATTACAATAAATATGACTAATTATATATTTAAGTTATAAAAACGAACATGTTTGGATAAGTTATTTAAAAGGATTTTTATGAGAAAAAAATATAATAATAAACTTGACCTTTTATAATTAAAATTCGCTTATACATAAATTAAAAATGAAAATTTTGGAAATTATATAAAAATAAGTTAACTAACTCATAAATTATTTTTCATTAATAAAGAAATATTTTTTATTTTCTTCGTATCTTTCATTTGTAAGAGCCTTGAAAGTTTTTCCAAACATGCTATTTTAACTTCTCAATTCCTTATTAAGGAGGCTTTAACTTCCACGTAAAATAAAAAAAAAAAAACTAATTTGCAAGTAACAAAGATATATAATAATAGAATATTAAGAAAGTATTTACACCTTCATGATATATAATTTTATTACCATATAAGAAAGAGTTAGTTAAGATTTGGAAAAATATAACTTTCTTCAAATCTTTTAAATAGCCAAAATAATTAATATAATTTATATTTTTGCTCAAGCATACATCATTCTTCACCTTCCCATAACTAAGTTAAGAGATCACTCTTCTTAACTATTTTTCATTAATATTAATAACAAATGCATAATACAAATAAGAAAATAAATAATTTTTATAATAAATAATTTTATTTAAAGATCTGACTTGTTGTGATAAAATTTTAAAAATTATAATGTTTCAAAAAAAAAATGAAGAGAACAAAAAGGTAAAAAAAACGAAATTTACATAAATATAATAATTTTAAAATATTTGAAAAAAAATGCGGTTAATACAACTATTTTACATAAATAATAATTTGTTTTCTTGAACAAAAGGAAAAAACACCAACTCTTATATCAATTTAACTATTTGAAGAAAAGTATTATGTTTTATTCAACATAAAAAAATAAGCACATTTATTTAGTATTATTATATATGTCAATTTTTTATGGTGATATAAAAAATAAAAAAAAAATAGATCATATATTATCATAATTATTAAAATAAAAATATATTACTAACTTTACAAAAATTAATTATAAAATAAATATTATAATTTTGTCATTAATACTTTTTCATATGATTAATAGTTAATTAAATTTAAAACAGAATAATAACAAAACATAAAGAATAAAATAATAAAATAAATTATATCAACAATAATAAAATTAGTAATAAATTATATATACTTTGAGCGGTTACAAAATAAAAATGATAAGATATAGATTATAAATTAAAAAGAATAGATTAATACTTATAGTGTTAATAAATTAATAAATATTATACAAAACTGATCAAATAACTATAACGGAATAAGACTTGAATAAATTAAAAATTTGACTATAGGACAATTTGTTTTAAATATTTAACAAGTAAGTGGATCAATTTTTTCAAAGTAATAGACCAATATTTGTAATTTTATTCTTGGGTTTAAAATTGCCCCAAAAGCAAGCACAACACTATATTCATCCCAATACTTTTCAGATTTGACCACCATCAATTTAACCACATTCTTTAATACTTCCTCTCCATCCTTCACATTCTCAATCAACAAACTTTGAATCTTCTAAGCTTGTAAGAAATATAAATTCAAGTTGGGATAACTTGTGGCAAAAATTAAGGTTGTGATATCATAAAAAGGCAATAAAAACCTAAAAAAATTTGAGTCCTCTCTCCTTCCTCTGAAGGGCAATATTTTTAACATTCACCAACCAAATGACAAGCTTCCAAAAACATGTTGATATTTTAGGACACTTTTGAGCTTCAAGCATGTTGAGTTCCATCGTGTAGAGACATCAAGAAACAACCCACATGATGTAATCAACATTGCCAAATTCTTCAAGACATTGTTTGAATTCTACCATTATAGTCTCTGAACCCCTAACATATTTGATGTTATTTCTAATTTGATCCAAATCATTGCCAAACACTTTTAATCCTTCTTGAACAATCAAATTCAATATGTGTGCACAACAATATATATGAAAGAATTCCCCCCCCCCCTCAACCCCCACATATCAAACAATTTTGTAGATTAAGTTGAATTCTTAAGGAATTTTGGAGCACATCATTAGCAGAAGCATTGTCCAAAGTAATAAAAAATACTTTTTTCTCAAGTCTCAATCTTGCAAAAGTTCATAAACTTTCCTAAACAACTTAAAACCTTTATGTGTGTGTGAAAGGAGGGGGAGGGGGAGGGGGTAGGTAGACATGTGGCAAAAGTTTATAAGCTTACTATTTAATTTTTAATTTAAGTTCACAAAATGAGCAGTTGAAGATATGAAACCCTCAGTATTAATAGATGTCCACAAATCATAAGTGAAAAAATCCCACTAAGAATGGAAACAAGCAAATTCTTAAGCATCATATTTTCTTTAATGTACAATCTCCCAATATCATCTTTCTAGTAACCATAATTGCATTAGGACACAAGTAGCTTATCCAATTCCTGAGTTCAGGATACTCAACAAATTTATAAGGCAAATTGTGCCTAATAATTAGTTCACACAACAATTCATGGTGCATTGCTTGATCTATTTTATTTCCCTTCAATTTTCCTTGGATATCTAGCATCATTTGACCAACATCTTCACCTTTTTCTTTTATCATATTTCATAACATAACATATTCAAATGAGAAGTTCCATATTTTCTTCCACCACACACAAATATTTTGTTGCAACCATTACACTTTGCTCTTTTTTTCCCATCCTTATCCACCCCATTCCTAGTATAATACCTCTAATAATCAACTATGCTAGCCTTATTTTTTCTATTTTTAGTCTCAACTACTGTTTTCAATATCATCTTCCTCAATTTCATTTTCACAAAAGGGTATATTAACATCCTTTCATCCATTCTTTCTTATTTTTAAATTCTAATTCAATTTCCTAATACACCTACATCAACAACAAATCAATAACAATACACACATCATCAAGCAATACAAATTCAATATATACAAGTTACAACATCATCAAATCAACAATATATCCTGACTCAACTAAGTGTTTAACTCATATAGAATAAAAATACTTAGAGTGAGAGTTAAAAGAGGTCATCAGTGTGAGTTTAACTTCATGGTTGAACTTACATATGGATGATTTACCTATTATACTATTTTAATTGAGGTATAACCATGGAATGGCGAGGAAAGTCCTTGAAAATAGGAGGTGCATGGTCCTAGAGTAATAAATACATTGTGTCTTTTGGAAGTTTTGTTCAGTTAGGATATCTTTGAAAGGTCACTAGTGCAGTTTCATGTTTAGACAGCGTCTTATATGCCTCGGTTCTCCCGCAAACGAGGTAGATAGAGACGCGGTGGCATTTTTGTGATTTTAAACAACTTTTATGCCTCGGTTTACAAAAGAACCAAGGCCTATGAGTGTTTATGCCTCGGTTATAATTCCAACCGAGGCAGTAATGCTGTCAAAAAATTCCAACCTTCCTGCTTTTTTGAAATTCAAAAATAATGACGCAATTTTATGCCTCGGGTCCCACTCAACCGAAGCCTATTCAGGTTTATGCCTCGGTTTCGAATTAACTGAGGCAGTAAACCCAATTAGGTTTAAAAACCCCAAATCGCAACACTGTTCTTGCGTCTTATTCATTCGAAAAAAAGGGGCAGTCGCTGGTTCAGAGAATCCAGGTCGCGCCACCACTGATTTTGCTCCTCCATCACGATGACTCCATGATTGTCCTCTTCATCTTTGAGAAGAAACTCCGTGAGCGTTGCGAAACCCAACGAGGGTTTCACCGGGAGAGTGAGAGGGTGAGGGAGACCAGGGATTTGGTACGATGCAGAATCGAAGAGAAAGGCTTCGGGGGGTTAATGGCCTGGATCATGCACACGTCGAAGATGGATATAGGGTTGAAGACGAGCCTCTGGATTTGAAAAGTCTTGGACAAGTCCTTGCTCCAGGTGAAGAGGATGTCAGGGATGAAGACATTGGGATGAGACTCTTTCAGGACAGCTTCGATCTGAGGCTGGATGAAGTGCGCTGCCATGTGGATTTTTGCGGCGGTGGTGCTCATGGTGGCTGAAACCAGATTTTCCACAGCTTCCGGTAGACCCACACTGGTGTTAGGGAATTTGATGAGGTGGACGCAGATGTGGTGGTCGAAGGCTATGTCGTCGTCGATGGTTTTCTGAAAGAGTTTGGCGTTGCCGAGAGTGGTGACGATTGTTACGTGCTGTCCACGTGAGGCGACCAAGCGTGAGAGCTGAACCAGTGAGATTTGATGGGGGCGTGCGATGGCAGATTGAAGTTGTGGTGGTTTGAAGGGGAAAGAAGAAGAAGCTTTATTTTTTTAATTAGGTTTACCCATTAGGCCTCGATTATGAGAAAACCAAGGCAGTAAATATTAAATATGCCTCGGGTTAGTAACCGAGGCATAAAATACTACCTTTTTACCTTAGCCGTATATGCCTTGGTTGTGGACCTGAAGCCAAAAACTGAAAATAATCGCTGTCATTTTCCTTCCCTGCATTAGTGGGTTGAATATATGTGATGTGAAATTGTTTGTGATGGAATAAGTTATTGATGTATGGTAGATGTTTTATTATGATCATAATATTTAAATCTATATAGTTATATGAAAAACCCTTTATTATGACCATAATATATAAACCTTTATTAATATTTTAAATGACTTTAGCTTTGTTGTCCATAATTTTACTCTTTGCTATGACCGTGTTATTGACGTGAGTAAAGAGAGAGGTGTGCATGTGTAAATTATGAACAACATTAAGATTATCTAAGGATTTAGGAGACTAATAAGATATATGTAGATTACATTATATATTTATTTTGTAGCAGTATGTAAAAATAATTTGATATTTTATTTTGGAAAACCTTTTTCTATATTTTGAAGCACTAAACTTAATCCTCTTATCCTATGTGTTTGCTTTTTGAATACCTTTGTTATATGGATCTTTGAATTGTTACAATAATAGTTACAAATATCATATTTTCATTATTATATCCATTTAGTTAAAATGTAATATAAAGAATTTGTTCCTTGTACAAACAAAATAAAATATAATAAAACCACGGCAATGAATAAATAAAGATAGTAAAAGAGGTAAACATAACAACCATTTCAATAAAAAAAAAACTTAAAATGTTTAGAAAGTAGCATTTAAAACAAGTTATAAATTATTTTTAAAAACATAGCTAAACCAAAATCAAATAATAGGGCAAGAAGTTATTTTAGCTATTAAAAGGTTAACAATTAACTACAATGATGTGCCAAATGACAAAAAGTTAAAAACTAAAGCAAGTTATCATGCAACACTTGTATCTGCTCCTTAACTGTATTTAAGAAAGGTAAATAAAAAATACTTATATTTTTTAAAATTTGAATAAAATATAAAATATTTGATTATTTGTATTTAATTTGTGGGTTTTGGTTGCTATATAAGTTGAAAAAGAGGGGGAGGGAGGCTCGTTGTTCACCCGCCGCCTGAAGAAAAACGAGAAGTGTGGCTGCAGAGAGGGAAAGAAAAAGGGTTCAACCAATTCACACATCACGCATTCCTTCCCATCAAACCCACTCTAAAACTCAAACCTTCTCTTTCTCTTTCCTCTCTCTCGCATTCCTTCTCAACACTACTCCATTCCTTTTCCTGATTCAGATTCCAACCCTTCAAACTTTCCCACCAATACCCCTTTTTATTCTTCTTTTTTCTTCCTACCAAACGATAAAAATAACCCTTTTCGCCATCACCCTCATTGCCACCTAAGGTTTTCTCACACACCCATCATCTCTTTTTCTGTAAAGTTTCGGTCTTTGTCAGTTTTTTCCTCGTCTTTCTTTGGTTCTGCATGTGGGTGATGTGTATGCAATGTCACTGCCGCGTGTGTATCTTGTCATCTCATATTTGCATTTTTCGTGTAATGTTTCTGTTCTTGGTGGTTCTGGTGGTTTCATCGTTTTTGGTAGTTTTGTGGCCAACTGGTGGATCTTAGGAATGGTTAATTAATCCAATAACACTGTTGTGTTTGAGTCTCACGATGTTTTTTGTGTTATGGTTACTGACATGTGTGAGTGTTTGCATGTGGTGTAGGAGAAACAGCAAAAGAGGGGTTTCGATTCAGAGAAAAAGATGAAGTACGTGTTGGTGACAGGTGGTGTTGTGAGTGGACTTGGGAAAGGAGTCACTGCAAGCAGTATTGGTGTGCTCCTTCAGGCCTGTGGCTTTCGAGTTACTTCTATCAAGATTGGTATTTTTCTGTTTTCTTTTGTTTCTTTGATTTAATTGTCACTCGTTTCTTGGAATATAGAAAAAATATCGAATGGAATGGGGAGGTTTTGCCGGTTCCATTTTTTGCTTGAAACAAGAATGAATGGAATTGAGCAAAATAACATGCATCTTGTACGGGAAAGAATAAGGGTTTTTTTTTTTTTTTTAAATTTATTTTGTTTAGTTTTATTTTAAAATATCCATGCAATGGAATGGTGAGTTTAATTCTTACCATCTGATCGTTTGTTACATTTTGTATGCATGTTTCTGAATTGATTATTATCGTCTTTATAAATGATTTTTTTTTACAGTTGTATTGAAACCAAGACAAATGACTATTTATTTGAAATAAGTTGAACATATCTTAATTAATAATGGTGAATGACATTGTGAAGTTCTAAGGGGAACTGAGAAATATTGCATTTTAATTTATCTCTGTTGGCATAGAGGAAATGGCTGGCTTGTGTTTTTTAAGTTGGTAATGATGTGAAAGCCTGGTCTTTCTTTGTTTGTGAAAGTATTTTTGGTATGCAAAATAATATTTGTTTTTATGCAATTTGAGTTGTGATTAAACTTATCTATCTCTTGCAGATCCCTATCTGAACACTGATGCAGGAACGATGTCTCCTTTTGAACATGGCGAAGTGTTTGTTTTAGACGATGGCGGTGAGGTAAAAAACCTGACCCCTTTTATATAATGCCATGATGCTATGCACTCATTTCTTTGAACTCAGTTGATGAATAACATGGCATTGGGCATTATCATGTGAATATTCAATCTTGTGGTTGAATTCAGTTTTAGTAAAAGGATACCTTTTCATTCATGTCTTATTTTCAATTTGGTTAAAGGTTGACCTCGATCTTGGAAACTATGAACGTTTCCTGGACCTCAAGTTAACTCGTGACAATAATATCACAACTGGAAAAATTTACCAGGTTGGTAAATTGTCTTTTTTTCCCTTTTAAAATGTCATGAAGTCAGTTAATCTTCCTATTCGTGCTTGAATTCTTAATGTTTTTGTTTTTATTTTGAATGCTTTTTAGTCTGTTATTGCAAAGGAGAGAAGAGGAGATTATCTTGGCAAGACCGTGCAGGTACATCTCTCTTCTGGGTTTATCTCCAAATATATTTGTTTTGGGTTGAATGCATCTTGGTTCTGATTTCATCTTTGCTGTTTTGGTAGGTTGTTCCACACATTACTGATGCCATCCAAGAATGGATAGAGCGTGTCGCACAAATACCAGTTGATGGAAAAGAAGGCCCAGCTGATGTCTGTGTCATTGAGTTGGGTGGAACTATTGGTACATTGATATTTTTTAAATATTTTTTTATTGAAGTAGAATTTGATTTCCAATAGCATTATAATTTTATTCTTCCAAATAAACTCATGCTAGGCATCACTGTGAGCTTTATAAGATTTTTTTAATTATTCAATATTTTAATTTTAAATATCATGGATGGGGTCAAACCAGAATTTCTCACTTTAAGTAGGACTGTAACAGTAATATGAAAATGCCTGAACCTTCATATTTTCAATGTTAATCCAATGACTTTTCTTTAATGTAGGGGATATTGAGTCCATGCCTTTTATTGAAGCACTTGGGCAATTTTCCTACCGTGTAGGTAATAATTGTCATGCCTGATACCTCATATTCTACTGAATTATATTCACTAATTTCTGTTTGGTGTACTTCAACAATGTAGTCTTGCTTATGTTACTGTTTCCTTTTCCTAGGCCCCGGAAACTTCTGTTTAGTTCATGTCAGCTTGGTGCCTGTTCTCAATGTTGTTGGTGAACAGGTATTGCAAACTGTTTGCTATCAGAGAAGAATTTTTATTCATCCTTCTTAGAAATAAACAAGAGAAAATGTATTTAGATTGTATCTTAGATCTATTTTGCACAGTTAATAAATAGATTGGGAATGTATTGCAGAAAACAAAGCCAACTCAGCACAGTGTCCGTCAACTTAGAGGGTTAGGGTTGACTCCAAATCTTCTTGCTTGTCGCAGTTCAAAGGTCTGTCTATTACTTTTTAACCTTGTTTTCATGTTGGTTCCATATTTTGATTGTAGTTTTTCATTGTCCTTTACAGGAACTTGATGACAATGTCAAGGAAAAACTTTCTCAATTTTGTCATGTTCCGGTAACGATACTAATGTTGACAATTTTCTCCTTGTTATCTTTATATACCCTTGCATACTCAAAGGAAACTTTTGCTTGCGCAGTCATCAAACATACTCACTCTCTATGATGTTCCAAATATTTGGCACATTCCTTTGCTATTAAGAGTAAGTAATTCTGTGAGATTTTATGAAACTACTTTTTTTGTATTACTGAAACCCTGTTTGTGGAGTTTTAAGTTGTTTCGCTTGTGGTTTAGTATTCTTTTTCCTAGACAGTTGAATAGCATTATTTTTTACGAAGCAATGTGATTCATAGAATAACCAAAATTTCTCTTTTTTGATGTTCTTTTACTATAATAGGACCAGAAGGCACATGAGGCAATCCTGAAAACATTAAACCTTCGAGGGTTTGTTTGACAAACTCATTCTTTAATTTGTTGTACATCTTCATCATATTTATGTGCTGATGGCAGTTACCTCAAGCAGTTCTGTGATTCAGCTAATCTTTATGGTCCTATTATTTGCAGTGTTGCTACAGAGCCCAATTTTAAGGAGTGGATTGCAACAACAAAAGTATATGACAAATTTAACGAATCTGTGAGTTTCAATATTCCTGATGTAATATCATCCAAAATTTTTTTGTATATTCCATCAGTGAGTTTCAATATCAACACTGAGTAGTGGCTAGTACTGAGCGCACAACTATTTTTTTTTCTTCACAGGTTAGAATTGCAATGGTGGGAAAATATACAAATCTTTCAGATGCATATCTTTCTGTACTGAAGGTACGAAAAATTTGCCAGTGATCTTTGCAATGTCCACAAAATGTGCTCGTATAAAGGCCAACTAACTCTTAAATTAAAGTATAAATTTTGTCCTGTTCAACCCGTACATTAGCTTTTATTAGAGTTCAATCACTGTTTTATCAATTTGTGGTCCTGACTCTGTTATCTGTAGCATAGAGGCACTCATATCATTTGTTATGACTAATCTGCAGTAATGTAATCAGCAATGGGTGTCTATATCACCCTACGATTCTGATGCATGGAAACCTGGATTTGGTATACTAAGGCAAAGCAACAGAACCTTAAGAAAATAAGGAAAAGTAAGAAAAATGGCTAAAAGGAAGCATTGATTTTTCAGAATATATAGGGAGTTATAACATCACTAGTGATAAATTATGGCTTACAAACACAAAATATATTGAATTGCTTTTTCACATGTTATGTTTTTTTGTGCAATTCCATTCATAATGTCAGTGGCTAAGTGAGTGAGTCAACATATTTACAGATTTACTTGAGTAAAAACACCAGAGAAAGTTTTTTCATGTTAAATTTGTATTTTCCTGCATGGAATATTGTATCTTTCTTTATTTTATCACTACATTTTATGGATGAACTCCTTTGCCTTTTCTTTTTGGTTTTTGTTTTCTTTCTGTCTAAAAGGATGTAATATTTGTGAGGATAAGCCAAGGACTTGTTATTATTGCTCAGAATGCATGTATATAACGTAAGATTGATTTTGAATCTTTGGTATGTATTGAATTTCCTCATTCAAGTGAATTTGATATGAACCATACTCTACGGAGTGTTTGAACTATAATGTTGCAGACCCTTATGTTCTTTGTCCTTTTGTGCAGGCACTTTTGCATGCTTCTGTTGCTTGCAACCGTAAGCTTGTTGTGGACTGGGTTCCTGCAGAAAATCTTGAAGATGATACCTCTAAAGAGGTGGACAGATCTTTCTATTGTTCTGCATGTCATCTAACTGTTTTTGTTTTACTTTATGCCAAATCTCTGATGATATGTTTACTTCTTGCAGGATCCTGATGCACATAAAGCTGCTTGGGCTCTTTTGAAGGTTTTTTCCTTGCTACCATTCGGAGTGTTTTAGACTAAATGCTTTCATTGTGTGTCAATACACTCTTATTGATAATGAATGTATTGGAATGTAGATGTTGACTAAAAACTCTTATTGCAGGGTGCTAATGGGATTCTAGTTCCAGGAGGATTCGGTGATAGAGGTGTGCAAGGAAAAATTCTTGCTGCCAAGTATGCTCGAGAAAATAGTGTTCCATTTCTTGGCATTTGCTTGGGGATGCAAATTGCTGTCATTGAGTTTTCAAGATCTGTTCTGGGTCTTCATGATGCTAATAGCACAGAATTTGATCCCAAAACTAAAAATCCATGTGTCATATTTATGCCAGAAGTATATTTCTTGATACACCTTTTTACTCTGTTCATATTGTGATAATATTGTTCCTTGGCAAATTTACTTAAGATGGTTTGTAACTTTGTATTATATATATATCAATAGGGTTCAAAGACTCATATGGGGGGAACTATGCGTCTCGGTTCGAGGAGAACTTACTTTCACGTTGCTGACTGCAAATCGGCCAAGTTGTAAGTATAAATAAATATTTCATATGTTGTCATTTCCTGAGGGGATAACACTGATTATAATTTTGATGATCTTTGTTCCAACAAGAATATATTCATTATCACTTTTATGTTAAGAGTTTTAGTTCACATGGTACCATATTGGTCTCCAAAAATTGATATAGCAGTGATATGATATTTTTTTTTTTTCATTAGGTATGGCAATGTACACTTTGTTGATGAGCGACATCGGCATCGATATGAGGTAAATTGTGTTTACTTTTAGAAGCTTCCTTTATGTGAAAGGTGTTAAGAATCATTCATACAATACGAATTCAGATTCTCTGCTGAGTTTTTAGTGTTGTATTTTTGCTGAACTTTCAAAATAATTTGATGGGTGTGTTTGATATTTTAACATATATTAAACCCTTTTCTATATACTGTACAGGTTAATCCTGACTTGATATCACAACTTGAGAGTGCTGGTCTGTCTTTTGTTGGCAAAGATGAAACAGGGAAGCGCATGGAGGTGTGTCCTTGAGATTGATTAAACCCTTATGGCATTAAATCTTGAAATTGCCACAAACTGTTAAATATATATATATATATATATATATATATATATATATATTCCTTTTATCATTATGTGACTATGAATTATACAAATGCAGATAGTTGAATTTCCTGGCCATCCTTTCTTCATCGGTGCTCAATTTCACCCCGAGTTTAAGTCAAGACCAGGGAAACCTTCTCCATTGTTCTTAGGTATTTTTCCAGAGTTACTTCCTCTTGATTTTTATTTAACTTGAAGATAAATGAATTGATTCACTTCCTAGGCGAATGAAGTGCAATTTTGACATCTCAGTTATGCTGATATTCCAAAATCCATCAATCATTTGCCATTAATAATTTTGCCAAAGTTTAGTGTTTTGTGCTATTTTTCTTCCATAGCTTGCTATGGTTATTGCTGATAGCAATCCTCTTTAGTTCTGAACCAAATATTGAATTTATTACATTGATTAAGTTGGGAATCTTCATCTTGGGAAGTTCCAAACTACAAATTTGGTTGAAAAAGATTGGCACATTGAATGAACTAAATGAAGAGTGTGTGATTGTGACAGGGTTGATAACAGCAGCATGTGATAAGACAGTTGTGCCTGCAAGCAAAGGGTATAGCACAAAGATAGCAACAGGGATACTTGGTTCACACTCACCAATGTTGAAAGCACACAATGGAAATGGGTTCAAGTCTCCCAATAGTTCCTTAAATGGTGTATATACAAGTACAACTACCAATGGGGTGTGTGTGGATGGTAGCTGTTAATCAACTTGGTTGTTTTTGCTTACAAATATGTGGGGTTTGATTTTCTCCAGTGACAATTTTGTCCACGGTTAGCTTGTACAGTTTTTAGTGGACTTTGTAGTTCATCAGGGGTTTTCTTTCTCCACCAGATCAAGCAAATTTTGAGTCTTTTAACAGCTTTTCATATTTCCAACCATATAGGCCAAACCTTGTGGATCATCATACTTGTTCACAATGAATATCAAAACATGGTTGTTGCCTTCCTTAATTTCCATTCTGCTTTTCTTCTGTAGTTTTTGAATGAATAATGAAGAGGGGTGATCCTATGTTCCATCATTCATCATGTCACACTTTGGATTTCCTTGGGGAAAGAATAAGAATAGAGCAAAATGTGTTTTTAGAGACTTCATGTTTGTGTCAAATTTGGTCTTAGTTATTGTATTTTAGAATCAATGATTTGGTCTTTGACATTTTTAAGAAAAAAAAAGGTGGAATTGGTTTTTGTTTTTCACCTTATCTCTTTTAGTCTTGTTTGTTGATGTGGTTAATTGGCCACGTGACATTTGGGATTAATTGTATCTTATTTTAGAAATGTGAAGACTGGTTTTAGATTTGAAGTACAACGATTATCATCAATCTTGATTACAAGTTTTATACCAAAAGTTGAATTTTATATAATATTATCAACTCCTTATTTTTAAAGGTTTATAGATAATCAAATTTGGAAGTAAAATTCACTTATATATTAACAATAGGAATTAGGTTATTGTTAGAGATCAAGTCAAAAAATAGGGACCAATAAATTTCGATTAGAAACTTGAGAACAACATTCATAAATTTTAGTGTACCAAGATAAAAGTTTGTTATTATAACATGTTTAAACATTTTTAATAATATTAAATATTTTATAATAAAACTAGTCATATTAAAAGTACTTTTTATATAATTATTATCATGGATACTACTTAGGTTTGAACTACCAATACTAAGCAATTCCATTCTCATAGGATTTGTTGATATTTCTGGTATAATAGTATTTTCACATAAACCCTTTCACTATAATATAGTTTTTATTATGATATAAGTTATCAAAATAAGTGCATGACCTCATTTTGTATGTGTGGTGGAAAGGGAATAAAAAAATACTTTCCTTTTCAATTCTTTCTCAAACTATAGAACAAAACAAGTGAAGATGAAAATAAAAAATCCTAGCCCCATATATTATGATAAGCCTCCTAGGTTTAACTTCTAAAATCCAAGCTAATTCTTAAACTTCTTTTACTCTCCCTATCAATCAAAGGGTATAGTTTGAACTTTATCTATTATCACTTTGTTTTAATATTTATATTTATAAAACACTTTCACTTTATGATCTAATCTGATTTAAATATGTTAATTAAGCTAAATAAATAACTTGTATTTTTTTTTTTATTTTAGTAAAGAAAATGTTATCTATAAAGGGGATTCCCCTTTTTGTGTCCACATTTCAAAATACTAATTTTATCCTTTAAATATAATAATTTATTAAATTTTAAAAATTGACCATTATTTTTGCAAGCTTTTTATAAAATCGGCTATCTCTTTTTTATTTATCAATGATTATTCTTTCACCTGTTCTGATATATTTCACCTTATTTTTAATAAATATAATTTTAGTTTATATATTAACTTAATAACATTACAATATTATCACTTACTAATATAATATCATGCATATTTAAAAAATGCATACACACATGCACAATAACGTCTGTGTTTGTGTTTATGCTAGTATTATACAAAGTGGATAATTAAGTTGGACACCTTGTCGCAAAGAATAAATTATTTTAATCATTTAATCAATTGACTTGTATACATACTCGTTTGTAATAAATTATTTATATTTTTTAATTGATTATTTGGAATTGTATGATATTTGCTTTTCATAAGCTTGTACTTTAAGTAAGTCTTCCTCTAGTTTCCCACTTTTTCTTGCATTACTTAGTTTTTCTCTTTTTAATGAATTTTAGTTTTATTAAAAAACCAATTGAGAATTGAACTTTTGTTTTTCTACTATAATTGTGCCTAACTTTTCATGTGCAATTGTTGAGTGTTATTTCTAGAAAACATAGGAGATGCAAAGTATTCATATGTCGTTGTGATTTGTTGGCTTCAAAAAGCTTATGAGGATGTTACATAAAGGAATCAAACAAGACAGAACTCATGGTATGTTGTTATTTTGGGAAGTGGATTTTCATATACAAAGGTAGAAAATGTGATAAAGAAAACGCCTCAATTTGAAACATTTCCTTTTATGATGCATGTATTCACATGGATTGTAGGGTTCGTTTGTGGTGAGTCACAATTGGTTATTAGTTTTTCTCATTTCAATTGAAAAACTTGATAATTAAAGAAAATGTTAGATATTTTTTATAACTATTTTTAATAGAAAAAAAAACTACAGTAAATGTTTTTTTTTTATAAAATTAAATTCCTTTACGTATGAATTAGTTTATAATTGTCTTTGATAGAGAAAATGAAATGAATTCCCTTATAAATTAAAATACTTTTATTTGTAGGGTTTCTAAAAGTGCTTTCCTTTTAACCTTTTTTAGAATTTGATTCTTAACTGTCTATGATCTCATGGGAGGTGGGAAGTTATTGCGATAATGTTTTGCTGCAATGAATTTACCATAAAATGTATATCATATTTCAAAAGTTAGTATACGAGAATTTTTATAAATTACTTCTTACATATGGTAAATATTAAATTTTTGTGTTGGTATGAACAAGTTTATTCGAATAAACTATAGAAAGTGATATCACCGCAAAAAGGAAGATGGATAAGATAAAAAACTAAAAAAAATTAGAAAAAGATTAGGAGATGCTTGGAAATTTCTTGTATTTATAATTATCTTTGCCATCTAAGCTAGAATTAGAATAAACTTATCCAAGTTTAAAAATATGTAAAATGAGCTTTTTTATATGAACATAAAACAAATATTGAAGTCTAATATCATTTAGGAGTAATTTTCTAAAATTGGACTAAATTGTTGCAGATAAACTAGATCTTTCACATGCCCCTTGAACAAAATACATTGTGTCATCAAAGAGCAACTTCGATAGAAAGGTCCAAAAAAATACTTCAAATTAGACTAAAATTATAAGAGGCAAAATTAAAGATATATTTCCCCACTTCCCAAAGACAACTTAACCATTCAAATTTGATATTTGTAGTTCTAGTTAATATTTGAACAAGACATTTGAAAGTAAAGCATTTGAAAATTAGTGAAAATTTTCACCTTTAGTTTGAATTTCTCTCTTCTTCTATAGGTTTGAGTCTATATATTGAATATCCTCAAATGAGAACATTCAAGGATCCTCATAATACTTACACTTTATGAAAATAAAGAAGCCAATGTTAATGAAGTGCATGTTAAAATTACTTCTGTTGATGAAGTTTTTGTAATATGTTGAACATCATCCCTTCAAAATTAAATAACTTTATTAGATTTAAACAAAAAGAGATCAACCATTCAGTTGCAACAATTACAAATTCACCTGTATACATCAAATTCATAGTAGGATTAAACACAATATATGTTTGATTTTTGGGACATAAATGTGTTAGAATGAATTGTGCCATTGGTAGGTGAAAAGAGAAATTAGTCACTAAAGGAAACATAAACAGGTGTTCAGTCACAGCTCATAGCGATTCACACCATGGTACGAAAGAGAAAGCAGAAGAATTAAAGGGATGATGAAATCCAGAGCAGAAGATTATATCAGTCTTCTGCTTCCCCTCCATCGGCTGATGTTCCTTGAGATTTTGCCATCTCCACAACTTCTCCAGGTGGTGGGTGGTCAAACTTGCAGGTCGCACCAAACTTGCATGTTCCAGTTTTCAAATAATATGGACAAATAACAGCACCCTGTCATGTAACAGAACATCAACCATACATTGTTTAAATATAACCTTGTTTTGGTAGAAATTTTGAGGCTGCTACGTAAGCTAGAGCTTATGTCCACAATGAAAGAATGCACATGGACGATTTGCTTAGACACATAAACAGCATCTACTAAGATTGTTTTGGTAAGCTCTCTTCACATGCAGTGAGACATATCAAGTGAATTGAAATAGGTTGACACCAAAGCCAAAGCCAGACTAGTCATATCAATCTTACACTTTTTGAAAATGTTAATAGAAAAATGCAAATAAAGCGACAAATTGAAGTATGCCCCTGAAAAAGATTTGACATACCTCTCTTCTTGGTAATCCTGCAGGAGTGAGCTTGACAGAAGCCTGCTTTGACAGTGATGGTGCTGAGCGATCAATTGGGTGATGATACTTGCATCTTTCACCGAATTTACAGTCGCCAGTTTTCATGTAAAACTACACGGCAAGCCATTGAATAGAAATATAAAACGAAATTAGAATTTAATGAGGTTGTGACAGAAGTTCAGTAAATCAATAAGTTTCCATGAAGATTTAATAATTATCTTTCTCTATATGGAATAATATAATTAAAAAAAAATTAGTTAGTTAGTTAGTTACACTCACAATTGTAAAATAGAATCAGTGTTACATGCTACGAAACCCGGATACGACATGGAGATACGACTAAATTGAAAAAACATAGAACACGGGACACGGCGTGTATATACATATTAGTTTCAAACTTTTAACTAACACATTCTCAACTAACACAAAAATGAATATAATCTACCTAATATCCAAAAAAGTGAAAAGTAGCAATCATATACAATTTTTTCCTTATTTTTATAATCATAATAGAAACTTATGTAATAAGTTTACAAGTTTATGGATTTTTTAGAAAATTATTGAATTTGTAATTATTAACATTGTGTTGGAGGCATGTCAAAATCATGTCAAATACAAAAAAAATGCCTTTCAAATTGGACTTTACTGAGATATGTGTCGTACAAGAATCGTAGGCGTGCCGGTGTTCGACACGTGTGGGACACGGGACACACCGTTGATGAGGTGTGTCCGAGCTTCATAGATAAAGAGGAAAAGAGAGGAGGAGAGAAAATTGGGATCTTCAGCTATTGCTCAGTTATATTAACTTTAATTATCAACCACAACGTGAGCTTACTAATAAGCAGCCATGGAGCAGTGGTGAACACTATTAGAATGTAACTTCAAATTTTATGTAATTACTTAAAAAAAGGGAACTAATCCGACTGATCAAATTGTCTCCACTTTGTAACCAATTCACCTGTTTCAACACCCACTTTCCACATACTGGCTTTGGATGCTTTAAGGGAAATATCATATTGTCGATGACAAGAAAATGACATTAAAAACGTACTTGATAATCAACTTTATCCTAATCCCTTCCTTGAAATCTCAATAATGTGTCTGCTATTGCCATGACAATAAATTCATATTCAAGCCCCCAACATTAAGTTAATCTCATTCTAACCATACAATATATCAACAAATGTTTATTTGTTTCTAGCCTAGAAAATCACAAAATGATACTTTGTATAATTCTTGATCTAACCTATTTCATGGTATTATTATTAAGGCTACCCTACCTTATTTAGCTTTTAAAAAAAACAGATAGATCTGAATTGAACCCTTAGCCCCCTGCATTTTTTAAATTGAATACTAAATAACCCAACAAATAAATACTGACATGTAAAATTCCAAATACGTATTGGCTGGAAATCTAATTACTATAACAAAAGACAAGTCTTTGCTTACATCACATTCGATCTGGCCAGGTCGTTGAGGATAGATGGTTTCTGCAATTCCCACCTGAGACTGGAAAACATGCCACATGCATAAGACAGAGTTTTGGGTAAGTCATCTACGATGACATCTCATGGAAATGCAGTTTAGAATCATTATTTTTGTTTGTTTGTTTTGTTGTTAATATTGTGAATTGTTAAGAGCAAATCTCAAACTTGTCCTCCTACATTATTGAGTCAAAACAGCAAAGAGGCTTCACCACTATAAACCCAAACATGTATTTTTCTAAGAGAAACATATCCTACGCATATAATGCACTAGACGAGCAGCAGCATCTCAAAAAACATTATGCTTAACAATTTAAGGCAACCAGGAAACTATGGAAGACAAACAGAAAACGAGACTTGAGGCAAAAACAATGAAAAATACAAAATGAATGGCTATAGCACACACCCACAAAAAACCGTACCTAATTACTTAATATTGATTTAGAATGGAAGATGAGCAAAAGTACACCACACAAATATTCTTCTTCTTTGAGAATATAACTAAGAAAAATATTACTTTTACAATGTTTACATATCACCAATACTTATCCGTTTAAATCTATCAAGCAATGATTCAATGTTCCATGTTTGACTGTATACTAGAATACTGTGTGTTCATTTGGTGGATAACCAGAAATATACAACACATTAAGAAACTCAGTCTGAAGCATCTACAGTTCCAGCCCCTACCCCACAATAACGAGCATCAGGGATAACATTATTTGCAATTTGAATTTGTCAATCCTCTACGACAATAAGTACAGTAGCAATTTCCACATTACCATTGGATTTGACAGCCTTGGGTCAAAACCTTGATAAACAGACATAGCTGGACTGAGAAGTCCAATATTCAGACTAGTAGCTGAGGATGGAAAAATAGAAGCGCCTAATCCAGCAATGGGTGGATTAATTGCTGCATGAAAGTATGATCATGTGAAATAGTTGTTTAGAAAGGAAAAAATATGAACAATCAATATGTTATACATACCATTCCTATCAGGATGATTGTAGCGGCAAGTGGCACCGTACTTACAACTGATTCATATGAATGAAAAAAAAAATTAAGGATATTTAATCCAAAGAACATGTGCTATGCCTAGCTTATTATGGAGAAATAATCACCTTTTATGCAGTTTCCTATGAGAGCTATGGAAAAATAAGTATGACTTCCTCTAAAATTATGAAACCAATTGAAAATAAACCAATACTTACCTGCCAGTTTTCATGTAGAATGGACAATCCACTTCCCCCTGTCAGAAGAAAATTGCACAGTAAAACACAGGCTTTTACAAAATGAAGGCAACAAATTAGAACGGAGAAGGTCGTCACAAGCTAGAAGTCAAGGAATGTATGGGTATCTTATTGTTTAACTATAGAAAAAAGAGATGCATTGAGCATAAACCAAGTTCTTCCAAGAGACAGTACGGAGACTTTATTTATATTGAGAAAACAAAAGCAATAGAATATTTAAAAGATATGTGATATCCACTAATATAAAGATACGAACAAGTAAAATGTATTTAAGAATGCATATATAACATAAATACTGCTTATTTAAAGGATTTGCTCATTATTTCTACAATTATAACATTGCCCATCAGCTTACTGCAATTATGATCAATCATTGGTCCTCCTACAGAATTTGTCAATTTGTTAGTCCACTTTTTACTGGAGTTGATAAATTCCTGGTGATGTCTCCAAATTCCAACTTTTCTCTAATGAAAAGACAGTTGTCACATATAAGGTTCATTTGGGATTTTTCGTCATGTTTAAGCTCTTTGAGAAGTTGATTTAGACATACAAGCTTGTAAGTGTCTAATGTCAGTGTCCTGTATTCCACTTCTGCACTTGACCTTGCCTTGATATTTTGTTTTTTACTTTCCCATGATATTAAATTACCTCCAACAAGAATAGAATATGATCTAACGCTTGGTGACCCTCCCCAGTCAGCGTCATAATACCCAACAATTTGATTATTTTCATGAGACCTTTGATAGGAATACTCTTAATATCTGCATCCTAATGGTCTCAACAAGGAGAGTTTAAAATCTGACTTACTATGCTCACAGCAATGACAATGTTAGGACGAGCCACAATGAGTTAATTTAGCTTACCAATAAAACTGTCCATATCTCACAGGATCACAACACAATTTTCCTTGGTCAATTACAAGTTTGACACTCGGATCCATTAGGGTGTCACAAGTTTAGCATTTAACATCTCTATTATCTCACGTGTTCAAGATCTTTTCTCTAGAAATGTTCTGCAAGATATTGTTTAGGTTAGACAATACCCTCATTACTATATGTAATAACAATTTCTTAGGGAAAATGATGATAAAACAAAGAATGATCAGCACCACTTTGTATCATTCCAAACTGTTGGATATCAGTTTGGAATGCCCAAACCATCAACACCCAACGATTGATGTGCCAGTTGGAAGAGGAACCAACTCCTAAATACCACTACTAAGGAAGACACACATCTCATCAATCATCATTGTTGCTACTTTGAGTGAGATAAACGTGACTTGATAATAGGAACAAAAGATAACAAGGATAAAAGTGTAATGCACGATGGGAAGTTTATTATAACTGAGGTTAGTATGGCGGAGATAAGGGTTACATGGGTCCCATACTAGAATGTGAATACATCATGAGTGGTGTTGAAATGAAATGTTATTTTTATTAGTTTTCTTGTGTGTACCACCTTTAGGGTTAGGGTTTTAGACAAGTGCCTTGCCTCTTCTTTTGTCCTATAAAGACATCAACAAAAGCCCTACAATGTAAAGCAGATATACATTTTATTTTCTCCATCTCTTTAATTCAAGTTGGTATCAAGAGCCTTACTCACCTCTGTCCATTGTCTTTAAGGTAGCTGCCACCATCCCCTGCCATAAAGTGCAATATTTCTTTTGGCAAATTCAGGGTTAGGTGTCTCGAGGAGCACAACCAATCTCCGATGGTCCCTAATTCAAAATATCTTTGACATGCAACTCACCTCCAGGCCCTCTTTAGGCACGTGTCTCCCACGTGTCATCTTCCTAGTGTTGGAATCACACTGAACTGCTATTATTTGTCTTGTCAACGCCTTCTAAGCTTGTTACTGCCCTTGTTGTCTTTATTCATTGGCAGTAGCTCCAAACTAGGGTTTTTCCTTCAAGGCTAGGGTTTTTCCTTCTCTCCTCAAATTTGGTGTGGTTGTCTTTAGAATGACTTCTCCCATTTCTACTACTACTATGACCACAACAAAGCTCATATGGAAAGTTTATTTATCTTGGCCTACTTCCATGGTGTTATGGTTGCTATGTCAAGGATATCATGATTATTTGGAGAAGGATGTCATTGCTATTGCAAATAAAAAAAACTTCAGTGGCAAAAACTGGTCTTCTAGTTATGTGCTATTTTATGGCAATCAATTGAACAAGATGTCTTAGAAATTCTAAGATTGTACAAGACATCTTCCATTTGAAAAAATGCATAAGATATTTTTGCTAATGAAATTCAATGCTCTTTTATGCAACTCAAAGAGTAGCCTCTTTCAAATAGACCAATCATGATATGATCTTACATGTAGCAAAAGGTTGAGTTATAGTAGAAGAATTGAAGAGATTGTTGGAATAATAATTAGGTCTAGTTATGTTAGTGTAGTCAGTAGGCCTGAAGCAAGGAGTTGTGTGTTTGGGTTATCTCTAATTTTTGTTCCTAGTTTTGTAGCTAGTAGTCTAGGACAGTCTCTTGACCTTCCATCTTCCTATTGTATCAACTCTTAATCAATATAAATAGTAGAACATGAGATGGGTCCTTTAAGCCCTCTAGAAATATATTTTTGTGTTTAATCTCAAGTTGTTATCAGAGCGGGTCGATCCCGCTCTAGTTTTCTTGTCTTGTCTTGGTTGTTGGACGTAGTCACTAGTGTCCGCATCTATCCACCTCCGTTTGTTGCTGTCCACCACTATCTACAACTGTCCACGTTTTTTTTGAAACTGCCCAATTTGTCTAACGCTGTCGTCCACCTTTATCTACAGTTGTCCACGTTTTTTTTAAACTATCCAACGCTATTAACCATTGTTCTTTGCCCGTCCACCGCCGACCACCATTGTAGTTTCGTCGGGCAACCACCGGATTTGGATCGCCTCTCCGAGCAATAGCCAACCCTTTAGTGAAGCAGATCATTTAGTCTTTTACTATCATACATCTCTCGAGAAATGTGTTTATTTAATAGTTTATGTTGATGATATAGTTATTACAGGAAATGATGCTGCTGGAATATCTCAACTGAAGGAGTACTTGTAGGAATCTTGGAAGCCTCAAATACTTCTTGAGCATTGAAGTAGCTTAGTCAAAAGATAGATTTGTAATCTCTCAAAGGAAGTATGCCCTTGATATATTATAAGAAATATGTATGATTGATTGTAGACAAGTAAACCATCCTATGGACCCAAATCAAAAGTTAACGACAGAAGAAGGTGAATTATTCTTTGGTCCAGAAAGATATAGAAGGCTAGTTGGAAAGAATTAGGGGGGCATATTAGGAAGACACAAAAGGTTTACGAAAGAAAGAAGTGGAAACCAATTGCATGGGGACCACAAGCCCACACACGTTGATTCTGATACTAACATAATTGCCTACGTGGCTTCTAGAAGGAGGAGGGGAGATCTTTCGTTTTGGGAGGTAGAGAGAGGGAGGGTGTTAGGGGGGTTTTCCGTTGGAGGAAAAGGGGGGCTGGTTTTTTTTTTTGGACAGGGAGAACCAGATAGTTAGAAGGCAGGGCCATGGAAAGAGGGTTATCCTCAAACAGTTGTTTTTGAATTCAATAATACAATCAGTATTTTCTTTTCATCTCTCCTTTTCTTTGTGGTTACTTATTAGTACCTAAAAAAGACTCCTGGGCAAGGGTTCTTATATGAAGATAAAGGAAGCATCCACATCTCACTGTATGTTTCCCAATAATAGGATGTCTTCTTCCTCTCTCAAATATAAAGTTCCTCACTATAATTTTTCCAAATAACCCTTTATACCATGTTTCTCCACGTGTGTTTGGGTGTACTTGTTTCATTCACAATGTCTCTCCAAGTCTTGGCAAGCTTTTTGTAAAAGCTTGATGTATAAATGTTATTCTCCCTCAACTAAAAGGTATTATATGTTTGCTAATTTCACCTTCTTTGAGGATGCACCTTCTTTGAGGATGCACCTTCATTACTATACTTGAAGAGGTAATGGAGAAACATCACAAGTTATAGCAGATTCATTGTTGGAGAGACATGAATGTCCTAATTGTGCATTCATCATTTGAGGGACAACACATGCACATATCGATGCTGATGGGAATAATAAAGGTCATGTGACTCATATCCCAAGTTGTTAGAGATCAAACATTGACTAAAGATATAATTAAATTATAATATATAAATGAATGCAAATCTTACCTAATAAGTTTGTTTTGTGAGATTGAGTTAGATTTAAAATTCACTTTTTGAGATGGTATTACCTATTCTAGTGAAATTTGTTAGGACTAATGTCATCCACTATTGAACCACCCATAAATATCTAGTCTCACACTCGAGATGTCTAACCTTCAGCACGAGACGATGCATTGGAAATCCTACATCGACTAGAGATATGAAAAAATTAAATATAAGTTCATGCAAACTTCACCTTACAAACTAATTTTTTTATATTGAGTTAGACTAAAAGTCCACTTTCTAAGAGTCATCTTGCCCAATACCCGATCCTACAAGGTAACATCTTGCCCAAACTAATTTGGAAGCCCAGTTGAATAGTTAGACCCACCCATCTTCTCAATATTAAACATATGGTTAAAAATGCTAGAGAATATGTTCTACGTGTTGATTGGGTGCTGGAAGACGTTTCTTTATTTCTTAAAATCCAGAAAAAAATAACCTGAGGGAAAATTAGATCAAACCATTGAATAAGCTTTGACGGAGCCACCACCACAAGGGTAGGAGTTCATGAAACAGGCAACCTAGGTGCAAGTTGGTTGGCCTTCAGGTGCCACCACAAGTGTCGATTGGAGATTTGGGTTTGTAGGAGAGAAGTCATTTTGGGTTGTAGGAGAGAAGTCGCATGTGAGGGCACATGGATGCGTGGTTTTATATAGGTGTTTATACAGTTGGATAGATTAGTGCAACCCAATCCCAACCTTGTGCTTGCCGGAGCAAATGGAGGTTGCCAGAACAATGCACGTGAACTTGAGAGAAAGGTTCACCAAAAGAAAAAATCCTCTAGAGAAGATGAGTCTACTAAGCCAATACAGTTTTAAAAAATCCTCTAATTACCATGTTAAACTATAGGAAAGAGAGAGACATTGAGCTGAAACTATATGTTTTTGAGATAACACATGCTTTGTTTATACTGAGATAACAAAATTAATACAATGAATAGTGAAGATTTGATATCCTCCAATAACAAATATATGATACAGGAATAAAAATATTCCAAGTAATACATATATAATCTAGATATTCCTTATTATAAAGGATTTGCTCCTCATTTCTATAATTACAGCACTTATAATATAAATTAGAGGAATGCCAGGAACAAAATCTTTTCAACACACCCTCTTCTACTAGTTAAAATTAACCAACTATAAAAGTTGTGTTCCTAGCACTTCTATAAGCTATAACTTCATATACCATCAAAGTAAAACAGTAACCAATCCAATCCCTGAAATTCAATATCATTATTTCTACTACAATTGTTAATTTCAGTCAGCAGTTCAAAGCAGCATACATCTAGCAAATAATGGAATGAATTGGAAAAATCAATAAATTTGGAAAGAGCATGATACTAAATGAATTGATGCGTCTTTCCTTTGATCAAAGGACGGACACCAAAGGATAAAGATTTACCAGTCTTACTGGAAGTCCTTTGCTATTTTGGAATGATGGAGATATAAGAGACTTAATTGGTTGTGTATCTCCAAGGGCTCCTCCTATCATAGAATTTATTTCTGTCTGTGCAGCAGTATGACTCAACTCATCAGACGACTGAATCTGGATATCCTTGGGGTGATGGAATTTACAAGAAGCACCAAATTTACATTTTCCAGTTTTCATGTAGAACTGCATAAATATTCAAACATCGCATAAGCCATATAGATAAGTAAAATCTCATGTTAAGGGAAGGTATAAATTACTAACCGAGCATGGGGGCTCTGATGGCCTGTCAGGTAAGCCAGAAGTTACATCATCATTTTCAGAGGAAACCTTAGGATGATTAAATTTGCACTTTGAACCAAACTTGCATCTCTGAGTTTTCAGAAAGAACTGCAATGTATTGGATTCAAATGAATTAGAAAATGCCCAAATACATATGAAGAGAGAGAGAGAGAAAAAAGGCAAAATATGCTCACTGGACAATCTGGTACCCCTGGTCTCTCAGGAGGAGTTTCACTTATAACAACATTTGGAACCTAAATCAGGTATGAATCAACCATGTGCATCATCAACAAATTAGTACAAACCAAATTTTCTGGACAATAAGATTTCATCTTGTGAGATAAAAACCCAATGCAAGCAGAGAAAGAAATAGAAATAATATGAAGGGTAAGAAACACAATATTTACTCACAACATGAGATAACTAGAACAAGAGTGATCGTAGCATACAAAATAGGCAGCCCATGTAGATTTTAACCACAATATTTGCCACACCCATCCTAAACCTCAAAGGGTAATAGATTCTTCTAGAGAAAAATTGATTAACATTGTTGTAAAATATCATTCTGATAAAGTTGCACAGGAAGTACATAGACTAATGCATAAAAATATGCCTATAAAGTTGCCAAATCAAAAAACTGAAACAGGATTATCAGCTCAGAACAAAGATATAGAAAGTAAGATTAAGAAAGATAATGCGGCATTTGGGGGCAATAACCTCCTTCACAAAAATTAAACACAATTTATGTTTCTTTACCTTCCTCACTAACTTTCTTATACTACTAATAGCCTAATAGCCTAATAGTATATCCCACTCTTTTCCCCCTTCCACACACACACTGTGGTAAGTTCTCAACCCATCTCATATTCCCCCTCATGTATCCTGCAAAGGGTGCCCAAGAAGAAAGTATGCAGTAGAGATTTTGGAGGAAAGTAAAGAAACTAGCTTGTACTGAGTTCCCCATTTCACATTTGTGGAGACTCCCACAGTTCCACTAAATCCCAAATACGGTTGGCCACTATCAAACCCCAGGAATTATTGAAGACACAAGTCCAGATTATCTTACAGCTAAACAAGATATTTTTGTTAGCTCTACCCTTAGAGATAAAGGGTTTTTAATGAGACCACTAAAGATAAAATGTGAGGTTCATATTTTATTAAAAATAAAACATGTCAAGATGTATCTCTTGTCTCCACTAGTTTTGTTAGTTCAAATGACTAAGAAACATATCTTCATCTCGTAAGTCCTCAAGCTAAATTTATAACAAGGTTCATTCGTATGATTTGCATGCTCCAGCCTCTGGCAAAAGCATTGGGATATTACAATTAGCCATTAATCTTTAATATTATTAGAATATATATGGTAATAAAAGAACTATCGAACTATAATATTTTCCTGGTGTTTATTCTATTATAATTTATAATTTTACTCTATTACAAATAATAAATATTTCTAATATACAGTTTTCACAGTGAAAAAAATTGAAAACGAGGGTTTTTGCTACAAATGTAGCTAATATAAAAACTGGAAAAACATTAGTTAAATTGGTATATAATACTCTACCATACATTCATATATAAATATTTAACTCTATAACTTTCTATAAAATATAGAATCGTAAGAATACATGTTAACTTTACAGTTACCAATAGTAAATGTACTATACACTACAATATAATTTTCATAGGCATAAAAATAATAATAGTGATAATAATGGCAAACAGTCACCTCTTTCCAATCCCGGATTCCACCCTCAGGAACCCAACCAGGATGGTCAAACTTGCAGCTATCTCCAAACTTACAGGTTCTTGTGAGCATATAGTGGGCACAATCTTTCTCTCCTGGCCTCTGTGGATATATAGTCATATTGGAAGCACTTTCATATCTAGGGCGCTTGGCCAGTGAGTTTGTAGAATACCAAGCTTCACTTTGCCCAATTGTACCCAAAATGGTTGGATGGTAGAGAGCTATAGTACATAATAGACGGGTATATACAAAAAACCAAAGCAAACGTATAATGTTACGTTATAAGTTTGACTAAGAAAATAATTTTCCACAAAAAGCATACGTTAATAAATATAATGGATATACTTTATATAAAAAATAAAATATACCAACCACACAACATGGCATATTCCTAAAAAATACGTAAAGTAATAACTATATGGACGAATTGAAGTACACAATGGTCAGCGTCGCCTTGTCGCCTTGTCAGTAAGTAACAAGTAGCGCACTCACAAGAAAAGCAAACCCGGACAATCTTTTTTCTCTCCTTAGCTACTATAATCAATGTTGTTCATAATAAGTTGCATGCATTCAATAATAACAGAATCTATCCTAATCATATCTCCGCTCATTCGCTATACCAGCCACTAATCTGCATCATCAATTGAGATTCCAAAATCATATCCATAACTAACCCTGTGCTGGCAGCCAGAGTCCATCATAACCAGAGACAATGAAATTTAACCTGGATACTCCGATGGCCAAAACACAAATTAATCACTAAAACTTTAAAACAAGAGTAAAATACTAACAAGACAACAACCAATACAAACTACACTACACTACACTACTCTGCACAACACAACAACTCTATGATGTGCTTCACATCCTCACCCTCAGGACCACCTATCATATAATCTCAAACATAAACTCCAAGTACTGAGCTTATCTTGCTAGAAAACTGAAACAACAAACATGTGCTTCAAGAACTAAACACAATGAGTGAAATCTCTGTTACTTCATTTCAAAGTAAACACGACATTGAGCTCATTTACTCAGTCCCTGTTTGGATTCAACGTAGAGAAACAAACAAACCCTTTTCTAATACTAAAAACAAAAACTCATTTCTTTTGCTTAAAGACAACCCACTCAAACATGCACTTATAACCTAAGTTCGTAGATTCCAACATACAAGAGGACTCAGTGAAATCTCGGTTACTTCATTTTTACTTTAACCTAAACTCAATAGGTTCAACTTGGAGAAATAACGAATCAGCTAGTTCTAAAAACCAATCTACGGAAACAAGCACTTTTGACCTAGACAAAAAAAAGAGAGTAAAAGGGGGAAATGTAAGAAACTAACCGTCGGAGGAGCGTTTGAAGTCGAGGGAGGAGGTGGCGGCGGAGGAGGCCCAGGGGGAGAGGTAGTTGGTGGCGGAGGAGGAGACGATGCGGGAGGTAACACCGGGCGGGGCAATGTCGTCGGCGAGTGAGGAGGAGAAGCGGAGGGCGGTGGAGTCGGCGGCGCGGTGGTGGTGGTGGGAGAGGAACATGGTTGAGGAGTCGGAGTCGCGGAATCGGTAGTTGGTGGAAGGGCTGTAGGAGGAGTAGATGTGGTTTTCCATTTTGACGGAAACTGAAACGAGAAAACGATGCTGGTGTGAGTCACGGGAATAATGCTTGTGTTAGTGTTATGGTTGCTTTGGCTTGAGAATTTGATACTAATAAGTGAGTGAATGAGTGAGATTGCACTTTGCAGAAGTGTGTTTAGTGGGACTTTACAAGCCTGGTGAGACCTCACACACAACCTTTTTTCTTTAACTCTCTTTTAGCTTTTTGCCTTTTTTCCTTCATTTGCAACCTCATGATCCAGTATCAACAAGGTATATAATAAATATTAGTTTAGTGGTTATTAGATTGATTGTAGTTAAAATGATCATTTTTCATTCAAAATGTACATATTTTAATGCTTGATTATCTCCTTTGATATAGGAAGTAGATTATACCAAAAATATAGTTAAATAATCTATTAATATATATATATATATATATATATATATATATATATATATATATATATAATATTTTTGAAAGGTGGAGAATTTTCTTATGGATGTATCTTATATGTCCTATCTTCTCTTTTATATTCATCGTTATTTTTTTTTAGTTTTATTTACAATTTAAAATCATTCATATTTTTCAATATTATTAGAGATGTTAAAATGAGTTTTAACTCATGAGTCAACCCGACTTATCACATGTTTAGGTTAGGTTAAAAAAAATTATTTTTTCAAGAGTGAGATGAACTGAACCTGACTCACTTAATCTACGGGTTAAAAAGGTTTGAATCGGATTAAATACGGGTTGACCCGTAACCCACTAACAACCACACTTTATTAATATTTTTTACCACTTTTTTTATAAGATTTTTATTATATTTATTTATTATTTCTAATTATATAGGTTTAGAATTGACCTTTTTAAATGCTAAAATGTTGTTTAATAATATTTGAATAGTTTGAATGTTTAATTTATTTGTTTGTCAAGTTATATAGGTTGATACTTCAATCTCCAACTACTATCTTTATAATAATATTTGGAGAATTAGGTGAACACTTGATTCCACTATTGTAAACAAATAAATAAATTGAGTCAATGCACTTTTATTGTACTGTAATAAATTGAGCCATACCACCATTTATTATGTAATTACAATCATCATTTATATATTTTTTATTAAAAAATTATACACATTCATGATGATTGAAGAATAAATGTTTTGTTTCTTAAAAAAATAGAAAGGTGTCGTAGATAATTTAGTTAGTGTCCTGCAGAACAAATAAGAGATGTTAGGAACACAAATATCGTCTTACCTCAATCCTCAACCTCTCAAGTTGGCTCCTTTTCGGCTTGCATATGCCATCTGCCATCTGCCATCTGCCAGTGTATGCGGTTTGGACCTTTGAGAGGTTACCTACGGAGAGGGCTCCGATGATCAAGTCAGTGAAAGGGCTCTTAAAAAGTCAAATATCTTATCAAGGGATTAATGAAAGCGTACCTTTAATTATTGGGATCCACGTGTATTTATAGAGTCATTAATTATGCCTACCCTTCTTATGGGCTGGGCCATTGTTTGGGTCCTAGATGGGCCTAGGCCAAGCACAAGCCCCGAGTTAGTGTTTGTTGGTACCAGGGGTCTTGCCTGCAACATTTGAAGTTTGGTGTTATCAACAGATTACGTCTTACCTTTTGAAGTAGGCGGCCTAGACCGCTATGTGTTTCCGCTTGACCGGTTACTTACTTGATAATTTCATTTGTGGGGTTATGTGTAGGCGGGTTTGGCCGTGCGATTTTCTTGGTCTGCCTAGGTGCAGTACAATTAGTGATGTATGTTAATTAGGTAGTTAGTAGTATGCTTAGGATAGATCTAAAATCAATAATGATCATGTTTAATCATTATATCTCTTGTTCTCCTTCCATTTTCTTCTTTGTTCTTGTGAATGTGTTTTAACAAACGATATATAGAGTTATGTTAATTGATGACCTATGTGTGATGACCACTAGCTTGTGAGATATTATGTTGTGTGAGAAATCTTAATCTTGTGGTTTTTTTTTATCTATTTTGTAAAACTTTTTGATTTTGGAATTTAGTAAGGTTCAAAGGGTGAATGGAGGTTGTGGAAAATTTCTCAAAATGAAAGGTGATCAGAACAAAGACAAAATTTTGATAAGAAAAACATGTAGTATTATGCCTATAAAAAAGGGGTTCATTTTGTAGATGAATGCTACAACACTAAAGGAAAACAAGTGAAGGAGAATGAAGCTAAAAAGGCACAAGTTGATATTGATGATTTTGATTCAGGTCCTTTTCTTGTCATGGTGATAACATTAATTGTACTAAATTTGATAACTTGTATTTGAACATTGAATGTTCAATTCACATGATAGGAAATAAAGAGTTCTTTGGTAGTATTGATGAAGAAGTTAAGAGAAAGATAAAGTTTTTAAATAATAACATTGTTACAACTGAAGGGATGGACAAATTTTTTGATTCAAAGTAAAGATGAAAAATAATAATTCATAACACATGTTCTTTGTGTACCATAAATGAAGATTAACTTGTTAAGCCTTTAACAATTAGTAGAGAAAGGCTATGTCGTGAATATGGAGAAAAAATGTGATGAAAGTCACTAATTCTAAAGACTCCTTTATCAAAGAACAAAACCTTTAAAATTGGGATTCATATTCATGAAAACATTATTTTACATTTATTATGGGATATTAGAATTTGCATTTCCATTAAACATTTAGACGTATAAGTTTTAAAAGCTTATGAATATGAAAGGAATGGTGCATGGTTTGCCCCTTATAAAGTACTATGAAGGTTGTATCATAAGCATACATAATAGGAATCCCTTCAAATAAAAAATTTCATCAATAAAAAAAACCATTGAAATTCATATATTCAAATATGTGAGGTCCTATGTGATGTGTAACACCCTAGACGGATATTACTTAGTACACAAAAAAATATAATTAAAATTCAATTTGATACCATTCCCAACACATAGGAAAATTTAAAACTTTGTCAACATGATCCATTACAAGTTCCAAAAACTAAAATCAACTTAAAAAAAAGAAGAAAACATTATGAAATATAGTTCTTTTAAAGTTCTTTCAAAATTCCCCACAACTAGCCCCCATCTCCTCACCTATGTCTCGCCAACATCACTTGAAACCACATATGCTCCCATGTGACAATGCCACACGATCATCGCACAACCACAAGCAAAAAAGGGTGAGCTTAATAAAATAAAACATATACAAATCACATAATCACCTCACCAAACAACATAACACGACAAGATACCTATACATTGAGTCTTTACATCACAAGGTAATTACACAGCCATAACCTCATAAACCATACGAGGCCAACACAACCAGACACATCATTACTCTATTCAACTAGAGTCTTAAAGATAACACAACCCATCTACGAATTTTCCCGCTCGTAGTCTAACCTCTACAAACCTACCCGCTCGTAGTCCAACCAATATTCAACCCTCAACTTACAAACCTCCTCGTTTGTAACATTTCAGCATAAACATAACCATAACCCAACATGAAGAATTTATAGGATTCACGCTTCATCACCCAATTCATGTAGGCACACATAGAACACAAATAACTTAGCTCCTCAATACCACAGACCACCAAGCCATCACACACATACATGCATAACACACACAAAAATGAGAAAAAAAATATTCTTGGAAAACTGCTTGGCAGAACAAAACTGTCACCCGACGATTACTGTTGTGGTCCGTTTGGTTATCTGCGACACTGCCTGGCGCTCCAATGCGCAGTGCCTCCCTATCCCATATCTCGCCTGGCAGTTTAGTAGCGTTGCCAAATGTTAGTGAAAACGACAAGTGCATCGGTCGCACGTAACAAGTAATAAATATATCGTTCTCTCTACAGAGACTTATGCGACACATGACAAATCTCACAATTCATAACACAAATAGACAACAAAGCTCACAAAACACAAAGAAACTATTTTTGGTATTTTATCAAACAGTTAGTGTGCAACAGAAATTTAAGATAAATTATATACCATTGCCAAGACTAGATTTCTTTCACTTTATTCTCATGCATTCACAAACATCTTAATTACAATTTCATGTCAAAATCAACTGACAAGAATACTTAAATCATATTCCTAGTGACTTTGAGTCTATGATAACTCATCAAGTTTCAATTCCTTGAATCCTCAACAAGTGAAATCATGCATTAAGTTTAAGAGTCTTAAGATTACTAATGAATCATGTTCTATCTTTAAATACAAGCTCCATTAGGTATTCAATTTTAGTTCTAGGTTCAAAAGACATTTTCCAACACCTCAAGAACCACAAATCATGCATGGGTGGCCAACCAAAGCAAACTTTAAGCATGGAAATCGAATACTAACATAGAAATGGAAAAGCATATGGATTAACATCACACAATACATAAGAATTAAGTTCATTACATCTAATCTCAACATATAGGTTTAGCTCTCCATGGTGGAGAACCTAGGTTTTACAAATGGAAACCAAAGAGAAGATGCAATCCCTTTTTCAAGATTATTGGCAGCTGCTCCATGCTCCAATTGCGCCTCCCCTTTGCATCAACACCTCCAATTCGTAGATCCTCTCCCTCATCAACCCCAAAAGGGAGAAAAAACCATGGATGAAGATTGAAGACCCAAAGATGAGTGGGAGAGCTTCCCAAATCCTCAATCAACCTCCAAGGGCCTCTCTTAGTCACTCTAGGTGAAGAGAAGTCGTGGGAGGAAGAAATGATCCTAAACCCTCATGAGAAAACATGTTTAAATACCCATTTTTGACCTATCATCGTCGTCACTGCCTGGCGCCATCTCAGCACCGTTGGGCGTTATCAGTAAAATCGCAAAACTGCCAACTCTTGAGAGTTACCGCCTAGCAGCATGTCTCCACCGCTCGACAACAAGTTTTGCGAATTGAATGACGCTCAACCTCACTTTCCACCGCTCAGCCTTGTGTAGTTTGACATCATTTTGTATTTAAAGCATTGGGCGTGATTCCTTGGTGTCCGGCATGGGTATTTAGCTCAAAATCAAACTTTTACTTTCCAAAACATGCTCCCTTAGGTTCTTGCTTGTTTTCATCCACTATGATTGCTCCCTATTCATTTATTCACACACTTAAAAGAGAGATTAGAAGTAAAACAAGCATAAAATAGCTAAAAAACAAAAATAATACAAAGCACACTAAACTTGAGAATATAACAAGATAAAAACTAGGAAAGAGTTGATTTATTCATGAAAATAAGCACACAAAAAGAAGTAAAAATAGACGTTATCACCAGACGCTATACCAGTAGCACCAAATATTGTTGCTCATTTACGATCCATTTACAGATTTTCACCACCCAATAATTCAACCACAGGTTCCAAACACAAAAACATCATTCACATATTGCAAACATGAACCACAAGATGGAATACCACTAATTAAGTGTTCAAGACATGCATAACAACTAAACCTTCAAAACACCATAACCAAACAACAAGAACTCACCATAAGAATCTCATTTATCATGGGATCAAAAAATCAACATCTACGACAATAACCATAATATGTTCCTCATTCCAAACCCATGTTTAACATGCATATAAGACTTCCACTTGCACAACGTAATTTACATACTCACATCTCATCTAGATATTCAATTCTTAATGTTTTTCAACCCATCTCTAGTTAACCAATTATCCTTTCAACATTATTAGGTATTCATGCTTAGCACATCAATCTTTATAAAAAATCCTATTGGTACAATGAAAAGAAATACAATTCTACCACCACCAATTCATGCATATCACACACTTCTTTAAACACACCAAAATTTCACAAAACAGTGGCAATTTGACCATTCCATAACATTATAATAAACATTTGAAAGTGAAAGTGCAAAGAGAAACCAAACTCGCATCATCGCACAACAAACCTGGATTCCGTTGCACATTGGAGGCTACCTAGCAGTCCACAACTGTCGTCAGTGGTGCACCAAAGGTTCATGTGTAGAACCTCATTTTCTCCACTTGCAAAAATACCCATACCCCAAAAACGTGACCCATTCATGTAATTGCACGAAAAATCAACCAATCATGCTTCCAACATCCATACATACTCATTTGGCTTCATCAAAACACGTACATACAATGTTAATGCAACACATGGACACCAAACATCTTGTTCATGAAGAAAATGGAATCAAATGGCGAAGAGGCAACATACAATCATGGTAAAACGAAAATACAACTCCCCTTACCTCTTTTCCCGATGCTCCGCCCTTGCTCGCGCTAAAGATGACCTCCTAGGTTCTTCTCCTTACCCAAAAAAAGCTTCAACCTTTACCTTTAACATCAAATACCTTCCTAGTTGTCTACGCTCTCGTTAGGTCTCCTTTTGGTGCTCTAAAAATTCAGCCTTCATAGCCCCACGAATTTCCCCTCAATTCTTCACTAACCAACCCCTTAACTCCCTTTTTTTAGCCTAACAAAAATTACTAAAATAATTAAAAACGAAAATGGCTTAATTGTCATTCAAGTGCCATTAACATGGAAGTTTCTGCCCATAAAGTCTCATAAAGGCAAATAAATAATTAGTATATCACACTAATGACATACACAAGATTCAATCCAAGACCACCCAACACCACCAAGTACTCTCAACCACTTGAGCTACCATTATTCCTTGTTATAACTTGACAACATAATTATTTTATATATACTTCTAATCCATAATCATTACAAATAAATATTTATTTATTTATTTAATTTTCCTTGGTCTTACACGATGGAAAACACCTTCTCCTCCACACAACAAAAGACAAATGAACATTATTAACCTTTCTCAAGAAAGGTTTCTTGGATAAGAACTAAGAAGATTACTCCCATGTTTGCTCTCAAGAACAATAAAAAAAGCATAATAGCAATTTGAATTCTTATTCATCAAAAAGGAGTCTGACATGTAGTAAATGATCTTATTTATAGATGTATAACCCCTTAGCAGTTCTTATAACAAAAAATGTGAGACTAATAAGGTTGAAAATGAGTCAAAACCAGAGCCCTTCCTTATCTTTCTATTGTGCACACAATTGACTTAAAAGTTGTCTCTCATAAGTAATGCGGGACTCCAAGCTTTCATTCTTTCTTCTTAATGTGTTGACCAAATTTTCCTTACTTATCTTGGGTCTTTCTTCAAAGCAATGTTTGGGATTTCTATTTGAAGAATGAACAACACACTTTACTAAAATTTTACTTTAATGTTTTAGTTAATATTCAAAGTACTTGAAGTAAAACCATGTTGAAATACTACAACATTGATATTTTCAAATATTTAAATATCACCAAATTAAACAAACATACATATGCATTTATATGAGGATCACAAGTTAACATAATTAACATAAGTAGTAGACAATTGAAAGGGTGTCCAAAATGCTCTTCCTACATTTGTACTTCCAAAGATCACAAGTTACCATAATTAACATAAGTAGTAGACAATTGAAAGGGTGTCCAAAATACTCTTCCTACATTTGTACTTCCAAAAATGGGCATAAAATAAAATAAAATAAATTATAAGTTACAAATTACAAATATGCAAGTACTCTGATATTCTTATTGCTTTTCATCTTGTCAACTTCAAACACAAACTCGAAACATTCATCGAATCCATGAGAAGTACAAAACTTCATCCAGATACTTCCAATTTTGTTAGACTTCCTTAGAATATTTCTTAACAGAAGTTTGCACTTGACCATCTTACATGGTTAATGAAGAACAATATTTCTAAATCTTCCTTGTCGAAAGATACTTGCCAAAATCAGATGACAAATCCTGAAGAAAAAAATTATTGACTGAGTAAATAAATAAAATGAAATATGTATATAAATAAAACATCGATGTTCAACAAAAATCCTAGTATGAAAAGATGATATTTTAAAAGAAAAGAGAGAAAAATTGAATTTCTTTTTTGCAAAGATGCAATTTTGACCTATTAGCTTCCCCATAGAGTCAAAATAAAAGAAAATTTTACCTAACACTAAAGCATTCACTACAACATTGTTTTGGAAAAACTACGAATATTCAAATCCTTAGGTAAAACACATTCAAAAATATCATTTTGTTTTTGAAAAGAAAACAACATTGTTAAAATTGTATACTTTTTGCAAAGATGAAAGAAATGGAAAAACCGTAATGATGAAAAAGAACCTAAAAACCGAAACACGATTTCCTTTTTCAGTCTACATTTGTGTGAATAGTTTTTGCAAATATGTAGTGCATACCGAAAACCTAAACTGTACTAGTTTTTCAAACTTGATAAGCATTCAAAAACATTAATTTTGAATAAAAAAGCCTAAAAGCAAAGTAGCATTTTGTTTCTGAAAAGGAAACAATATTGCTAATAATGTATACTTTTTGGGGAGATTGAAGAAATGAAAAAACCCTAATGTTGAAAAAGAACCTGAAAACCTAAACATGAATTTATTTTTCAATATACATTTTTGTGAATGGTTTTTGTAGAGATAGAGTGCATACCTTTTCTTAACGATTAGGTGTAAGAATCACATTCTCCTGGGGAAAAGGCTTGTGGGATGATGAAAAGTTTTGATAATTGTAGAAAGTGTGGAAGAGGTTTCATATTTTGTGGTGATTCATTATTGACTCGAATGGTCAAACATATATTGATGAGAGAATGGTTTCTGGAAGATAAAAAGTAAGTATGTAAATATGAGAACCTTTCAAATTCGTACAAACCTTGTTGTAGAAGCAACATAAATTGATTACAAAATTAAAATTTAAAAATTATAATTACATAAAAGATTACATCTAAATCATATCAAGGTTTGGTGTAAATTTTAAATGTAGTCATAATTCATTATGAAAACATGTTGGAAGATGCAAATATTTATTTATCAGTGTAAATCATCGTATTATGTTGGAATACAAAAAGTATTTATTAGTTGTTGAAGGAAATTTTTTTTTCAATAAATTATAGTCTTAGAATATGAAAGTAATTATTATTTACTAGTTGTAAACCATTTAGTATCAGGTGATACGTTATTCAACATTTTTTCAAATTAATGGATTTGTGAGAATATGAAAAATAGGCCAAAGGTCTACACAGTTTTTTAAAGAAACATCGAATTTTTAAATAAACGAAATGTATATTTTTTAAAATGAGTTATTTAGACCATAAAAACTTAAATTTTACATATGTCCACATAATTTGTAATACTTTTTTTCTCCATTTGTCACAACTTCAATTATAAATTTCATTAAACATTATCGGTATAAGTTTTTATTAATTTATAAAAAATTGAAAGATTCGTAGAAAACTACATGACATAAAACAAATATTATAGATCTTCATATTGACATCAAGTTAAAGTTCATATTACTAAAGTTTAAAAACTAAAAGACATATTACATATTCATATAATTCATATAAATATAAACTAAAGTTCATGGTTGATTTTACGGTGACAAATTATAAAGAACTTTCACATACATACTTGTTTTTTCACTATCAACCTAAAAAATAAGTACATCATTTTCCTTTAGTGGGCATAAATTTTGTTTCATCCACAGCCTATTTTGACAAACCTTGTTCTTATTAGCAACTTGCTTTAGACTTGGCCTTCTGGTCCATGGAGCACAATAGTTGAAAGTCTACTATTGCGAAAATAGTTGGCTAAGTCTAAATTTAAATCCTGCGGAAAAAAATAATAATTAAAATTCGAATAATGTCCGAAACGACATAACGATTACTAGTACATCAAACAACATGAGAGAAGTGCGAACAAGTAATTTATTACTCATGCATCAAAACAATGAAATTAAAGGTAAGAATGTAAAATATTTCACCAAATAGCTAGTTTGCGAATTATATTTCAAAAATCGGACCTAAAAAAAGTTTGACATAGTTAGAGGAGCATTTGTTGCAATATTCTTTAGAAATTTGCCAATAATAGAGTCTAAACAATGGTTGGAAAAGAGAATTTGGAAGGAAGAATTTCCAACACATTTTAACATGAAATATTTATGTGAATGCAACTCAAAAACTTTTTAAATTAGACTACCCTTGAGTAACCATTAGATTTTGCATATCCATATTATATGTAACGTTGTAAAGATTACCCTTTTCGTCAATAATGGTCCACTGTGAAATGAGTTTACTCCCAAATCATATTACAAACAATCAGTCAACATAACCAAAATCTTTGTAAAACAACAAGTTCATAAGAAATAGACATCAACAAAAGAAAAAAAAATAGTGGAATGTAGTACACCATGGAAAATAGTGCAAAAGATAGAAACATGGTAATGAATCATCTCTTAAAATTTTTGGAACAAGTATGGATTGTGAAGTGGCCATTGATTCAATTAGTAAGATAGAAAGAAGATTTGTAAGTAAAAAATATGGAAGAAGAATATTACTTATAGAGTTATAGAGTGATGAATATAAATGAACTTAACATACTTCTCCTATAAATAATAAATAATAAATAATTAAAATAAAGTGTTATTTTAGAAAACTAAACACATCAAAAAATGAAACTCTCTTTCAACCATAGTTGGGGTTGGGACTGTTAGAATACATATTAAAGTTACAAGTTCCACCATCATGGTTTACATTTATTGTATATCTTTGGGAACTAAAGACAAATCTTACACCTTGACATGACTTATTAAATAAAAAATATTAAATAAATAAATAAAAGATATTAACATTCACAAATATTTGATGAGAGAAGTGAAGCGAACACATAATCAATTTTGTGAAAGAAAAATGCAATACTAAAAAACTTTAATCTAATGGAGAAAGGTAAGAACATGAGGTGTGGTCATTGGATAAGAAATCTTACCATTTTCTTGGAAGGAATGAAGAAGAAATATGTGTTCTTATAAGTTATTCAATTTGACAATATAAAAAATTTAAGTGATTTCTTAATTGCTAAATTAATTACTTGCATGACTAAAAACAAACTCCAAAAGAAAAAAAAAAACTTATTTAGAAAGGAGATATAAATAAGAGAAAGAAAAGTACTATCCTCAAAAAGGTTAAATAAAATGGAGTTGCAATATTCTAGTTAAGACAATAAAACCATTCACAAACCTACTCAATCCATGATGTTTAAGGCTAACCCAAACAAATTCTTGCTTGGTCATGTGCTTCATCTCTTCAAAATTTTAATTCTCCTATTTCTATTTTGTACTGTTGCAACGAGCTAAGCTACGTAAACATTATTTACTATCAAGAATTATTATGGTTTTTCTTACTTCATAATTCCTATTACTTCAACTTCAACCATGGTTCATGGTGATCAAAGGTTAGTATATTACATTATGTTATTTAGGGTTTTGCTTTGTTTTGGTTAATTTGTTTGAAAATCCAATTATATTGTTTGATTTCATTAATTTTCCTTCTTTTGTTTATAATTTAGGTTTTTTTTTTTCTATTTTTCTCCCTGGGTTTTATTCAATGATAGCACTGAAAATCTACCACATTGAGTGGTCAATTCTAGAAGCTTTATTCAATAAGTTTAACTAATTCTATGATACATCCTCCTAACAATTATAGTTGATATGTAGTTATCATTCACTATCAAATTAATAATTCATGCTTATATATTCTGTTTTATGCATATATTTATAAGTGGCTGCGAGTTATTTAAGGTATATACATTTAACATTAAAAAAATAAAAGTCCACTAAGAGACAAAGAGAGTGTGAGATTAAAAGTCCCAGAGCGGGTGTAGAGAGTATAGATAAAGGAAACTCAAAATAAAACATTAAACATTGTGTTTTCTTTTGAGAGATATTAGTTGAAATTGAAAAAGTGTATGAATGAACACATGACAATATTCAAATGGAGAATGGAACAATATTAGGGTTATCACGTGTTCTTCTCTTTTTAGTTTAGTTGTTGTTTTTCTTTAGTTTTTGTTTTCTATTTTTTAAGATTGTTGTAGTTTAGTTTGTTGTGACTATTTAAGATCAAGGTTGCATTATGTAAGAGGAGAGTCATAATGAGTAGAAAGTTGCATTTTAGGTCTTCACTCATCAATACACATTTATAAGTTAAATTTGACTTAATTAAATTATTAAAATGTATAATATGTTGAAAAAATTTGAGAATATATTTTAGTATCTTTTGTAGCTTGAATACCATGAAGATAATGAAGACCATGAAGATCATGAAGAAAATCTTGTACAATAATAAAATTTGTTATGTAGTAAAGAAACAATTTTAGATATATTATATTTTAGCTTTGTGGATTTAATTTTGAAAGGTTGGTGTAAAATCTTTTATGTAGTTTCCATTTTCTAATCAATTTAAGAAACTATTATATCATAGAGGATGAACGTTTAGGAATTATGATTCTAACAATTAAATTATTAGAAGAGTTCAAGAACTTACTTGGATCCATTGCAAAGTTCTCTTAATCAATATGCTTTTCCTTCTCTCACTTCTTTTTAATGGTTTCTTGATGATATAGAATTATCAAGTAGAAAATATTCTCTTATCAAAGTTACTTTTCTTTATGTTCTCTTTGAAACGTAAAAACTCTACCACTTTTCAGAAGCAACTGTCATCCTTTTCTTCTAGTATTTTAAAACTTTAATAAAATACTATAATACCCCTATGAAGTGAGAAGTGAGGAAATTAATTTAATAAGTCTAAAATAATCTCCATAACTTTAATAACTTATATTCTAATAATCATCACATTAGAATATTTACATTAAATCTATTCTTTAAATTACATGAACCACATATTAAATTAATATATAATTTAACATTCTCCCACTTGGTTCATGTGATGACTTGAAGATCCAATATTAAACTTTAAGTGTGCACCATTCATTGGAATTATTAAGTCAACTTTCTTTAATAATTGAATTGGATGATGGATCATGGCAGTTGGTAGCTATTCAACAACATGGTTCCTTCCATGTATCACAAATCATCTGACTCAATTTCAGTTTAATTATACCATAATATGTATCTTTATTTTCTTTTCAAAGATACATCCTGTCATTCCACATAAACAAAACAATAATGTATACTTTTAATTGTGAATGACAAATAAATGCACAAAAACATAACTATAATTGAATTCATAAGTGTCAAATGTAAGACCCGTGAAATTAGTTAATTAAATAATTAATTAATTAATAAATGCGAGTTGAAAGAGCCTTTATGACATTAATTGTTGTTTGGTGTGACATGGAAAAGTAATAGCTGAAGTGGTTGAGAGTACTTTGATTGTGTGAGAGGACTTGGGTTTGAGTCCTATGTATGCCAATTATGTGTTGTATGGTTTATTTATTATTTTGTTTTGGTAATGGAATTGTGAATGGTGAGTGATAGTATAATCATAAGATTATAATGGTTATCACCAAATGTGAATTGGCATAGTGGTTGTGCTTTGGCCTCATGAGTGGAGGGTCACAGGTTCAAACCTTGATGGGCATAGAGTAAGCTTTATTTTTGCTAACTATCAATGTGATATGGTCACTGTTTGTAGGCGAGGTGGGTTAGCCTATAGGGGTCTGAGATGTGCTTGGTGGTTGGATGCATGTGTCCGGCGCACGATGGGCAAGGAATTGTTATGTTTTTTATGTTCTTGTCGGCTACTATTGGGCGAGGAGTCCATAGTGTGGCGATGATCGCGTATCTTGTTATCCGGGAGCAGATGATGTGACAGGTGGGCCAGGAGATGCATAGACTCGGAGCGAGGGCTAGCAGGGGATATTTTGTATATACATATAGTATATGTCTATGATTTTATTTTGAGAATATTATGAAAACCTGGCGGGAGCCATTGATTTTGTATTTCAGTTTTATGAATTATGGACTCCTGGTTTTATGGCTTTATATATTAAAGTTTTGAATTTCCCATGTTTTGGGAAATAATTTATAATAAATGCGACAATTATTGTATTTTATATTTTATTTATTTAATATCAGTAATAATCCTTAGGGATGTTACAATTGGTATTAGAGCAAAAGTTTTGAAAATATTTTTAAAATATTTTGGGGCTAGTGGGAAGTGAGCTTATTGATATGTTTGTTTGTGCATGTTGTGTGTTGAATGTTGAAAGATGTGTGTGGTTTTTGTTGACTAAGTGATTGATTTATAACAGTTGTGATGTGGCATATCCAGGCTATGACTACTAACAGGAGGAGGCGGAGTAGTGGTGCTGATGACATCACGGAGGCGATTCACCGGATGGTGGATGCGATGCAGCCACCCGTAGCGGCACAACCTAGGACGACGATTGCACCAGTTAGGGTGCCAACTATGGAGGATTTCCTACGCCACAAGCCAGCAGAGTTCACTGGCAAGGCCTCCCCTGATGAAGCAGATGCATGGATCCGCAAATGTGAGAAGATTTTCAGGGTGATGAACTGTGAGGATGAGCAGAAGCTGCTCTTTGCTACCTATCTGCTGAATGAGGATGCATAGTATTGGTGGACAGGTATGCAACAACAAATGGAGACTCGGGAGGAGCCGACGACCTGGGCAAACTTCAGGACTCGTTTCCTAGAGAAATATTTTCCAAATACAGCTAGACAGGACTGGGAGGCAGAGTTCCTTGATTTGCAGCAAGGGGATATGTCAGTACAGGAGTACGTCAACAAATTTGAACATTTGGCGAGATACTCCTCACAGAATATGACTGAGGAATGGAGGTGCTTGAAGTTTGAGCGAGGACTCAAACATGAATTGAAGAAAGTGGTGACACCTATGAGAGAGAGGAGATTTCCAATCTTGGTGGAACAGGCCAAGAGCACTGAGCACTTGGAGAAGGGCCCTGTTCCTCTTGTGAGCCAGCATTAGAAAAATGTCGCGGAGGCTAGGCAGATGAAAAAGCCGTATAGCCGGCCTCAGACATCTCAGGGTCCCACTTGCTACCAGTGTGGCAGACCCTACTTGAAGAGGAATTGTCCACAGTTGGCAGGAGGAGTAGGAGGGTCAGGCGACCATCGCAAGTGTTTTATATGCGATAAACCAGGACACTTCGCCAATAATTGCCCAGAGAAGAAGATTCTTAGCACGAAGAAAGCAACATCATCGCCAATAGAGCGAGCTAGGGCAACGGGCAAAGTCTTTGCCCTGACCACCACCGAGGCTACACAGTCGGGTAATCTTATCCTTGAACCTTGTGTGTTGTTTGGTAACGTAGTACTTGTGTTGTTTGATTCCGGGGCAACCCATTCTTTTATTTCTAATGTGTGTGTGGGGAGATTGAAATTGGTGACACGCGATTTGGGATGTGAGTTGCTTATTTCAACTCCCTCCTCAGGTCAAGTGGCTACCAGTTCAGTCTGCGTTGGGTGTTCAATGGAAGTGGCAGGTCACATATTCAAGGTGAACTTGGTGTGCTTGCCTTTAGAAGGACTGGATGTAATCTTGGGGATGGACTGGCTATCCAACAATTACGTCATCATTGATTGTGGACGACGCAGTTTGGTATTCCCAGAACATGAAGGATTGGAGCTAATCTCGGCTCAGAGGGCAATAAACGAAGTAGAAGCCGGAGCCACCTACTTTATGATAGTGGCTCATGCAGAGAAGAATAGCACCGTCGAGAAGATCAGTGTGATTCCAGTAGTGGAGGAGTATGCTTATGTGTTTCCGGATGAAATACCTGAGTTGCCACCGAGTAGGGATGTGGATTTTTTCATTAATCTCATCCCTGGAGCTGGTCCAGTGTCCATGGCGCCCTATAGAATGGCCCCAGCGGAGTTGACTGAGTTGAAGAAGAAAATAGAAGATTTGCTTGAGAAGAAGTTCATCTGGCCGAGCGCATCACCTTGGGGAGCACCGATACTGCTAGTAAAGAAAAAGGATGGCAGTTCAAGGTTGTGTGTTGACTATCGTTAGTTGAATAAGCTGACCATAAAGAATAAGTATCCACTGCCAAGGATCGAAGATCTACTGGATTAGCTGAGGGGAGTCGCAGTATTCTCTAAGATTGACTTGAGGTCTGGATATCATCAGATCTTAGTCAAACCGGAGGATGTGCAAAAGACGACGTTCAGGTCACGATACGGCCATTATGAGTATGTAGTGATGCCGTTCGAGGTGACAAATGCTCTTGATATTTTCATGGACTACATGAATAGGATATTCCGACCGTACCTGGATCAGTTTGTTGTCGTGTTCATTGACGACATACTGATATACTCTGAAAGTCGGGATGTACATGCAGATAATCTGAGAGCGGTGTTGGGAATTCTCAAAGAGCATAAACTGTATGGGAAGCTGTCAAAGTGTGAGTTTTGGCTGGATGAGGTACAGTTCTTGGGCCATGTAATCTCAGCCCAAGGTATAGCGGTGGATCCAACGAAGATTGAAACAATGGTGAAGTGGGAAAGGCCACAGACTGTGACTGAGGTGAGGAGTGTTTTAGGCCTGGCAGGTTATTACAGGCGGTTTGTGGAGGGGTTCTCCAAGATGGTGCGTCCCTTGACTCAACTCACTAGAAAGGACCAGCCTTTCTCTTGGACAGACGAGTGTGAGGTCTGTTTTGAGGACATGAAGAAGAGATTGACCACTGCACCAATATTAGCTATTCCTGACACTACCAAGACATTTGAGGTGTACTGTGATGCTTCATACCAAGGTCTAGATTTTGTGTTGATGCAGGAGAAATGGCCTATTGCTTATGCATCTCGTCAGCTGAAGGTGCATGAGAAAAACTACCCTACACACGACTTAGAATTGGCGGCGATGGTTTTTGCTCTCAAAACATGGAGGCACTACTTGTATGGGGCAGAATTTCAGGTATTCAGTGATCACAAAAGTTTGAAATACTTGTTTGATCAGAAGAAATTGAATATGAGGTAGAGACGTTGGATGGAATATCTGAAAGATTACGACTTTAAGCTATTATACCACCCTGGTAAGGCTAATGTCGTAGCAGACACTCTGAGCAGGAAGAAAGCTCATGTGTCGACCATGATGATTAAAGAGTTAGAATTGATTGAGAAGCTGTGAGATATGAATTTGGGATTAGATGTGGAGGCAGGTTTCATACGGTGCAACATGTGGAGAATCACTAATGAGTTTCTAGATAAGGTTCGGGTGGAACAGGGTAAGGATCAGGAACTGCAACATATCATTAGTGAGTTAGGCATAGAGAAGAGAAAGGACTTCAAGATGGGTAGAGATGGTATCCTGTGATTCAGAGAGAGGGTGTGTATACCCAGTAGCCGTGTATTGAGGAAAATGCTCTTGGATGAAGGGCATAAGAGTCGTCTTAGCATACATCCAGTATGACTAAGATGTACAAAGACTTAAAGGCGACCTTCTGGTGGACGGGCATGAAAATTGATGTGGCAGATTATATAGCATCCTGTTTAGTGTGTCAGAAAGCGAAAATAGAGCATCAGAGGCCAGGTGGTACGTTAGAGCCTCTTGAGATTCCTCAGTGGAAATGAGACAACATTTCCATGGATTTCGTTACACATCTACCGAAGTCGGTGAGGGGGCATGATTCCATATGGGTAATAGTGGATAGATTAACGAAATGCGCTCACTTTCTACCCATTAATCAGAAGATGTCTCTAGATAAACTAGCAAAGCTGTATGTCAAGGAAATAATCAAACTGCATGGTGTTCCAGCGAGTATCATATCAGATAAAGATCCGCGATTTACCTCGAGGTTCTGGCTGTCGTTGCAGAACACTTTGGGCACGCAGTTGAGAATGAGCTCGGCATATCATCCTCAGACCGATGGGCAGTCTGAGAGATGTGCAATATGTGCTACAGTTGTGAACATGTGTTCTGGATCACCTTGGGACTTGGAGTGATGTGCTACCGTTGGTGGAGTTTACTTATAATAATAGCTACCATTCCAGCATTGGGATGGCACCCTACGAGGTCTTGTATTGGGACACCTTTGTGTTGGCAGTAGGATGGAGAGTTTGTGGTTCTTGGTCCAGAATTTTTACAACAGACTACTGAGAAGGTAAGGGTAATACAGGATCGGGTGCGTGCAACTCAAAATCGGCAGAAATCCTACGCAGATAAGAGAAGGAGGCCACTTGAGTTTGAGGTTGGGGATCATGTGTTCCTCAGGGTTACACCTACAACAAGTATTGGGAGAGCATTGAAGTCGAGGAAGCTGACTCCTCGATTCATCGGTCCATATCAGATTACGAGGCGAATTAGACCGGTGGCGTACGAGATTGCATTGCCACCTCACTTGGCAAACCTGCACAATGTTTTCCACGTATCACAGTTGAGGAAGTACGTGGCGGATCCTTCTCATATGCTGGAACAGGATGATGTTCAGGTGCGTGAGAACCTGACTCTTGGAGTTGGACCGGTGAGGATTCTAGATTCTCAAGTCAAACAACTCAGAGGGAAGGAGATTCAGACTGTGAAGGTTCTCTGGGATGAGGCAACCCAGGAGATGACTTGGGAGATGGAAGATCTCCTGAGGAAGTCCTATCCTCACCTCTTTGCTGGTAAGTTCTATTTTCGAGGACGAAAACTTTTAAAGGTGGGGGTATGTAAGACCTGTGAAATTAGTTAATTAAATAATTAATTAATTAATAAATGCGAGTTGAAAGAGCCTTTATGACATTAATTATTGTTTGGTGTGATGTGGAAAAGTACTAGCTTAAATGGTTAAGAGTACTTTGATTGTGTGAGAGGACTCGGGTTTGAGTCCTATGTATCCCAATTATGTGTTGTATGGTTTATTTATTATTTTGTTTTGGTAATGGAATTGTGAATGGTGAGTGATAGTATAATTATAAGATTATAATGCTTATCACCAAATGTGAATTGGCATAGTGGTTGTGCTTTGGCCTCATGAGTGAAGGGTTACGGGTTCAAACCTTGATGGGCATTAGAGTAAGCTTTATTTTTGCTAACTATCAATTGTGGTATGAATGTGGAAAGGTAGAGATAGCCTAGTAGAATGGGGCAGCCAAGAGGGTTGGGAAAACCATAATAAATCCCATTTTCGTTTTATTTTTAAGACACCTATAAAAGGCAAAGTTTAGGTAAAAAGAAGGGTTTCTGTAATTGTTTTGTGGCAGCTTGAGAGGAGGACGAAATTGGAGAGTGAGAGGTTGAGTTGGGTGTGCAAGGGCTGAAGCAAGGGGGAAATCGTGAATCAAGGGGTCCTGTCTTCACAATTTTTGATCACATATTCCAGGTTAGGGGAGCTGAACTGTAATTGTATGCTTTTGGTCATCTTGCATGCTTGTGATGTTGTTTTGCCATGAAATTTTGAGTTCCTTATGAGAAGAATTAGGGGATTGGTATTTGGTACTGTTGTATTGGAAATTTCATGTGAATTGGTGTTCATGATGGCTATTCTGTGTTGTGTATATTCTTATGGTATGAAAAGTGAGAATGGGAGTCTATATGGCATTTGTATCTTGATGTTTTGTGAGTGTAATGTTGACAATTGAATTGGTGTGTTTTGGGAGCGTTTTTGGGCGAGGAACTGTTATGTTCCCGTCGGCTACTATTGGGCGAGGAGTCCATAGTATGGTGATTGCGTGCGTGCTAGGGTCCAAGTGTGAGACTTGGATGATTTACTACAGACGAGGAGTCTGTAGGGCAGAACTATGAGCGGGATAGGCTTATAGGATTGGACCACGAATGAGTTAGTTTCGTGGGAGCACAGTGAAGTCCCAAGACCTAGTTTATGCATATGACTCATGAAGGACTATGAGGTCATGGTTGGGTGATTTGAAAAGTATAAGAATTGCAGTTATGTTATTTGGTTTGGGAAACATGTTTGTTCTTATATCTGTTTATATTTCATTGTGCATAGCTCACCCTATCTGTGTGTGGCGATGATCGGGTATCTTATTATCCGGGAGCAGATGATGTGACAAGTGGGCCAGGAGATGCATAGAATCAGAGCGAGGGCTAGCAGGGGATATTTTGTATATACATATAGTATATGTCTATGATTTTGTTTTGAGAATATTATGAAAACATGGCGGGAGCCATTGATTTTGTATTTCAGTTTTATGAATTATGGACTCCTGATTTTATGGCTTTATATATTAAAGTTTTGAATTTCCCATGTTTTGGGAAATAGTTTATAATAAATGCGACAATTATTGTATTTTGTATTTTATTTATTTAATATCAGTAATACTCCTTAGGGATGTTACATCAAACAAAGAGAGCATTATTGTAATAATGTATATATACCAGATTACATTCATAACAAGGACTTGTCCATAACACCCATCCTTTCAACATGACCAATAAATGTTTTGGGTGGTAAGCCTTTAGTTAATGGATCTGCTATCATTAAATTTATACCAATATGCTCAATTAACACTCTGCGTTTTTGCACTTCTTCTTTGACCGATAAGTATTTCAAATCCATATGTTTTGCACCTTTCGATTACTTATCATTCTTAGAGAAGAAAGCAGTTGCATAATTGTCACAATAAATCCTTAATGGTCTAGCAATATTGTCAACAATACTAAGCCTTGACACAAAATTTTGCAACCACAAAGCATGAACAATAGCCTCAAAGCATGCTACAAATTTAGCCTCCATGGTGGAAGTAGCAATAACTAATTGTTTTGCACTTTTCCAAGAAATTGCTCCTCTAACCAATAGATAAACATATTCAAATGTGGATTTTCTTGAATCCACACATCCTGCATAGTCTGAATCCGAGTAACCAATCACTTCAAGATGATCTGACTTCTTGTAGGTGAGCATATAGTTCTTGGTGCCTTGTAAGTACCTAAGAACTTTCTTTGCAGCTTTCTAGTGGTCCATACCGGGATTACTTTGATATCGACCTAACATACCAACAACAAAACTGATATCCGATCGAGTACAAGTTTGAGCATACATCAAACTCCCAACCACTGATGCATAAGGAATTGACTCCATGGCCTTTCATTCCAAATCATTCTTAGGATAGTGCATTTGACTAAACTTATCCCCTTTCTGAATTGGAACTATTCCAGCAGAGCATTTATCCATTCCGAATCTCTCTAATACCTTGTTAATATATGATTTTTGAGACAATCCCAACAATCCTTGTGATCTATCACAAAATATGTCTATTCCTATCACATAAGATGCCTCACTCATATCTTTCATTTTAAAGTTATTAGAGAGAAACTTCTTTACATCATGTAACATGGCAACATTATTAGTAGCAAGTACAATATAATCAACATATAGGACTAAAATTACAAACATGCTCCTACTAACCTTCATGTAGATACACCGATCAACGGTGTTTTCTACAAAACCATATGACGTGATGGTATCATTAAACTTAAGATACCATTGTCTAGAAGCTTGTTTTAGTCCATATATTGACTTCTTTAATTTACACACCATATTTTCCTTTCCCGTGGAAACAAAACCTTCAGGTTGATCCATATATATTTCTTCCTCTAAGTCACTATTTAGAAAGGCGATCTTTACATCCATCTGGTGAAGCTCTAAATCATAATGAGCCACCAAAGCCAAAATAATTCTCAAAGAGTCCGTTTTAGAAACAGGAGAGAAGGTCTCTTTGTAATCAATGTCATCCTTTTGAGTAAAACCTTTGGCAACAAGTCTAGCCTTATATCTTTCAATATTGCCTTTTGAGTCATGTTTGGTCTTAAAGACCCATTTACAACCCACTTGTTTAGAATTTTCAGGCAATTCTACTAGATCCCAAACTTGATTGTCATCCATTGACTTTAACTCTTCTTTCATTGCATTGAACCACTTTTCAAAATTATCACTTTCCATGGCTTGTTTAACTGAGACTGGATCCTCATTGATGCTTAAGTCACATTCATGTTCAATAGAGTAAACCACATAGTCATCTGAAATAGTTGGTCTCTTTTGCGTTACAGACCTTCTTAATATTTCTTCTTGTGGTTCCTCTACCATTTCCTCATTAGTGACTTGCACATTGTAACTTGGTTCATTATCTATATGTTCATTTTGTGGTATTGGAACATCAACTTGTTGTCTCTGCATGTTGTGTGACTATGATACAATAATAGGGATAACAACTTGAGAAGAGACATGTGTAGAAACATTACCGTTAGTCTCTTGAATGTCCATTATACGTGATTTCTCACTCCCACTGAACTTGCCATTCTCAATGAACCTAGCATTACCAGACTCAACTATTCTTGTACTATGGTTAGGACAATAGAACCTATATCCTTTTGACTTTTCAGGATAACCGATGAAGTAACCACTAATGGTTCTTGCATCAAGATTGTTTTCATGTGGATTATATATCCTTACTTCTGCCAGATATCCCCAAACATGAAGATGTCTTAAAATAGGTTTCCTTCTAGTCCACAGTTCAAAAGGAGTCTTAGGAACTGCTTTACTAGGAACCCTGTTAAGAAGATAAACAACAGTCTTTAATGAATACATCCACAAAGATTTAGGAACATTGTTATGACTCAACATACTCCTAACCATATCCATGAGAGTACGATTTTGCCTTTCTGCTACACCATTTTGTTGTGGTGTACCGGGCATTGTATATTGTGCACAAATACCCTGACTTTCGAGAAACTTTGCAAATGGACCTAGGCATTGTCCAGTTTCAGTGGATTTTCCATAAAATTCACCACCTCTATCGGATCTCACAACCTTTACTTTTCTATTTAATTTCCTTTCTACTTCATCAATAAACACCTTTAGGATGTCCACTGATTGAAACTTTCATGCAAAAGATATAAATAACAATAATGTGAAAACTCATCTATAAAGGTGATAAAATACTTTTCACCACTCCAAGATGGAATGTCAAATAGACCACAAATATCTGTGTGTATTAATTCAAGAAGTTCATTACTTCTTATGGTAGAATTCTTTGATATGTGTTTAGTTTGTTTACCTTTAATACAATCAACACATACATCCCAGTCACCAAAATCCAATTGAGGTAAGATTTCATTTTTCACCAACCTCATCATCCTTTCTTTGGATATATGACCCAATCTTTGGTGCCATAAGAAAGCAGAATTTTCATTCTGTACATTGCCCTTACTATTAGAAACATGTTCAACATTAAACAGGGAATTAGTAAAATTAACATTAAGATTCAAACGGTATAATCCATCACATAAAGTACAAGAACCATAATAGTACGTATGTCTATACAAATAAAAAACACCATTTGGAATCTTAAAATTAAAACCTAAACAATCCAACTTTGCAAAATAAATCAAGTTTCTAGCACAACCAGGAACATAGAGACACTTTTCAAGATCTAGTCCCTATTCCTTCTATTTGTGCCTTCATTATGTTCCCCATATATAAATATTTTCCAGTTCCTTTTATGGGTTGGATTGAAAGAAATCCCTGCATAATATTAGAAACATGAGTGATAGCTCCAAAATCTAACCACCAAGTATTATTAGGCACTTCAACAATATTTGTTTCAAAACTTACAGAAACATAAAATGTACCTTTCGTTTCAAACCATGATTTCCTTTCCAGACAATCTTTCTTGAAGTAACCCACCTTCTTGCAAAAGAAGCATTTATGGTCCTTCTTGATTATGCCCTCATTAACTTTCATTAGGGCTTTGTCCTTCTTGTTCTTCTTTCCTGGATTAGCTTTGCTAGAGCTAGAACCATCATGAGTCATGAGATGAATTGAATGATCCTTCACTTTTTTGAGCCTTCCTTCCTCTTGAACTAACATGGCTTTTATTTCTTGAAAGTTCCATTTATCTTTTATAGTATTATAATTCACTTGGAATTAGCCAAATTCAGGAGGAAGAGATTTCATAATAAAATGTACCAGAAAGGATTCATTCACATCTATTCCCATTGACTTCAACTTTGCAGCTATGTTTGCCATCCCTATTACATGATCATGAATGGGCTGTGACCAATCAAACTTTTTAGTTGTCAACTCACTCATGAGAGTTCCCACAATGGACTTATCAGTAATGTCCAACTGTTATTGATTAACCTTATAAATTCCTTTGCATTTTCGGTCTTGGGCATATATGACTTCACATTCTCTGCCATGGTCATGCGCATCAAGTTCAAAGACAACCGATTAGACCTTTGCCAAGTCTCATAAAGAGTCTTTTCATCTGTTGTACTGGTCTCATTGATGGCTGGGGGCATCTCATCCATAACTATGGCTAAATCTAAATCGAACACACCCAATTGAAACTGGATTTGTTCGTACCAATTAGCATATTTCAAGCCATTGAACTTGATCACACCACTGCCCAGACCACACATATTCATGGAAGCTGTAGAAAAAAATATAAACTCACACATATTAATGCTTTGATAAATTTAATGTATTCAGACAAATAACTACACTAGTCATGCATTTAAGTTCACCTTTGGGTGACGCTTAAAATGACAAATACCATACAAGTCATTCATTTAAGTTCACCTTTGGGTGATGCTTAAACTGACATATATCATACAATTAAGATGATAAAAAAATATGTACTTTAATAGACAATCAATCATACTCAAGTTTACATGTATGTTATCTTTGGATATTTTACTAAGTATATCAAATGTATGTCTCACTTTAATATCATTATAAGCAATGGTTCACCTTTGGATAATCCATATATGCCTTATAACAATAACTTTCAATAAACCCATAAACCAATTAATATATCCATAATTTGGTATCCTTTATTTCATGGATGATTACCATAATTCAACTTTACTTTAGAATTAATTAAAATGTAAAATTTGATCCCTTTGGTGATTACAAATTTACCATACAATTAATTCCTAAATTTGAGCTTTTAAACCACTACATTGCACAATGTCCATTCTCCTAAATAGTGATGAGCAATTTAGAAAACAACGGAATAACAAAACTTTAAATTTCTATTATAATTGCAAATCACCCGAAATTCAACTTAATTGAATTTTCTTTATCGAAGTGAAATTAGCAATAGCAAATAAACCATAAAGCAAACCATTATGCCATACATGTAAGTCAATGCACTTTCAAAGCATTCGTAACAGTAAAAGCTTTCAAATTCACATTGCAGAATTTAAAAGGTTTTCAATTCAATGCTTCTTTAAATCCCGCTACATGCGTACACATTTCAAATTAAACCCATTCCTAATAGTGAAAACTATAATTCACATTTGCATTTATAACTTTTAAATACACGGCTTCCGATAATACTTCAATGCACAACGAAAAAATGATGGCATCCTTATATGCTATTAAAATAATGCATATTGCAATCCAAATGGTGCAACGAGAAACAATTAAAATTTTAGCAACAAAAAACCCTACATTCCATAATTTCAAATTAGGGTTTTATAATTTGAGAAATACTCTTTTATGGAGAATCATAAATTCATAAACATGGCTCTGATACCAATGTAAATTTTTTTATGTAGTTTCCATTTTCTAATCAATTTAAGAAACTATTCTATCATAGAGGAGGAATGTTTAGGAATTATTATTCTCACAATTATATTATTAGAAGAGTTCAAGAACTTACCTGGATCCATTGCAAAGTTCTCTTAATCAATATGTTTTCCTTTCTCTTACTTCTCTTTAATGGCTTCTTGATGATATAGAATTACCAAGTAGAAAGTCTTCTCTGGTCGAAGTCACTTTTCTTTACGTTCTCTTTGAAACGTAAAAACTCTACCACTTTTCAGAAGCAATTGTCATCCTTTTCTTCTAGTATTTTAAAACTTTAATAAAATACTATAATACCCCTATGAAGTGAGAAGTGAGGGAATTAATTTAACAAGTCTAAAATAATCCATGTAACCTTAATAACTTATATTCTAATAATCATCACATTAGAATCTTTACATTAAAGTTATTCTTTAAATTACATGAACCACATATTAAATTATATATAATTTAACAGGTTGATCCTTACTAATGACTTCAAGATAGTTATTTTAATATGTAGTTTGAATTCTAATATGAAAATATATGTATGAGTGATATTTATATTGGATTCAATTATGAATGTTGTTTGAACTCTTAATATAATGTGGTCTCTAAATGTTTAATATTGTAATTTGGAGACATAAAATTTCATTATGAACTTGTATAAGCAACAATTTAATAAGGGTGACTTAATTCAAAGGCAACATTTATATGGGTGTGATCTAATATTTAGACCACGATTTTTATAGTTTAGGCCCCAATTTTATTTTATATTGTTGCCTAAATTGATTTTTTTTGTATTGAAGTGAAAAATATAAAGTAAAGATTTTTTTTTTCTAATCTTCATATAATAAGAAACCTGGTTAATGGAACAACACAAAAAGAATATAAGACTTTCACGTAATGGGTTGGGCTCGATGGTTGACAATAAACATACAATCTTATCCTTACAAGTAGCGAGATAAGGTCTAAACCCATGACCTCAAGGTCATAAGGGTTGCACTCTATGAACATAAAGACATGAACACAACTAAATTGCAAAAATATAGGACACATTGTTTCTTATTTTCTGCATGCGTAAATGTTGTACACAAAATTAACAATCAATATGAACAAAGAAAATGTCCAACACAAAAAATAAACATGAAATATTTATCTTACATGTGTAAACTGAATGGGAAAGTAAGGTCTTTGATTAATGTCTATCCAAAATCAACAATTTAAACCCACTCTCGCTCCTTCACATTCTCAAATATACATCATAACATTCTAATTACTTAAAATGGTTGCTCAAACATAATTTATTTTAAACCATTTAAACACACGACAACAAACTATTCTTTCTGTTCTAAATATGTTTAAGGTCACATTGCTAGACTAAGACAATTATCACATAAAAAATTAAATATGGTAGTTTTTCAAAAACTTCATATTAAAATCGTCATTATTAATGCCATTTTTGTTGTGATACTTTGACTATAATCAAACTTTAATTGCTAAGAAAAATATCTTGAAAATAACATGCTAGTATGTTGGATCAAGAATGATGCAAATGACATAAAACGTGTTGTATATTACATGAAACACATGAAGTTAATCCTAACCTTTGATATAGATCTATGTTTGAATTTCATAATTAAATTCCTTCCCTTTTTCTTTGATAATTCTCCACCATATTGGGATACATGGATCTAGAATATGAATTTACATGTCATTCCATTATAATTAGCATTTGAATTTGAAGATGACTTATTTTATTTAGGCATTGCTTTAGTGCCTTATATCTTAAAGAGGTTTTAGTATCGATCTTACTTGTCTTCATTGAGAGTTTTCCACGTAATATACACATCATTTTATTTATTTATTTATCTTGAAGTATTTTTGACAAAATTATAGTTGGGTCTTTTGGAGAAGAAATCAGAGTCAGTTTGATATCGTCCCTGGACAATCTTAGAGCCTCTCACAAAAACATTAATGGAGATCATGTGCCTTCCTTGTATTATAGAATGAGGGGTGTCGAAGAACTCACCTTGGGTTCAAATTGAATAACCTCCATGGCCACTGACGACCATGCGAAACGACCTACCAAAACACCCATTTAATTTATACTTTAAATATGTTTTTGTCCCTTAACTTTAAGTGAAAATTGGAATTAATCTATTTTCGAAACTTTGGTCTAATTTAATATTCAAATGTACACATGTCAAATGATATATGGAGCACGTTGAGAGGGTATTAAAACCCTTTTAAAGAAAGGGGTATCGAAACACCCATTTAATTTAGGGTTAAATAATTTTTTTATCTCTTAACTTTCAGTGAAAATTAGAATTAGTCACTTTTCAAAACTTTGGTCCAATTTAGTCCCCCGACTTTAAAACTGTGTGGATTTAGTCATTTTAACCAATTTTTGTTAAGTTTATTTAACGTTTTAAATACATTTCACGATAGCATTTGAGTTGTTTACACAATTTAACACATTTTTGCTTCAATGTTAGCTAAGAAACCATCATGAAATACGTTTGAAACGTTAAATAGACTTAATAAAAATTGGTTAAAATGACTAAATTCACACAATTCTAAAGTTAGGGGACTAAATTTGGTCAAAGTTTTGAATATGGACTAATTCTAATTTTCACTAAAAGTTACGGGACAAAAAACATATTTAACCCTTTAATTTATAGTCATGCCTAACTCGTAAAACATATTTGATATATTGATTTTGGGAGAATCATTCTTGTCACAATGTGAAGAAATTCTTTAAGTATTATTTCAAAGGCTAAGATTAAATTCATGATTCTCATGTAGTATACAACACATTTTATGTCATTTTCACCTTCTTAATCTAACATACTAGTAATGTTATTGTTGTGATATTTTTCTTAGTAGTAAAATTTTGATTGTACTCAAAGTATCACTACAAAATTCGTACTAACGGTGGTGATTTTAAGATAACAATTCTACAAAAACTATCATAATTATCTTTATGGTATGACAAATTTATAATTGCCACATTTTGTATTCGAAACATGACATTTACAAGTGTCATTTAATAAGTATATTCTATTACAAGTGTAATTTTCTCAAATGACCAATGCAATGCTAAAATAGCATAGAGAAGAAAGTGTAGAAAAAAAGTTGAAAAGGAGAACAATAAATCTTTTACTAAAATTTACATATTTGTGTACAACATTTAATTTTCATAGACATCTTTCAAAATTTGTTTTGAAATGTAGTGTACATTTTTGTACAAGTAAAGAATTGTATGTATGCTTTTAAAAGTACTCAAAATCTTCATAAGATGAATCTGATTGTGTATGGTTGCTTTTATGACTTGTAACAATATCTGCAACCCTTTTATCCATAAGTGGAACATCGGTTTTTCTAATGTACGGGGAAAAATCAAAAGGTTCTGGTATAATTGGAGGTGTAGCACTTCTAACAAGAGCCCAATTCACTCCATGGAAAAAGGGGTGTTGCTTTATTTCTGTGGCACCTCTCTTATAAGCAAATCTTTTTTTAGGCTCTTTCACCAACAACCCTTGTATAAGGTCTCTTGCCACTTTGCTAACAACTGGTTTTTCTGGAAACCTTAAGGGTTGTCCTACAACATTGAAAAGGGTCGCTCTATTTCCAGCACCTTTAAAGGGTGTTATTCCATGCAAAAGCTCATACAAAAAGATTCCAAAGGTCCACCAATCCACTGCACTACCATGTCCTTCACCACGAATAATCTCTGGTGCAAGATACTCATGTGTCCCTACAAAGGACATTGACCTCACATTTGTAGGCTCAGCCATTAGTTCAGGGAGGCATCCTCCAACCACAAGGCCAAAATCTGACTTTGTCTTACGATTCTTTTTTGAAGGCAAAATGCGTGGAAAGAAACTTGAGTGGTGCATGCAACCATGTATTGTTTGATCATGACTTAGAAGGCCTCCATAAGGACCATTACTACTTTCGTGTGCAGATGAGGACTTCACTAGTGTAGGATTCACAGAGCATCGAAGAGATAAGTCAAAATCTGATAACATTATGTGACCTTCATCTCGAACTAGAACATTTTCTGGTTTTAAGTCTCTATACACAATGCCTAACATGTGCAAGTATTCCAAGGCTAACAAAATTTCAGAACAATAAAACCTGTCACAGGAAATAAGACATGGAATTCTTAAATTGTTACAAAGTTTATGTCATATATGTTTTTATTAGTGCACAATTTAGGTGGTAAGAGATTTGACATGTTTCTTTCTCTTGTGTAGATAAACAAAGATTACCCATAAGTTCAATTTAGTTACACAAATGTAGAGATAAACATGCTTAATGAACATGTTTTTTTTAAACTGTTGAATTTTTAATTAACTTTACGATTGTAATTATATTGTGTTGTGAAATAGTACATATAACATGAAGACAAGATTCACTCTCATGTGTATGACTTTCCTTTCTTTTGAAACAACATAATGGTTATGAAGTTACTATATTTTTCAATTGTTATCAGAAGTGTGTGTAGAAATACAAAATGACAAAGAATGCATTAAAGAAAACTTTGTCCAAAAAGGTTGACTAAAAAAGATTTTAGTGTTACACTATTTCATTATTAACTCAAAAGAGAACAATTGGTAGAAATAAATAAATTGCATTTGTTTCATTGAAACTTTGATATGTCATCTTATAGGGTTAAATGTGTTTTTAGTCCCTAGTCTTTGCCATGAAATTGGAGTTCGTTCATATTCCAAAATTCGATACAATTTAGGACCCAAACTTTAAAAATAAATAGATATAATACTCCTAATCTTATTGTGTTTAATTTTTTTGACGTGATAAACAACATTGCAAGCTAGCATTTGAGCTATTTACATTGTTTGACACGTTCCAACTCAAATGCAAGCCTAGAGCATTGTTTAACATGCAAAAAAAAATGTCGTTGGGTTAAAAGGACTATATCCATTCATTTTTAGAGTTTGGAGACCAAAATGTATCAAAGTTTGGGAAATAGAGGAATTCAAATTTTGCATCCAAGTTTAGAGACTACAAACATATTTAACTCTATTTCATATTAATAAAGCATTAACTTACCACATTTAACTACTTATATTGAACATATTAACATATAATCATGTATAGTAGCTATTATAGCATGCACTTTGGTGGAATCCAAGTGCCATGTATATGTGTGTTTAAGCAACTAACCGTGTAGCTTCTTCAGTGAAATGCTTGCTAGGTTGTTTCATTCGAAGACAATGCAAACTACCACTGCTACAAAACTCCATGACTAGACAATAGTATTTATCAGTCTCAAAATAAGAATATAAAGTTGGCAGAAAAGGGTGATCAAGAAGTCCAAGTATTTCTCTTTCTGTTTGTGCTCTCAAAAGCTTGTTTCTACTAGCAAGTGCTGCCTTATCCATTACTTTCATCGCAAAGAATGCTTTGGTTCCTTTAAGTTCCACAAGGTACACACTTCCAATATCACCATATCCAACACGCTTTAAAAGCTTGAAATGACTGAGATCAAGACCATTACCATTAGAAACCATGTTAATTGCATCCCACCTCACATCACCTCCAGTATGAGGCTTAATATGTGCACAACAAATGCTATTTAAACTGTCACTACGAGAGCTACTGCCACTTCTATGACCACCTTGAATGGTGTTTTTTTTAGGTACAAGAAAATTTCTTACATCTTCTGTTGTTGCTCCTGGTGTCGTCATGGTTGAAGGATAGTGATTTGAAGACATTCTTGTACTTGGAGTATGCAGCTTAATATGTGCAATGCTTATGCTCTTTAAACTGTCACTACGAGAGCTACTAACACTTTTATGGCAACCTAGAATTGTGTTTTTTGTGGGTACAAGAAAATTCCTTGCATCTTCTGTTGTTGCTCCTGGTGATGTTGTGGTTGAAGGATTGTGATTTGAAGACATTCTTGTACTTGGAGTATGTGGCTTAGTATGTGCAATGCTAATGCTCTCTAAACTGTCACTACGAGAGCTACTGCCACTTCTATGACCACCTAGAATGGTGTTTTTGGTAGGTACAAGAAAATTTCTTGCATCTTCTGTTGTTGTTCTTGGTGATGTTGTGGTTGAATGATTGTGATTTAAAAACATTCTTGTACTTGGAGATGGGTGCTCAGTAGTGGAAAACTCATAAGTATTGTTGTTATGAACGTGATGGGGTTTAGATGTTGGTTTACTCGTCACTTTTGCATTATGTTTAGAAAAAACTTGTTCTATTTCTCTTTCTCGGCTGGTTTTGTAATCACTTATGGAAGTATGATTAGTGGTATATTGATTTTCTTTGTGGATATGACTTTCAAAATCATTTGATGAATTTGCATAAGCCTGATTCATCTTGCGAATCTGCATTTCAAATTCAAGATATATATATATCATTAATTTCCATCAATAAATTTTTAGTTAAAAATAATGCCTAAATGAAATAACAATATGTATAATTACATCAGGTAAATTAGGCCTTTGGGTTGGCTTTGAAGAACAATGCAATGACACCCTTCGAGAGGAATTTCTACAAACAAAAATGTTAAAAAATTAAATTAGTTATGATAGGATATCTTACATGTGAACAATTGTTTTAATATCATGTCATATTAAATATAACAAATTATTTTCAAGAAATAGTTATTTTAATTTGTTTTAACCAAAAGTTCTAATAGAAAGTTGTAAAAATAAGTAGCTATTTGTTCAAAATAAATTGAACAACAAAATACATAATTATAAAAAAAAATTATGAACTAAGTAAACATGTGTTATAATTTTTTGTTCACACATAGCAAAAGGAAACTATAAAAAACTTAAATGTATAAAAGCACAAAAATGATGAAGAAATACTCATTTCATAATGAAATGTATAAAAAATAAACAAATTAAGTGAGATAAAAGTCAAATACATGTATGATAATATGTACAATTATTAGAAATCAAAAACCATTTAATCTTGTACAAGAATTGACACAAGTAATGGTATATGATCGTGGATAAACATGGTGAGAAAAAGAAAGAATTCTTTTTCAAAAGAGATTCTAGAAATGCATGTGAAACTAAAAGTTAAAAAAAAAAAATCAATAACACCTTATAATTTCATAGGCTCTCTGAGATTGAGCAAGAGAAACAATGATATATGTTTCCCTTGCATGTATATCTATGAAGAGACATCTTTGGATTTTGAAATTTTGAGAAAGAAAGAAACAAAGAGAAGAGAAGAAAAGAAAAATTTTATTTGGTTTTAGGAAAGAAATAACAAATGGATATTGAAAATAGCTTGTTCTTGTTTGGATCACCATCCATTCATGGGAGGAATTTGTGGAACAAAAGAGGGAAGATAATAATAGACCCATAATATGTGTATATAAATAAATAATTAAACTGTGTTTATGCATTATGTATTTGCCATCAAGATGAATGGGGTAGCGTCTAATTCTCTTGTGAAATAATGGTTTATGTAATTCTCTTGTTAAAATATATTTTTTCATATATATTTCTTTACTTATATATCTTTTTTCCTTCTTTCTTATATTGTACTTTTATTTTAATAGTAATTTTATTTATAAAACTTATGTTATTAATTATAGGTGATAAAAAAATTTCCTTTCAGTTTCCAATTTTTTATATTGGTCCTTTGAAAATAGTTAATTACTAATATTGTTCATTTAACTAATTTATAGCCAAACATTAATATTATAATTTATAGTCAAACATTTGGACATAATTTGAGAGTTGATTTTTTGAACTAAAGCTAAATTATGGATGGTTTGTCAACCTTCTTTCGCTTCTGGATAGAATGTTGTTCTTTTTTTAACTAATATTTTTCTGTGATTATGTTTACCTTAAATTCTTTTCAAATTAAAAGTATCTACCACTTTTAAAGATAGGAAAAATACTACAAGAATATTGGCGTTAGTTAAAATGAGACGTCATAAGTGCAATATCATTTTTTATTAGTCAAATAGAGATAAATAATTATTTTTTATTTATCGTAAGCTTGACCGGTACCGAGACATAAAAAATATAATAATCAGTTTTGTTTAGGAGGACAATGCGGGCTGGTCCAACCCGTATTTGGCTCGCACAATGTGGGCTGATCTATTCCGCCTCACATTTTAACGCGGACTAAAATGTCTGTCCCACCCCATATAAGTATGGGTTTGCGGGTCTGCAAGCCAACCCGCTTTTTTTAAAAATTTTAAAATTTTTTTATTCTTTTAAATTTTTTTTAATTCTTATGCTAAAACTTTCAATGTTCAAAAAATTGGGAAACTGTAAGAAGTTCACAAAATTATTAAAGCAAAGACTTTGAAAAGTTGGATGATAAATTGGTAATTCAACATTTTCATCATAATCGTACTTTGACATACAAGATGTATTCTTCAAATTTTAGTACATTAAACAATACATAATACTTGTCTTTTCCAATCATACAAGAATTTAAAACGTTAATGTAAATGTCCAAAAAAAAAGTAACTAATACACAAAAATGCAAACTTTTTTTTGTGCGAACCACATGCCAGCCCGCGCAGGCTGTGGGCTTTGACGGGTTAGGCCACTGCATGCCTGCAAATTCACTGTCATGACCCACTCTGCATTATTTTTGTGGGCTTGTGGGTTGACCCGACATGTCAGACTTGTATTACCATCCTAGTTTTGCTTGTTTCATAAAGTGAAAAAACTTAAGAAATCTACAAATATTTTCAATATAATAAAAGTTGTTTCTTTTATTTATATATATAATTTTAAGTTGAAGAAACTGAAAGTGCAATCTATTCAATACTAAATTTCTTAAAAAGCAAGATCAGCATTTATATCCATCTCTCATATCAACTCATTGTGTGAAACGCGTAATTTAAGAATTTTTTTTTTTCAATTGATGTCTATAATCAAAACCTAATGTTTTATCTTTTATGTGGTAGTGTCATTACTTCAACAAGTTTTTGCAGATAAAGTGGTTCAAACACTAAATGACTTTGTATCCCAAAATTGGATATACCTTGGAAAAGACAAACTCTTCTCCAAACAAAACCTTAGCAATTTCTTATTTTTCACCAATTCTAGGTGTTATCAACTACCTCTCATTTAATACGCATTTATTGTTTCAAACACCCTTGTCTAGAAGCTACTCTCTTCACACTTCTGCACTAACCTTTTATTCAATTACAAGTCTCATTGCATGTCACAGGTCCTTAATAAAAAGTAGAAGAAGATAATGAAAGTAACAAAGAGAGGAAAAAGATTGTTTAAGGAAGTGTGTCACATGAGATAACTTACTTATCTTAACATATTGAAATATATGCATATTAGCAATCAAATATTACACCATCACATCTCAAGTGCATTGAAAACCACTCAAACAAACTCCACACCAACGAACACGAGTCTAAATTTTCTGTTGAGGCTTTTTGTATTGCTCGTCTACAAACTGATATTGGTATATTAAAATAAAATGCTACTTATGTCAGTGTATTAAAATAGGGTTAACTATATTTTTTGTCTCTTAACTTTTAGTAAAATTTGGAATTAGTCAATCTTCGAAACTTTTAACTAATTTAGTTTTTCATTTTTAAATTTTTAACCAAATTTTATTAAATTTATTTGATGTTGCAAATGCAATTCAGAATTGTATTTGAGTTGTTTATATTGTTTGAAACATTTTCGCTTTAATGTTAAGTCAAATACTATTATCTTTGAAACGTCAAATAAACTTAACAAAATTTGGTTAAAATGACTAAATTCACGTATTTCGAAAGATGAATGACTAAATTGGTCCAAAGTTTCAAAAATGAACTAATTACAAATTTCACTAAAAGTTAAAGGACCAAAAACATATTTAACCCATTAAAATAAAATGCTAGCATTAGAATTCATCTCTATTTCAAATTTTGATATATTTTAGTCTTTAAAATTTAAAAATAAATAAATAAAGTCCTTTTAATTTAATGTTGTTAATTTTTTTGGATCAGTTAAATGATGTTCTAAGTTGACATTTGAGTCAAAACATATCAAACTCATGCAAATATCCCAAACATCAACCTAAAACCCGTTCAACACATTAAATTTTTTTAATGCAGCTAGATTAGGATAACTATATCCATTCATTTTTAAACTTTAGGAATCAAAATATATCAAAATTTGAGACATAAACGAATTCCAATTTCATATCAAGTTTAGATATACGTAACCCTAAAATAAAACATCAAAATTAGCGTCAATCAATATATTTAGAAAATACATCATAAAAACAACACCAAAGACTCAACTAACTGACAATCTAAATTCTAGAGGAACTCCAAAACACATTGTGGGATGACATTCACCAAAGCCAAAAAGTTGGAGAAAAGAGCAAAAAGATAAGAACTCCATAGAAAGAGGAAAAAGAAGAGGAATGTGGTCCTACAGTCCCCTATGCAAGTATCCCCACACAGGCTGTTAAAGGGAATAATAAATAATGCAAAGCCTGATTGCTCACATGGACTAAAACCAAAAAGCAAACTGACACCACACATGCCCTTGCCTTCCCTCACAATTGCACATGCACATGCTCACTGTCCCCTAACTCCTAAACCTTCTTCTTCTCATAATCTTTCACTTAAATCATCAATTGCACCTTAATTAATCACACCCAAACTCTCATTAACTCCACACACCTCATGAAAAAATCACAAAACCCCTCTTTCTCCCTATCTAATCTACTCTAATATTATACACAAAGTAACATTACATACATACAACTATAGTTAGCATGCACATTACACATATATGTATATGCTCTTCAGCACACACAATCTTGGTCTTGATCTCTTCTGGGTCAATTCAATTTTTTTCTGAGATGAAGTTGGAACTATTGAGAGGACTCTGTTGTGCATTGCAAGTGTCTATGGCAAGTGATTAAGTGGTCATTGGTGAGTCCTGCTGCTTGCATAAATGAGTGTAGCACTGTTGGACCTACAAACCTAAACCCTCTTCTGATCATGTCTTTGCTTATGCTCTCTGATTTTGATGTCTTCACTGGAATCTTGTGGCCAAACTTGTATTGTGTGGAGATGGGTTTGTGATTCACAAAACCCCAAATGTACTTGTCAAATGAACCAAACTCCTTGTTAATCTGCAATGACCCAGTTTAGAAAGAGATTGTTAAAAATCTATATCTTCATATAATCACCACAGAACGTGTTATCACATAAATTAGTCCAACAGAGTTCTGCATTTACACTACATGTCTCTTTCTATGTCCCCTCAATTAAAATATAATAACACTTGAGCAAAAGAAACTAGCAACTGAGAAAAAGAGAGAGAAAGAGAGAGGGAGAAATTGTAGTTGCAAGTTGTTTTTTTTATGTTGGACAGACAGGAAAAGAGACAGATAATTTAAGTCCAAAAACAATACTCCTTTACTACCTGTCAGAAAGAATTTTTTGTGGGTACAGTACACATTTGTTTCAGAATTTAATTAGAATACATTATGGTATACCCTTTTGTTTTCATTTTTATCCAATTACACATTGTCATATAATAATAACTACCTTAAAAGACATGTCTCACAAGGTTGATACGGTTGGAAATTGAAGAGAAGTTAACAAAATGCAGTGGAATGAAAAAAGTCATTATTGTACTTCTCATCATTCATACTACTAATCTGTTTTTTTGTCGAGAGAACATTCACTCAATTCTTGAAACTAGTGGTCTTGGAGGGCCACAATGTGTGTAAAGAAGAGAAACCATTATTTCAAATTTTCTATTGAGTTTTCTGGTGTTGTTCTTGGCTGATCATTAAAATACACTAATGTTAGTACTTTAAAAATCTTTGTAATATATTTTAAAACATCAAAATCATTGTCTATTCATGTATTTCAAAGACACAACAGAGAAACATTATCATGAAAAATCCAACAAAGAATTCAAATTCAGATTCCAATTACCAATTAGCAATGAGAGAGTAAAAGGGTGCCTTTTTTGAGGCTTGATTCTTGCTTACCTCTAAAATTCTGTTAGCATTGTCAACAACACCTCGAACTCTGCTGATATCAATGCCATATTCCAAACTAATAGAGACCATTTGCTTATCAGTCATGTTGGCCAAGGTTGCTGCATCAAATTCTGAAAATGCAGTCCTGCACATGGTTTAAAATTCTTTAGTTGGTTCATTTAAGGGGACCCCATCAAAAGAAAGGTACACACACATGTTGGTGTGCTGTGCAATGAAGCATTTATATGTTTCTTTCTGCAGAATCCAACCTGAAATTCTGGCGTTTCTTCAAGATTGAGGTCCAATCTGATCCAACCTGAGCACCACTTAAAACTAGAAGCTCAAACAACATCCTGTGGTCACAATAATGTTTTTGTTAATCATCACTTGTCTCTACTATCTTTGTTTTGGTCAAAGTTTATGCTCCTTGGATAAATTTCAGATATAAAGGTAGAATGAATTAAGTTTCTTATGCATATTCTTATATAACATTTTCAAAAGTTATTTTGAATTATTGTATGAACTTTAGTTTTACAGAAAAGCTTAATTCATTTTCTTCTTTTATTCATTGAAAAGATTATCCAACCAAGATGGTAACTCACTTGTCATCATGAACTGGAACTCCCCATTCTTCATCATGATAAGCAATATAGATAGGATCTGTGTGCAAAAGAGGCACTGAGATTAGCACATTGCAGAAGTATAAGAAGTGGGAATCAATTAGCACTGAAATATGAATTTTTTCAGATACCTGAATTAGGTGTGATAAAGCTGCATCTCTTCTCCTCCTCACTTGTCTTTGAAGGAAGATTGGTTGAAGGATCAAGAGGAACAACTCTTTCAAACTTTGCAGACTTTGATCTTCCATAATGGGCAATCTTCATTTTTCTCTGTGCATGCTGCAGTGCCATCTGTTCCCTCCTCACTGCAGCAATGCTTCCTGGGGATTCAGTGATCAGAGTGGAAGAGTAGCTCAATGAGGCCTCTATGGAGGCAGAAGAAGATGAATCCTTAAAACTCTTAGACTTTTTCCTCTCTAGAGTTGGAGGAGTTTTGATGGTGTGTCTTGGGGTAACAATCTTCTCAGAACTTGAGTTCAGTCCATTATTATCACTGCCTCTCTTTGTAGCTAGGGGCCTAGGTGACCTAGACTTTGGAGAAACAGGAGGTGTTAGTGAGGTTTTGGTTGGAAGTGGTGGTGAAGGTGGAGAATATGATTTTGGTGACACTTTCTTGATTGAATTTCTTCTCTCAAGACTAGGAACTCTGTTACAAGTAGGTTGAAGAACTGGCCTACCATTGATTCTGGCCAAAGGGTATGTGGCTGTGGCTGTGACTTCTATGCCTACAGTTACTTTGGTCTTGTAGCTGCACATTTTGTTGTGTGCTTCAATGGAAATGCTGAAAAGGAAGAGGTTTGAATATGAAACAATGGCAAAGGAAGAAGAGAAGAAAATGAAGGATGTGATGAGGGATTGAAGGAGAGTGAAGGGAGCGATGTGGGGTTTTATAAAATGTGAGGATGGTGGGGATAGTTAAAGGGGAAGTTGTAACATGGGAAGGTGGGAATCTGCCATACAAACTCTTGTGAAGGGTGTTACTTTAGCCAAACTAAACCACGAGGGGGTGAATATGACATAGACTTCTAAAGTGACCATTTGACAATGTCTTGAACCTAATGCTTAAGTAAATCAAATTTAGATTATCTATCGAGTTTTACTTAGTCAAATACAACAAAGTACGAATTTCGAAGTAGTATATTTTTAATGTTCAGCAGAAGACAACACTAAAAAATTCAGTAGAGAATCTGGACTCAAATAAATGTTTTCATATGATAATATTATAAGAGAGGATTGGTTAACCTTTATGACAGTTTTTTTCATATTCAAGTCTAACTGTTAGCAAGATTCTTATTGATATGATGAGTATTGGAGTTAGAATTATAAGGGTTGTATAAGGAGGGAATCAAGGAAGCTTAGAAGGGGATTCGTTGGGTGAGATATTGTGGTATGTGTTGGAGTGATGAAGCATTTCCACTTTGTTGCAATAATATGCTTCTCTTCCCAAGGATTTTGTAGGTATGAAGTGATGGAGAAGGAAGGTAAAAAAGATGGAAGAAAAGAACCAATGATTGGTCTAGTCTTTTTAGCTGTATGGAATCTCAATCCCTTACTCTTTCTAGCTGTATGTGTGAGAGAAAGAGTGAACGGTTTTGGGGGAAGAAAAAGCACATGAGACACTTTATGTGCATCACAAAGTTTGTTCTGGTAATGGTGTTGTAAGTTGTAAGTTGTTGTAACAAATAAAATAAGAGAAGTTGAGATCATGTGAGAGTTTTGGTGGGGTTTTGGTGACATTCACTGAGATCTTTTCTATTTTTCTTTGTTCTTATATTTGTGTCTAGCTTCCAATTTGTGTGTACTTTCCAGGTAAACTGAGTTGCATATGTTATCATCAGTGGTCCTCACTGTGTATTAACTCCCAATTCTTGATAATTATGGAAGATATCTCTTCAGCTGAGCACAGTTTGAGTACTCTTAATATCCTTACAGCTTGGAGCAATGACTTGTTCACTTAAACCATGTTATGCTCCAAAAGTGTAGGCCCCTACTCAAATTCTTCCACTTTATTCTCTCTTGGGTAGTCACATCTCACGTCAGAGATATATATTTTTAAGTAGGACTAAATATTAATGAGTGGTCTAATATTAATTCGATGGTGGATGATACGATAGGTCTAACAAACGATAAATCTCATTAGAATAGGTTTCGGATGATATTGATACCATTTCAAGAAGTGAACTTTAAACATAACCGAGACTTTCAAAACTGACTTGTAAAATAAGATTTGTAGCCACTGTCAAACAATAAATCTCACTAAAATAGGTTTCGGACGATATTAATACCATCTCAAGAAGTGAACTTTAAACACAACCTAATCTTTCAAAATCAACTTGTAAAATAAGATTTGTAGGCGCCGTCAATTCGTTTCATCTCTAATCAAATGTGAGATTTCTAATATCTTTTTTCTAACTTATATTGTTACCTCATGAACATATGATCTCATACCACCAAATTAAACTAATACCATCTTACCTTTGTAGCTCACCTTATTGGAAGGTTTCATATTAAAACCTTGAGACATTGAAAAGGGTGAAAAGTAAACTGAATAAATGAAAAGGAAAATAAAGAAAGGTTAAAATTTTGATTCCCCTTAAAAGACAAATTTTGCAGCATCCAATAGATATATTAGATGACCCTTTATTTGGGAAGTATCCTATGGTACCACACCTACACACCCACTATGGTTAATGGATCATTAATCTCTGCAAACATTTCATATTCTAGCTGTCTGCTACATGCAAGAAACATATAAGTTTAGTGATGCCTCAAAATTGTGTGGTTTATGCAAAGTGATTTTATGGTTGAAGGAAATAATATCATTGATCTCCCTTAACACTGTAATCTTCTCACAGATTTCAAGAAATCTGCTATTATTTTTTTAAACTTTCAGCCTTTCCTAGGCACAGGATCTTTATTTTGTTCTTCTAAACTTTATTCTGTGAAGGTTTATGGAAAAGTTTTGCATCCAACACTTCATCATGGAAGGAATTTTAGTGCCTGTTCATATCATGAGAGATTGGTTACTTTTTCATGTCTTCATTTTCCACCGCAATATTTTGAAAACAACTGGGACATATTTGTTGCACGTTCGTATCAAAATTATTGTATTCAAAGACTATAAACTCAAAACTCAACATTACAAGAAATTGCATATTTGCCGAACAAATTCGTTAGAAATGGACTTTAAGTCTAATTTAATCCCACAAAACTGGTTCGTAAGGTGGGGTTTGCACCCCACCTACATATTGTTAATTGATCTTATTTTTAATTGATGTAAAATTTCTAACAAAATTTTATCCAAAAAATATCTTTACTAGTGAACTTTGAAATTTTTATTATTGAATGATATTTTTATCGGTAATATATCTATCGTTAAATTAGTACTTATATTATTTACAAATATTTTTACCGATAATATATTCATCGTTAAATTTTACTATAGTAATTTTTAATTTTTATTATAATAAATGTTTCTGTCAATAGGTTCGTCGGTAAATTAGTAGTGTATGGATGGTAAATTTGTTTTATTTTATTATGTTATATATATTTTCTTTGGTACATTGTAAGTTTAACTATATTCTTATTCTATTTTGAATTTCAAAAGAAAACATATAGATAGAGTATAAGATCGTTATGAAATACGCAATAAATATATTATATTATAGGTTTAATTATGCCTTTGGTATTCATTTTGGAGTCAAAATCTCAAAATGATACCCAAATTTTTAAAAGTCTCAAAATGGTCCCTTTTTTTGTTGAAACGTTTCACGTTTGTCCTTGCCGTTAAGTCAACGTTGACGCCGTTAGAGGGAGTGTCACGTGTCAGTTCCTCGATTTTTTGAATTTTTTTATTAATTTTTTTATTAATTTTTTTTTTATTTTGAATTTTTATTTTGAGTTTTTTAAAAAAAATTAAAAAATTGTCACGTGTCAAGCTGTCATCGTGCCACGTGGTAGTGACAGTGACATGTGTCAATATTACGCCACGTGTCATTTTCTTAGTCTCAATTTGGTCCCTTTATTTTAATTTGTCTCAATTTAGTCCCAATTTTTGTAAAAATTAGCAATTTTGTCCCTCTCCAAATTGAAATCAAATTTAATTTCTGTATAAATGTACACAAATATTTCCATCAAAATTGATATTTCAAGTAAATATTTTTAACCAAATTAAGTTCATTTAATTAATATTTTACATTGAACTTTATTTAAAATGGTTTAAAAGTTGTTAATAGAAAAAAATTCATAAATTACCTAGTTC
>Ga0214542_1000151_pt1 | contig 102260 bp, 45 predicted proteins | sample CNSS1metaG_FD_160096 | JGI IMG/M metagenome (GOLD analysis project Ga0214542, IMG submission 160096) | Root nodule microbial communities from cowpea collected in UCLA plant growth center, Los Angeles, California, USA - CNSS1 | ecosystem: Host-associated > Plants > Roots > Nodule | place: USA... | reverse complement strand
ACGAGAATGGAGATATGGCGGGGACGGGTATTATGGCGGGTATATGTACATCCCCATACCCATCCCCATACCCAACTGAAAAAGTCGGGGATTCCCCATACCCATACCCATACCCAGTCAATGCGGGAATTCCCCATCAAAACGGGGACGGGTTCGGGCAATACCCACGGGGACGAGTTTATTTGCCATCTCTAATAACGACCAATCTTTAAAGAGTTGTCTGCTAAGGTTGCCATAGTACCAGTGAAATTTCTTTTACAAGGAGAAAAGGAACAAAAGACAATGCAAATAGGGAAAAAAACATATCCATGATAGGGAAATAAATTATATCGTGGAAGCAGCTTGGAGATAAACACTGAAAACCAAATTATAAAAATGTAAAACTTTCAATAATATAAAAAAGAATAGAATATATTTTTATCCATAAAAACTATTATAAAATATTGTATTTGGTAATAAATAAACTATAGTGTAACATCTACGTATAATTTGTTAAGAATAATAATATTTTATATTGTTTTCATAAAATGTAAAGATGAAATATTATATAACATCCATGTTATTGGTTGAAAATAATATTTTTATATAAATTTTAAAAATAAAATAATATATAATTTAATTGAATAATAAAATGCAAATTTTTATAACACTTTGTGGATGAAAACTTATTTAATTTTTCAATCAAATAATATTTGTACTTCTTTTACGACCTTCATCAATTCTTTAAACATTTTATGACTTCTAATATCTAAAATTTAGATGTTCAAAATTTTGAACTTCCATCAGAATCTTTAACTCATCTTTCAAAATTATAAAATTAAAAGCAGAAGTTCTACAATATATAGTTAATATATAGTTAGCTACCTTTAAACGACAAAGCCCTTTAATTTATTTATGAAATAATAAAGTTTTTCTTTTTCTTATTCAATTTAATTAAATCAACTTCAAGATATCCTCACTCCAACAACAAAAGAAAAAAAAATGTATTTTCATAATCAATTTAAAACTATATATTTCAAATTTTTTTAAATTAAATAATTTAAAAATATTTGAAATATACCTTGAAATCATCATATATTTAATTCAAAATTTATCTCAAATCATGTAATCTTATTCTAAACTATATAATATGATAATATAAATTATTTTTTAAGATTATATAATTTCATTTAAGATTACATTATTTAATATATTCTGATACATCGTATAAAAAGATATTTTTTTATATGGGAGAGAAGAAAATACAAAAAATCAATGAATAGTTGGGCTTTCGTGCATTGAAAACAAAAAATTTAAAGAATCTTTCTACCTTCACCCCGTGATTTTTTTAAATGATTTTTTTTTTTACTTTTTAAGAAATGATTTTTAAATTATCTATTTTTGAGAATATTTTGGAATTATTTTTTTTGAAATTTGTATAACAAAATTTTCAAAATAGAAACAAAATGTAATTCGGTATTACCTTTTCATACTAGAATTTCTAAAATAAGTATTTGAGAATATATGTAACACATCTCAGAATGGATTTTTCAGAACGAATTTTCTGAAATAAGCTTTTAACGTTTTAAATTGAATTTTCTTAACTAAGCTTTCAGAAACACATAAAAACGTTTTAAAATGAATTTTCGTTAACAGATTTCTTTTAATTTTTATTTTATTTTTTCAGACCGAACTTACTCTGTTGTTAATATGAGGTGCATCTAGTAATAATGGGCTGAATGAAGAAAAGCCCAATTCAAATAAAGATTTTAGGTAATTTCCCTTTAGTCTTTGTACTTTCAACTTACATATATTAGCTGTGATAGGTTTGTAATATTAAACCCCCTTTGAATTCATATCCTTTTAGAGTAAAAAAATTAACAGCAGCTAGTATCAACGTAACTAAAGAACAAATATTAACAATCTAATCTTTAACATGATATTTTTAATATAATCTTCATTATTAATTAAAATTTATTAGCTATTTTGGTGATTTATTTCATTTTAACTTATTAGAAATCTGTTTGTTTGTCCTCTCTCTCTCTCTCTCTTTCTCCATCTCCTGCACCTTGCGAATGCTAAACCATGGCGTCAAAGAACTCAAAAAAGAAATAAAAGAATATGACAGATACACAGTTCAAAGTTTTGGCAAGTAATAAACTTCAGAAGTCTGTGAGTGACAATTGAAAGACGAAAGAGCGGAAAAATAAGAGGGCACAATGTATGGTTTGATGGTAGCTTAACTAAGTACTAGAATGCTATGTACTAAACATTGTTTTTAAGGTTGTCATCATCATCTTCATCATCATCACTGATAAAAATGTTCCTGAATTAGTAGTACAGATACTAAGAATGAGTGATTTATGGTGAGATAAGTTTTGGTAACCCAATAATGATTCATTCACCCCATCATATACATATCTCTTAACTTATTTTCTCTCTATCTTTTTTTTTCTTTTTGTTACCATATCACATAACCGTTTGATATTCATCTCTCTCTACCCAAGGTGTGTGAGCCAAACCATTCTTTTTCCAGAAGTTAAAAAGAGGAAGGTGAAGTCTTCGAGCATGTGTGTATGTGTAGTCTTCAAAAGCAGCACTTGTTCCCGCCACAGGAAGTTAACATTTGGCGCAACGATTTTGACTTTGCTTGTGCTTTGGATTTGGATTTGGATTTTGATTTTCTTCTGCTACAAGTATGCCTCATTCTGAAATAAATTAATAATCTCTTGCCATCAGTAAGGGAAAATCTTTCCTCCTCAGGTTGAACTGCGCGGCATCATCATCAATGTCCCACGAACAACCATTTAATCTAACCATAAATAATGTAAAATCTTCCATTTTCTTATCATTATTATTACTGTGATTCACTGTTTTCTGCTAAAGAACGTGTGTTTCTATTTCTTTGACGTTTGCATTTTAGTTTTGACGTTTCCATTATGAGAAAGAAAAAGGGGCGAAACATCATCTGATAAAGATGATATTTTTCACATCACTAGCTTTGCATTGCATTGCATTGCATTGCAAGATGGTCATCACAAACAATCATGGTATTAACAGTATAAGTCACTCACATGTTGTAAAAGCACAAATTTTGCAACCAATTGTTCGAGGTTCATAGTAGTAACCCAAAAAAGATGACAAGTGAAGTACAAATGCATGGTGAAGCTACTAAAACAAGGGACACAGCACACAAGTAGAAGAAGTAGTAGAAGTAGAAACACTAATGAGCAATAGCAATTAAATAAGAGCAAACAAACCCGACCAACAAAAACTAATGACCCCAAATGAAGTTGTTTGTCCTAATGAAAATAGAATTCTCATCAAAACTTATCTGCCCTGTCCTTTTTCTGTTCATGTGCTTTTCAAATTTTTTTGTTATGGTTGGTTGGTCCTCACTTGGCCATCATGACTTTGACAAACTCCTCATAGTTGATCTGACCGTCGCCGTCCACGTCGGCCTCGCGGATCATCTCGTCCACCTCCTCGTCGGTCAGCTTCTCCCCGAGGTTGGTCATCACGTGGCGGAGCTCCGCCGCAGAGATGAAACCGTTCTGATCCTTGTCGAACACGCGGAACGCCTCCTTCAGCTCCTCCTCCGAATCAGTGTCCTTCATCTTCCTCGCCATTAGGTTCAGGAATTCTGGGAAATCTATGGTTCCATTCCCATCAGCATCAACCTCATTTATCATGTCCTGCAGCTCAGCCTCGGTTGGGTTTTGCCCCAGTGACCGCATCACGGTCCCAAGTTCCTTCGTCGTAATACAACCTTTCAACACAAACAAAACAAATCTTCTTAGCTTAGCCCAAAAGCACGAAAACTATAAGAATTTTCTGGTTGAACATGAAAAAACACATCAACAATGTGCAGCCTAACATGCTCTATCATATGATGAACACTCAGATCTAAAATTTTGCTTTTCTGCTCAATTTACAATCCCCGGTTTTGATCAAAAGTTTCAAGCACACATCAACAATCGTGGCAAGAATGTGCACTTGGAGGGTATAAATTTTATCATTCGCGTATAATCTATTGCCATACAAGACTCACACAACAAGAACTATGAGGGGTAAAAGAATTCCCTCCATTCATTATAACCACACACAACTCAACAATGGTAATCAAGAAGAGCATCAACACTTGATCAATCATAAATCCCAGTTTCCAATCCTTCTCAGAGATACACGTACCATGCAATTGCTATTTGATTCTCGGATACATTTTGAAAATCAAATAAAAGGAACCGAAAAGAACTCAACAAATAATAAAGGGGTCAATCCTGTATGAACAATTATAAACATACACTCTCACATATCTATTTTTTTTTTCCTGTTAGATCAGTTATCACATCAATCACTTTCCTTCTCTCTGTCCTCTAAATCCACCTAAAATGGGGGTGGATCATGGATGTTTACTTTATTCCATCCTATGTTGTGTTATTTACAAATCCAAATGTCACATCCACACAAGCAATTCCGACAGAGAAATCAAACACCCAGAAACCAAATCTCAACTCACACAGGACCGAAAACACCCATGCCAACCAACCCCAAAAACCAATCACATCACATGCAATATCAGCAAAGGACAAAACGGGAAAAAAGGGGGGAAAATTTCAACGAAAATGCAAATCCAATCCACTGCCACACCCACATAAATCAAGACGCGAAAAACGAAAGGAGAAGCAACCCAAAGAGGAAAAGACTACAAATTTATCAAAAAGAATCCAAAGGGTATGAAAAAACAGAGGAATTGAAATGAGATCTAATCCAAGCGAAAGAAAAAATAAATTAATTAAAAAAAAAGGGATCTGAGAAAAGAGACCATCGCCGTCCTTGTCGAAGAGGCTGAAGGCTTCCTTGAACTCGGAGATCTGCTCGTCGGTGAGTTGATCGGCCATTGGATTGAAGAGAAGAGAAGATGATGATACGATGGATCTATGCGCGTTGTGTATTATGTGATGTGGAAAAGGAGAGAAGAGGACTATGCTATTTATATGCTCTCACAAACGCCAACGAATAAGGGCTTCTCTTTCTTTTTGTGGTACTTAATTCCTTAATTCAAACATAATCAATCATTCTACAACCTCAATTATATGCAAGAAAAAGAAAAAAAAAAAAACCAAACCTATCTCTAATTAATGCATTATTCTCTAACAATGCTACCATGTTCTACCAGATAAAACAAATGAAATCAATAAAGTTGACGATTTATTTCAAAAGATTTTGCTGATAATTTTTTAGATAATTTTGTTTTTCATTTAATTGTGTTTTAGCTTATTATGTCTTCTAATTCGAATTTAAAATTTTATTTGGATAAATAGAGAGTTTTATTTTAATATATATGAGAAATTGTTAAAAATAAACGAGGAAAATATATTTTGTATTAATAGTTGTAAATTTGTGCATTCATTCATCTAACGTTATTGAAACAGATTTCGATAACACGTTTATAGAAATATTGATATGTAACGTTTTGAAAATAAAATTATTTTTTGCATTTCGTTTTTTCCTCAATTTTCAGACAAACACCACTCAATATACGTGGTCGTTTAAGATTCTAAGGTTCGATTATGATTGGATTGAAATTCAGTCTACGTCAATAAAATAAAAATTTTATTTATTACTGTATCAAATATTTTCAAGACACGTAATTTACGTTAAAAAAAACAAAAATAGAATATCATTTCTTAAGATTTTAATATTTTTTTATCAGTCCTGCGTATTTATTTATTTAATCTTTCTTATCCTTGACCAGATTTTTACTTTTGTTTCTTTAAAAAAACATTATATAATTTATTTGAACAATAGTATATTAATTTATGGATTTTATACTAAAATAACTCATTTCTAAAACTTTATATTTAATTAGTGTATAGTTAGGTCCTTTTACATATGAATATATATGACCAACCATGTTTGATAATGGAAAGACACATAATAATATTACTCATTTTGGTGATCATCAAATCTTGACTCATTTTCTCAGTTTGTTGGTTTTTACACACAACATGTTTTTAATACAATTTTTTTTTCTCACTTATCGACTTAATCATGTTTATTCTTAAATAACCTCAATACCACCACTAAGTACATCCATAAAACTCAAAAAAACCCTAAGCAAACCCTAACATCTTCAACCTAACCCAAATAACTTCTAGCAAAATCCAAATAACCTCATAAATGTTTAAACTAATCCAAAATCACTCATACAAATTCATAAAAATCCAAGAGTAACACAAAATTTAACAAAGTTGAAAAATCATATACAACTTCTATTAAGATAAAACAATATCATGTTTAACAACTTCTATTAAGAGCAACACATAAAACACTATTTATTTTAACCATGAAACCCTAAACTCTAGCACAGTATCTGAAAACAACATTGCTTCAAAGAATGCTTACTTACACATCATAAAGACAAAAACATTAGAAACAATATCATGTTGAAGAAGTGTTTGCTTATTCAATGTTCAGAGTTAATCTTTTCTTCTGTTGAGTAGTTTTGCCGATTCCACAATTTCTTCCAAACCCCCAAAGCTGCGTGGAGGTTCCTCATACTCAGGAGGAAGAAGAAGATCTTCTGGAAGAGGAACATCAAGGATCTCCGGTTCTTCAATTCTTGGTTTTATCAGAAACATGGCATGCTCCAGATATTCATTACGACTCGGAGATGGATTCAGCAGATCATGAAATGGATCAATGATTGGTTGTTTTACGGGGACGCTTCATGGAAAAAATAAAAGTCAAGAACATTTTCAGACGCAGTAATGAAAAGGGTGAAAGAGAATGACATGAATAATAGAGTGAAGAAGAACTATTTTGCAGCATTTGTGTATGATTTCAGAATCATCACCTCCATGGTTCTGCTGCACTTGGATTCTTTTCGCTGGTAAAACCGAAAAAGAAGAACAATGAAGAAGTTGAAGATTACAATGTATATATATGAAGAACATGAGAAAAATGATAAATGAATTCATGCAAGAACTGTATATGTTTTTCTAAAGAGACTTTAAAGAATCACATTATATATAGTGTCAGTGGTGAAACAGAAAAGAAGACAAAAACAAGAATGGTCAAAATTATGTATAACAGCTTCAGAAAACTGGTTTTGCACCATTTGTGTGTGATTTCAGAATGATAACCTCGATGGTTCTGCTGCACTGTCTTTTGGAATCTTTTTTGGTTTTTTGGGAGACTTGAAAAAGAATCAACAATGAGGTTCAAGATATGGAAAATGAATTCATATGCAAGAACTGTGTTTTTCTAAAATGACAGTGAAAAATCACGTGGTGAAAGAGAAAAGAAGATGAAAACAAGAATAAAGGATGAAAAGAAGAAAAAACTGAAAGGGTCAAAAAGATTAGAGTTCATGCATGAAAATGGTTTTTTTTTCTTCTTCTTCTTCTTTGTAGAGATGAACCTCACCTCTTTGGTGCATCATCTTTGCCTTTTGGAGACATCTCTTTGGTTGAAGCAGAAAGAGAGAAAAATGTAAAAGAATGAGTTGCAAGATTACGAATGCATGAAAGATTTCAGAAGATGGAAATGCAGTAATATAGGAAGAAGGTTCAGCCAGATTTAATTTTTTTTTTTGTCTTCCATGCAAAGTTAGTTTGAGTCTCTTTTCTATGATGTAATTACTTTTTTTCTAACATTTCTAAATTTTTATTTTTAATATTAATTTACTAGAAATAAATTTCACTTTTTAATTTTTTTTTCTAAATCTTTTTGGCAAAAAATTTCTCCAAATATGCTCTTAATATTTGGACTTTTTTCATTGTAAAATTTATTAAAATAACCTGTAGAGTCTGAAGCCACAAGCAAAAACCTACTTCTGTCAGAAGTTTGTGTCACTTGGTGTAATTATATTTGTTTGCAATATTTATTCATAATATGAAAAAAAATTATGAAAATATGCAATTTTGATTTTATATATATATATATATATATATATATATATATATATATATATATATATATATATAACTTAAAACTTTGAAAATGTAACTATCTAGTAATTTTAGTTAAATGATATCAATTTTAGTTAAACAATATAATTAATGATAGTTTTGTTAAATAATATCAATTTAGTTTCTATACACTAATAATGTGAAAAAAATTTATATTATGATTGAACGGTAGATAAGATTTTTATGATAATTTATTACAAGATAAATTTATCATTTATATCAATTTTTTATTACACAAAAGTGTAAAAAACTATTTGTACTATCAATAAATATATACCGTTTTTAAATTATAAGTTTTGAAAAAAATTTAAATTTAATTTTTATACATTTTTAAATCATTAACTAATAAGAAATCACAATAAATTGAAAGAAAAATAAAAAAAAATAGCGTAGAAATAAAAATTGATAATTTTTAAATATAAGTTACTTTCTCACAATATAGATGCACATGTTTCACTAATAATTAAAATATATCTAGAACACGTGTTAAAAAAATTGAAAAAGAATGACATTTGTCACATCACTCTTATCTTAGCAATTACAACTCCATAATTATTATTTGATATAACATTATTATTTTGACTTGAATAAAATATTTTATTATTAAAAATAGTTGTCTAAGTATAAATAGAAAGTGAGTGTCAATATAATATTTTTCATTTAAGAAATATTAATAAATAATTGAACTTCCAAGTATCTGATGTTTGTAAGCACGCAATAACCATTACGGTAATAATATATATTTTAACACTAAAATAATGCTATTTTACTTTCATAAAAATTAATATGATTTCTATGTAAAGTTTTCTTAGCTATTTTTTTTTTTTATCACAAGCTATTTTTAGTTATTACTCTTAATTACTAAACAAACTTCATAATGGTTTATAGATTTTGTCTTATTACTGCTAGATTTTTATTTATTCATTATTATTATTATTAGATTTTTTATTGATTACGTACAAAATATATATATGAACGTTGTATTTTTTTTTTCTGTTTAATCCTAAATTTTAATGAAGTTTTTTAGTTAAATTTGAAGCTGAAACTTTCTTCTCTCTTCATTTATTTTTGACAGCGCCAAAGTTGAAGAGTTTGAAGTACAGAAGGAAAGAAAAAAAATAAAAAATGGAGAACCTCGCAAATTCGTTTTCAGTGTTAGAACTCGACGCCGGCGATAGTCACGTTCCCACCACTGCAGGTATTTCTTTTCTCTTTTCTCTCTTCCATTCAATTTTCACTTTTTAGATTATTATTATTATTATTATTATTATTATTATCACTTTTTAATTTTGAAGCGTAGTTGATGAATTTTGGGTTAGGGTTTCACATGTTCTTATTGATCTGGGCATCTCGGAGAGAATCCAGTGTTCTTTGGGAGCTGTTTTTGCTGACGAATTTATGGAAATTATTTTTGTTCAATTTTTTGATGAAGTGTTTTCCTTGCATGTTGGCTGTTTAGTGCACTGTTTCAATGCTGGAGTAAGATTTTTTCAAATGAAGTGAAATAACAAAGAATCAGTTCTGATTTATAGTGTCTTCATTTCTTCACTAGAGTGCTGCTGCAACAACATTAAAAACACATTAAATATTTAAAACATCCATTTCATGCATTGGAAGCAAATGAAGATACATGCTTAGCTTCAAATGACCAAAATCAGTTGAATTTCACAAATCCTGGAGGATTATGGACATTATGATTCGCAATTTTCTTTCTTTTCCTGGTAGTAGTTCCAGTGCTCTTCCCGTTAAATTTTGTATGCATCAATCCAAAGTGTTTCTGGATCTTCAATCTAAACAAGAGACTCCACACTATTGAATGAGGAAGAGGTTGTGGATCTGGCTCCATGAAAAGTAGCCAACTCATGCTTTCTTTGTGCCAACCACAATTTCAAGCACGAGTGGCTTGTAGTCAGCAGATTTGTAGTAATTGGCATTGTGATATAAAAGGGAGTTACTGTGAGCAGCACTCATGTTTGTTTGGAGAAGATGTAGAATTAGGCATGAAGAGACCATTTAGATTAGAATTGATTAGTTTTTTCTGTAAAATTGAGAAAAATATGTTTTTGGCCTCTCTAAAATATCTAAATTTTAGTTTTTAGTCCTACATTTTTTTGTCCACTTTTGGTACCTTTAATTTGGAAATGTAGCATTTTTGGTCTTCCAAGTGCTTTATATAACATTTTGTAGAGGAAATGAAGAAAATTGATTTAGATAGTGCTCAAGGACCAATATTATACATTTTGTCAACCTTTCTCTTATAGTGATGTTATTCATGTAGCTAAGCTCTCTTAGTGGGATAAGGTTGTTGTCGTTATTGTTTTATTTGGAGGTCAGGTTGGTACTTTACTAGCTGAGATATTAGCTAATGCTGATATCTTCGTTAGTCATCTTGTTGCTCCCCATTTTTATCTTAACTTCTTGGTTACATAAATTTCTCGGATGGATGCTTTCTAGTGGAAATATTATGTTAATTACTTTGTGAGTGAACTTGCAGCTATGTACTTTCATGGTGCAGGTAATAGTGACAAGGGAGTTAATCCTGACATTGGCGTTATACCAGTGAAGAACAAGAAACAAGATCAAGAAAATGCAGTGTTTCCTTCATGTGAATACAAGTTACCTCTGGTGTGGATTGACTTGGAAATGACTGGTAAGCTTGTAGAAAAACAAGGAGGGTGCTTTACTTGTTTGTGATTGAAATTGCAAAACTAATTTAAAAAAGTATTTTTCGTTGTGGCTTTTTTTATGTTTGATCTGTATTGTTTACAAACCTCCAAATCTTTCAGCCACAAAGCTCTACATTTTTTATATGGTACCCATAATCTTAATAAATACTTGTCATAGATTAGTTAAGATGCTTCCCTTCATGGCTGTAAATCTACAGTTGAATTTGAGTAACTTAACTCAAATGAGCCTTTTTCCTAGCAATTTGGATAAGCTTTGTATTCTAGAAACATGTGCTTAGCGAAGGTGAATTTTTATTTAGTATTCTATCTTTCCTAGGATTATTTTCTTTAAGAACCTGCTTTCCAGAGAGTAGTCCCTCTCGTTTCTAGATGAGCCTATAGAGTGTGGACAAACCTTATAATATACTTCAAGTTTATCCATGTAACATTTACTTTTTTTGGATTTACTAACTGGACTCCTTTTACCTTCTAGAAACATGTCCTTTCTTGTTTGAGCGAATGTCAGCCTAAGATCTGAACGTTATTCGGATTCATTTTCACCCTCCTGATTTGTTTATTATTATATTTCACAGCTTGGTATCATTTCTCTGTGTTTTAGATTTTATTGAGTAGAATGCACTGGCCTCTTACATTTGATTATATATTATTTTGTGGTATTTAATTTTGCTCACCAAGTACACTATATTTTTTAGTCACAAACTGTGTAGTCTGTTCTTGGACAACATAAGAATTGTTTAGTGCCAGATGATTTTTTTTTTTCTATTGTTTTATTTATCAATAATTGCAATAACAGCAATTTATAAACTGTTTTGTGCAGGTTTAAATATTGAAGTGGACAGAATACTGGAGATTGCTTGTATAATTACAGATGGATATTTAACCAAAACAGTGGAGGTACTTAATTCAATGTAACAATTTCCATGTTCGATTCTGTTTGTTTTGTTGTTGTTTCTATGCATCACTGTATTTTGAATGAGTTTCTACATTCTCTGCATAATAACATTTGTCTTTTTTACTTTTTTCCTCTCTGTTTATATGTTAGGAAAAACTTGCTTATTCCATAGACTTTCACATGTTTGCCATAACTGTTTTCTAGGGAAATAATTACTTTTCTCTTGGAATGCTCTCCCAAGGAGTGGGTAATAAAAAGATGGTTCCTTCAAAAGTGTTAATGGATTTTATGCCATTAAATAATCCTTAGCTTTCCTGTGCTTTCTTTTCGTTGTTTTGGATATGCCCTTTAGCTCTATCAACTACTTCATTGGGTACTTTGGTGGCTTTTCACCCTTTTCACTTTTATTCCAAGGAGGGGAAATGCTATTTAATCTATTTGTTAGGAATTAACAGAGGAATTCCAACCCCACATTAAGCATTTTCTTAAGTATCTTTGCCAAATAAATTATTTGTCTTTGTCCTACTCTTTTTTGGCAAAGGATGAAATGTTGATTGCATTTGGTGAAATGTTTTGTATGATCCCTTCAGTGTGTGTATGAAAGAAAGTGTCTGCCATTTTTAGGGTCCCGATTTGGTCATCCATCAAACTAAGGAGTGCCTTGACAGGATGGGGGAATGGTGTCAGAATCATCATGCATCTAGTGGTAAGCGGTGGATGCTATATTTTGATACTTTACTTTTTATTCATAGAAAAAAGTTATTGGAAAGATGTCCGTGGGGAGTCTAAGATATCCTTCAAAACAGATAAAATAATTCATTATGTTATGGAATATGAAGACATCTGAGACTCAAATACTGTATTATTCATGAGTTACTGATTGGTTGTTTTTTCATTACTTTATTTGGTCCTTTCTCTATTTCTGTTGAATCGAATTTTAAATGGCAGACTAACCATTTTCAATGAATTTAGGATTAACAAAAAAGGTGCTACAGAGTACCATTAGTGAAGGAGAAGCTGAAAAGCAGGTTTGTGGTAATTATACTATGTGGCAAGCTCTCTCTTTTGTAGGAACTTACTTTCTATTAATTATCATATTAAATGGATACTCTATTTTTATACATATTCAATGAAGTTGAAATAATGTTATCCCTTTCGTATTGACAGATAAAATAGTTAAACTTGTCTATCAGGATTAGAGTGACAGAACATGACAACCTTCTATTAAATATGAGTATCATATAAAGAATAAGGAAAATTATGTGTAATAGTTTGTTGGGTCAGCTGTAAGTTTTTTGAGCTGAGACTATTAGCAGGGGAAGTTTGTAGTAGTTGGCAGGAAAGTTGTATAATTTTTGTGTGCGAGGGTTCAGGTTTCACAAAAGACTTGAGTCTAATTCAATCGAGAACTGTTTCTGAGTGAGGAGTTCTTTATGATCAATAAAGACATTCTTGTTTCTCTAGTCATTGTTTCTGGATCCAAATTCGATCCCAGTTCCATCAGAGTCTTAGTGTGCAAAAGGAAATTAAATTTCTTATTGTCCTTCACAAATTTCATTAAAAGTATAGGTAGTCCATGCCCGGAAACTTTTGGCTGCTGTGATTTTTTTCCCTACCAGAAAACCTATTATCTATCTCAGATAATTCTTGATATTGGCACGAATAGCTGAATAAATGCATTCTAATTTTACTATAAGCAGTCTATGATCTGGTCATTAAGTAATTTATGATTTATTTAAGTAGTTCTAATGCTATACAGTAATCAGCAGAGTTCCGTTGTTGCCATTCTTCTAGGTTGGTGATAAATAGCACAAATGGTTTCTTCTGTTGTGTTGTCCATGCCGTGATGTATGTAATATTACAGGACAAATTTAGGTTAGAATTATCAAGCGATAATTCTTTTCTCTACAGAATGGCCTATCCTGTACTTACCCTTTTAAGAGCATTGGTGGAACCACGCCACAATTATAGTAGTTGAAAAGCCCAATGCCCTACAAATCCGATACTTCCGAGGTGGGATTCAAGTCCCATACCTTGCAATTGGATCCGAGCAAACAATAAGTATGCTAGAGACAAAACCAGTTGGCATTTGGCATCCTACTCCTGCATCAAGGCAATGATATCACTTCGAGTCATATGGGAGTATTCATGATGGATCCCCCATGTGATATTTGCTTGTTGTGTTGGAAGTGTCTGTAAACTCATCTTTTTTTTTTTTCTTCTGTGTATTGCCACTTTTATCTGTGACAAATTGAAGTACTACCTTTGGTCTTTACTGGAATGCAATGACCGAATGTCTTTTTCTTTATTTGTTTTATTCATTCTTTCAAGTTGTGATGACAATTTGTAATATTTTGCAAAACTGCAGGTTATTGAATTTGTAAGGAGACATATTAAAGTTGATTCGTACACGCCTCTCTTGGCAGGAAATTCAATATATGTTGATTTTCAATTTCTAAAGGTATTGGTTCTGCCATTGTAACTTGTAGATAGAAGCTGAAGTATCATTAATTTCTAAATTGTAATTGCCATGTTTTTCTTTAAAGATTATGATGTATTCTGTATGCCTTGGATTTTATTTATTTATTTGTAAATTTCTGCTGTAAACTATTAGTACACTGTCAAATTTAAACTTTTTAAATAACAAAATATTACAATGCCCAAATATATTGGGTATCATTTGTATATGGTGCTTGCCAAGTCATGGTAATTAATTATGTTGATCAAAATAATACATCAGAGCACTTATGAAGCTTGCACATCTGGTAAAAGACCGAGTTTAGATGCCACCTGAAATTGTCATCTGAGTATATTATTGAAAGCATATAGTGCTGTTTTTATTTGGTATGTCTTTATGTTCTATTTTTCCTCTTGGAAATATTCCATAACTGTCATAAGTGGATCAACTTTTGCAGAAATACATGCCAAAATTGGCGAGTCTATTCTCTCATGTACTTGTTGATGTTAGTAGTGTTAAAGCTCTCTGCATTCGCTGGTATCCCAAAGGTGAGAAATGATACAATTAATATATAATGAAATCTTATTTGATATTAGTGCATTAAATCATAGTGAGTTTTTTTTTTTTTTTGTTTTTTTTTTTTTAATTTTTTGTGTTTTTTTTTTTTTTTTTTTGTATTTGTTATGAATTATCAATAGTTTCTTGACCCCCGTAAAAATAAGGCATTGTAAAATATAGATTCCATGCTGAGTTAAAATCCGTGAATTTAGAAATATTATTATGTTATAGCGTAAAGGTGCTTAGAAACTTGGCAAGGTAACTAATGCAGGTGCATGTAGATTAGATATTTTTTTGTTGCTTTAACTTTGAAGTTTGGAATCTCACCAGCCATCCCTTTTGCTTTTGGGTTTGATTTGATCGTAGCTAGTTACTTTGTTTTAGTTATGGCTATTCTTTGCCTCCAGTTGTAATCTTAAATGGTTTGCATGTTTTTCAGTTTCACAATTTTAATCATACTAATTATGTCATTTATGTTTTCTAAGCGGAGTTGTGGAGTAATTACTATTATTAATCAATGAGAGCTGAGAAAGAATCTGGGACTTACGAACTATAAAAAGGTTTGTCATTTGTGCAGATCAGAAGAGAGCACCTTCAAAAGAAAACAGACACAGAGCCATGGATGACATTAGAGAAAGCATTGAGGAACTTAGATACTACAAGGCAAATATTTTTAAGCCTAAGTCCAGAAAGTGATCGGGTTCCGGAGAACCACCGTGTGAATGGTTATGGGCTACCTTCCAGTTCAAGTGTAAATGGCTCGACATTTTCCATAGATTGTACTTTTGGTAGTTACTGCAAAATCGCATTTAAATCTTTATCGGAAACCCTCATGTTTTCAACAACTCTTTCAAAATGGAACTGTGATTGCCGATTACCATGCCCAAAGAAATGTAAAATAAGTTTTACGTTTTTACACATACGGATTAAAAATCCAATAAATATATCTTATATTAAAATAATCTGGTAAAATAACCATATTATTTTTATATGTAAAAAGAAAAGGTCAATAAAAATTAATATTTTACTGATTGAATGAGTATGGACATTGAGTTCAGAGGTAACAACAAACTGCACGTTTATATGAAGTTCAAGGTAACAAATTATAGTGTCGGAAGTCACAATGGCTTTAGAAAACTCGACAAATATAACCTCTTCTATAATTAACAGGAGATATCTTCATCAACCAGAACCACTTTGAATGTGCCATGACCTCGTAACCAGTTGCAGTTGATGTAAACCATGTTCGCAATACTATCATTACCTGTAATTCTCTACTTCCTATCTTCATGTTTTGACTTCACAATAGCCTGCTGAGATTGTTGATAAGCAATTTCAAATTCTTTTTGGTAGTCTCGTCCCCAGTAAAACCCACAATATCCTTGCTAATATACTGTAGTGATACAGCCAAAGATCAAATAATTAGATTGGCAAGTACTATTCATAACAATTAGATTTTGAACATTAGTGTCTTACCTCGATGTTCTTCAAGGTAAAACTAATTGTGTTTATGGACTTATGAACCAGTGCTGTGTTCTCAGGGGTCATAATGGATGAATGTACCCTTCTGCATACACAAAGCACGATTTCTGTGAGCCATTATATTTGGATAATGTTTGGAGTCTAAATTAGGAATACAAAGAATTTTGGAATCAGTCCAATTTTGTGCAGTTATTACAAATTGGTGATCAACTAGAGCCGTAGAAGTTTAGGCAATTAACCTCAAATCCTCAGAAGCTTGGGCAAGGTTTTGGGTTAAATTCTCAAGCTCCTTCAACAGGCCACTGTCACGGACTTCAGCTAACAAAGGATGAACATCTTCAGCCATGGCTTTGATCTGAGGCATTACTACATCAAAATGAAACTATGGCCATGAGAATGCATGACAGAACAATTGAACAACAAAAAAGAAAGAAAGAAACACCTACTGCATCTGATAAATGAATTCATAAAAGTACAACAGATGCTTATTCACCACACTTATTTTATGTTTTGGAGATGGAAGAAACTGAAATTTCATTCACCATCATCAAACACTAATCAATTTGTCTGTTCAAGAGCACCAAACCTGTTTGAGAAGAGGTTTTGCTTCTTCAATGATGGAAAGTACTCGTTCTACCAATGAATAGCTATTGCTGATACCAATTTCCTCTAATGCACGCCCAAGGCGAGTGCATATCCGAACCAATGTATCCAAACTTGTTCCTTGCTGGCCATTGATCTTTTCACGATCACACACAATAACACCTTCCTTAGAACACTCTTCATCAAGAGGACCAACAGAAGGTGCTGGAATTGGATCACGAGGAGTGATGTCAATTTTTGTTTCCATCAAAAGACCTGACTGGTTTACCTCAATCACTGAATTCCGTGGTATGATTGTCTTAACATCACCAACCTGCAAATTCAAACTCCTGGTTTAATCTAACTCAACAATTAAGCTTCTTTTAATCAAAGATTATCAAATTTTGATGCAGAAATACTATGGTGTTGAAAGAGACCTCAACAACTGCTTCAATACACTTCAAAGAAGGATTAACACCAATGACATTGCCAACAGTGGCTCCTCTTATTCTCACAGGTGTTCCTTTGCTTATGCCACAAGCTTGAGCAAACAGAATCGCCACTGTGTACTTCCTGAATTTGGATCTTATTTGGAATCCCCTTAACCATGCCAAACTAAGAACAAATAGAACAGCACCAGACACTAGAAACAGTCCAACCCCACCTTCCCAGATGCTTCTATCGCTGAAACCAAAATCACTTAATGGCTTCAATGTTTTCCTCCAAACAGTGTGTGGAATCTTCAACAAAGCTGAATCAGAAGATGACCTTTGGCCATGACCTGCATCAGAAGATGTTGTAGCTCTTGTTCTGTTGATTTGTATTTGGTGTCTCATTGGAAGAAGCTTGAAACTGGGAGAATCTCTTGGTTGAGTAATCAGACATGAAGAAGAAGAAGAAGTTGGCAATGATGAAACAATGATTGCAATGTTCCCAACCATCTTCTTAACAACCTCTTAGCCCTGAAGTTCTATCATCCACACACAAGTTTTCACCTACAACAATCTCATTGAACTAGAATCAAAATCATGTGAATCTAATAAACAATCAATGCAAAAATTAAGTGGCAAAATGAAAAGAAGATCAAAAATAGAAAGAGGTACACAGAACCGAATCCAACAGACCAAAGTCTCAAGAAATAGCTGTATTATTCCAAACGTAGGATAGAAACACAAACACAAAAACAAAAACTTTTGACTTTACCATTCTATAATGAGAATATTATTGCAGAAATGGAAAGTTAGTCATTCAAGGGTAGCATAATATTGGGTTTTTCTTGGTTATACCATAATCCCAAACAAAATGAAATCCCGGGAACACAGAAAAGTGCTTTCAATTATATTCAGCGCCAAAAGATACCATTTTGCACCGAACAAGCAAGTTAAATAGGTTCAAGGATGAAAATTTTTCAGGTGAATTAAATACCCAGTAAAAATCCTCATTGGTGAAAATTGAAAAATGTGGGTGATGTTAGGAATGCAAAATACCAGTTTTAGTTTAGAGAACAGTGACACTGCTGTCGTCATCGAAAAACAAGAGACATTGCAGAGAGAAGAGACAAAAACCTATGCACCATCAAGAATCATGGACATCATCGAAGAGTGAGCCATCTCAGTTTTCACTTCAATAAATTTTTATAAATATTGTATTAAAACCCGTGCAGCTTATTTTTCCAAATAATTGTTTAATATGTTATATAGTTAATTTTGTATTAATTAATCGTATCAATGATAATTTTTAATTGGTTTGCCAACATAGAAATTACACTTATTTTTTTAAAAAGTCTTAATTGGGTAATTAATTATGATTACTATACTTAATTTGCTTAAAATAATAATAGTTTATAACTCTACTTTATCAGCAATCATTTCTCTAACGTTTGCACACCTAATTCATCACGTTCTTGTTCTTTTCATGACTCAGTGAGTGTGCTTCATGATGATGATGCCCACTGAACCAGACAACTAAAAAATGATTTTGAGTTGTCTCTTTTTCACTTGACATTTTATTGTACTTAAAGAATATTTCAGTTATACTTTTATTCTTGATATAGATGTGTGAGATTTTAATATTAAGATTTTAATTGCTACAGTTAAGTTATTAGATATTAATCAGTAAGTTTAATTTTAGCTTGGAAGTAGTTTGTGCTTTACATTGTAACTTGCTTGAAATTATTATTACTGAATAAATATTCACACAAATAAAATTACTGGCTAAATAAATTAAGGAAGTCAAATATTACACAGTTATAAAGAAGGATCAAATATTGTATTAATAAAAATAGAAAACTGTTCAAACATAAAAATATACAAATGTTGTAGTGAAATATATTAGTCATCTCTCTTCTTAAGTCTTCTGTTTTTAGTGAATTTCACCATCTTTGTTTTTCATATTTTATTCATAGTTTTCTCAACAGAGTGTAATTCTTGAACGAGAATCCTAATTGATATATATATTTTTTCTACAATTTCATCTGTTTTTCTCTAAAACAATCATGATTAAATTTTAAATCACCCAAAAATCAAGATTACAATCTAATTTACTCTATTATATTTCAAACATAGTTTGATTATATATATATATATATATATATATATATATATATATATATATATATATATATATATTTTTTTTTTTTTTTTTTTTCTCTTTTATTTTTTTTTTTTTTTTTTTTTTTTTTTTTTATATATTTTATAAAAAAAAACAAAAAAAAACACATATATTTATATATATATATATATATATATATATATATATATATATATATATTCCAAACTTTGATAAGTTTGTTTATCAGATTTTCGAATCTGGTAGCTGTGTTAATTGAATTTCCAAATCTGGTAAATTTTTTTCGGATTTCAAAATTCTGACAATTTTCTTATCTTGAATTTGAAATTCGATACTTATCTAAATCGAGTTTTCAAAATTCAGTACTTCTTTCAACATTTTTTTTTCCTGAACTGCGTGACAAGTGTGAGGGGATGACTACTTGCGGATGGATAGATATAAAAAACGGAAAAAAAAAATACTTTTTAACTTAATCAAAAAGTCAATAATTATTTAGTAGATTTTGGAAAAAAACTGGGGATGTTGGATGTTGGAGGAACAAAGAGGATATGAAACTCTTTCCGGCAACTTCGATCATCCTCAAAATATTAAAACATCGAGACATCAAAAACAAAAGTTAATATTGACGAAACATCCTCTTTTTATCTCATTAAACTTATGAAATTTTAAACATTTACAGCAAAATCTAGAAAACTAGTAAAGAAAAAAAATTATAAAAGACAAATAGATTTAACAAAATAGATATAAACCTTTATATGTTTACATTTTTTTGAAAAGGCATATTGAATAAAGCGGAGATGTAATGTAATTGTCTTATTAGGTCTATAGAGGGAGTGAATGTAATGTAATTGTCTTGTTAAATCTATAAAAAGGGTTTTATTAAGGAGATACAACATCAATGACACCTGAGTCCAACTACATAAGGCAAAGGCATTGACACCAGTCTCAACCCAAAACCTACAGATAATAGGTTTAAGAATCTTTATTCTTGTATAATGTTCTAATTTCTCATTTTTAATCAATGTGGGACTTAAACTAAGTTGAATTCCTAATAAATTGTAATACTTTTAAGAAAAAAAAGTGAAAGTAAGGAGTTTATTAAAAAAAAATGGTAGACCAAGAGAATATATTGTTTTTAAAGAATAGATCACGAGGTTATAAGGTGATAGATTACCGATAGACTAATTTGTTTAAAATAAAATAAGAATGGTAGTTATTGGTTTAAGAACATAATAACCAGAAATAATTGGTGCATAACCTCATTATAAAAAAATTTGAAGAGAAAGAAAATAAATAAATATGAGGTATAAAATAGAAAATTAGGAAACGTGATAAAAGGAAAGACAATAAACTTTTAACTTACATGTAACTAGCTAGGTAGGGATAAGATTCTATAATGTTGTAGTTTTCACTCTTTTGGATGTGAGATGCTAAAAATAGGAATAAAATCATAAGGAGGATATATAGGGATTTCACCCATGTGAGTAAATAAATAAAGTGAGAGAGAGCAAACATTATTTTTCATTATTAAAACATGACACGGTACTCTAGTTCAAATATTTTACAAACTAACCATTAATTTGTTCACTTTGCATAAAAAAATATATATCTTTTAGCACAAGTTTAGTTAATGTTTATCTATTTTAAAGAAGTGAAACATTAAAAAAGTATATTAAATGGTATTAATCTAAAGAGGAGAGAAAAGTAGAATAGCCATGAGGTTTGAGTGGTCGATCACATGTGAGGATTCCACTAGGTTTTGAATCCATGCTATCTTTGGTGGGGAACATATTCTGTGTCAATTCCATTGATGATACCACAAAACACCAAAACAAACAATAATGTGCTCATCAAATGCTTATGGCTTCTTCTCATCCAATTCAAAGTTTCAGAATTTGATTCCCCATTACATCCTTTAACATTGGATGCAAATACATGAACTATGCATGTTTATGTCAGCAATCTTTCATCTATATATTCAATTCATTTTAGATTATATTGTAACAACGATACAACACCACACAAATAATTTATACTTTACTATAATTTTAATATAATATCTTTTTTTTAATATATAAGAAAAGATATCAAATAATTTTAAATTCACACCTTTTTTTTCATTATTATAATTTGGTTTAATTAGTCGGATGTTACCCACTTTCGTTCGGATGTGTCAGTTTGATACCCGCTTTTAAAAATGTGTCAATCGAGTCCTAATTTTTAAAAAAGTGTCTCAATTAGGTCTTTTTTAGACCAAAATTATTAACGCCGTTAACTTTATTTATGACTTTTACTACTAAATTTTAATATAAATATCAATACTTAATTTTGTAAATCATTTTAAATATCAATATCATTGATGTCATTAATAATTTTTGTTAAAAAGGACCTGATTGAGGCATATTTTCAACAGTTGGAACTCAATTGACATACATTTTTAAAAACAATTACCAAACTGACACATTCAAATGAAAATGGATATCATATGACTAATTAAACCTTGTAATTTATATAACAAAAACTTTCTATTCATCAATTTCTATTATAACTGAATTCTTATAAAAAAAATTGTCATCCATATTTCTACATTGTATTTTAACTATGCAATAAATATAAAGTTATATCAAAATACCATTTTCTCTCATAGTGAATTCATTACTATAATCCAGAATCTTTATGGAGGTATAACAAGACATTGTACTTGATATTTTTAGTATAATTTAAGTGCTCAATAATGTTTCTTACTTTTCCATTTGTTGTTCTGTTGGTTAGCATGTTTAGTTCACCACTTGGCCTAACAAGTGATATCTTCTTTCATATTCATTTCTCTTGGTGAATAAAAAAGATCCTATAAATATTCAACATCACAAAATCTTCAAATAAATTGCATATTTTTTAGAAATTTAAATTCTAAAATAAATTTTCAGAAAGTAAAATATGAAGTTATGGAAAAAAAATATTGTATACGATTTACTTTCAAAATTTAAATTTTAAAAAAATATATATACAAACATGAATAAGATCCCATTATACACAATGACTAACTAGATATAAAAATAATTTATTTCTATGTATTTTCAAAACTTATTACTTTTATTATTTGATTTAATCTCTCCTAAAGAAATTTATATATAATACTAATATTATACTAGATTTAATGATTATTTTTAGAACAAAATTATAATTAATAGATAAAATATATATTTTTAATTTTAAAATTAGAAAGTCAAAATTTCATGATTTGATTAGGATTTTGTATATTTAGTCTGTTATGAGACAATTAATCCGTTATAAAATCTTTAATATTAATCCAAAAATCATTAATAGGATTCTTTTTATTTAGATGAGTTGCAATTTCAAATAAGAAAGTTCGAGATATTAACACAATTCATAGATATAATATTTTCATAGAACAACGGATCAAACAATTAGGCAACTTGCCATTTTTAAAACAGTACTCTCATTTTTCGTTTAACATTATGCATGCTATTGATGAAAAAAAAAACAATATTTAAATTTAAATAACAAGGTCAAGAGTTGTTATGCACAAAAGACAATATGAGCTAGAACACAGTAAAAAAAAAAGGGTAAACCAACTGATTTTTAATTTTCCTTCATTTTATTTTCCATTAGTTATGCTTGATGAACGATGTGTGATGAGTAGATTAGAAAATCCAGTGGTTGTAATTTGAGGAGTTGTTTTCACTTCTTCAAAACGTAGTGTAAAAGGAACATGTTCTAATGTTGTAATCAGGTGGCTTATATCCGTATGGTGTGAATCTAGGTTTATTAGAAGTTGCATCTTACAAGGAAAACAAGTTTATTTTGTTTATAAGTTACAGAAGTTGATAAGATATAGATTTTTTTCTTGTTCTAGATTACTTATGGTAATAGAAAAATTATCATAATAAAATATTGTAATTATGGTTATTTTTTGTAAAATTAATTTTAATAAATGTATATTTATTTGGTTAAATAATTTATGTAATAATATCTTTTTTGTTTAATAAGTTAGAAAAATAAAATAATAATATGATTATATTATAGGTAGAAATATTTGAAAACAACTTTAATGTAAAGTTACAAATTTGTAATATGAATATAAAAAATTTAGATTTATTTATTAAAATAATTAAAGAAAATAATAAAAAAGTATAGAATTTTATAGAATTTTTTTAAAAGTTTTATTTAGAAAAATATAAAAATATCAATTTAAAATATAACAAAATATATAAATTCTTAAAAAAAATATAAAAATTTAAAATATAAATGGTATAAAATTCAAAATTCAAATTACATAATAACTTCAACAAATAATTATCCAAACAACAATTTATCTATATGTAATGATAAATGTTTGAAACATAATTCCAATAAACTTGTAAATTTGCTTAGTAAAAAATAAATACTTATTTAACTTTATTAATAATTTTTGTAAAGAAATCATCTTATTACTTTATAATTTTTTTTAAAGTGATGTTTTATTAAGTATTTATTTTGAATATTAAATTTAAGTATTTACAAAGTTCTTGAAATTTAGTTTTAATTTACTACAAAATTTAATGAATTTTTATATTGTCATTCCTCAAAAAGAATGTGGTCACTAGTGTAATAAAGAATTTTGATACCAATTATTTTTGACATCATATTATATTTTAGTTTTTCAATCAAAAAATATTCAGATAAGGTAAAAAAGGAACTTTTTATTTCGGTTTTTGAATAGGCTTTGGTTGTATTCCCAACCGAAGTAAAAAACAATTAAAAAAAAAGATTAAAAAAAAAGTTGAAGTAGAGAATATGCTTCAATTTTAAAAATAATAGAAGTCTATTTGACTGTATATTGTATATTTTGGTTCATTAGGCAATTGAAGTTTATTTTTTACTATATGCTTAAGTTTTTGCTATAACTGAAATATGTTATAGAGTTATTTTTTAATTTTTTTTCTTTTTGTCTACGTTATGAATTTAGACAAAAACAAAATAATTAGAAACAACTAAATACAAACTAGATTTATCAAACATATAAATAATATATTAACAAAATAAACAAATATAAAGTTTAAAAAACTTAGAAGCATCTAGGTATCGCAATAATGCAAAATGCATTCTGGAAGCAAGGAAACGCGTGCTACAATGCAATCCGAATGCAAAATGTTTAGAGGAAAGAGAGAATAAACAAGTGAGCCAATGGTGAAAATAGAAGAATAATGAAGAGGACTACAATGGTGGCGAAAATAGAACCTCACGAGTTTAGCACCGAAGATATGGGACAATGTTCGCGTTTTCAATGGCAATAGAGAAATGATAGTGATATTCACGTCTCTAAGTTGCAGAGGAAAACAAAAGAGTCATCGGCGACACAATGAAATAGATGTCTTCAGTGAAGTTTTAAATATGTGAAAAGTTAACCTTGTAAAGGAATATACTTAAATTCTTTATAAAATCGAAGTGTATTCTTTGACAGAGATAAAATTCAAAAATAAGTACAAAAAATATTGAAATTGAAGTTTCGAAACGTTTCAATTTTTTGCAGTAGGAGTATTAGCTCTCAAAAAATATACTATTGTCAAAATAGAAGACTAAATATGTGTTAAGAATTTGAATTGGAATGAGAACTAGAATTGAATAAAAGGGAGAGAAAAATATTTGAATATATATATATATATATATATATATATTTATGGGGAGGAATGGGCTGAATTTGGTATTTTGTAGTCCATAAAAAAGAGTGGAATCTGAATTGAGAAAAAGGTCCAGTTGGGAAAGAGTAGGAGTAAAGAAAAGGTTGGCCCAGGGTGGTTTACAAAATCTGCGTCCTTCAAATTGAAAGCATTGAATATTCTATACAACAAACAAAATAGTTCCCTTTCAGAGATGTTTCCCTCGTACCAATGGGGACCAATTAATGCGCAGATACAATAAACGATAATAATGAATAAAAGTGGTCCTAAGCTATAAGCTATGTATTCCCTCTTCTCTTCTCTTCTCTTCTCTTCTCTCTTCTTCTTCTTCACCAAACATGCATTCCTTCTTCTTCACCAAACATGCATTCCTTCGTACGTACTCACATACGCCAAAACTTCTCTTCTCCTCTCCTTTCAATAATGCACATCAACCACACCCTCCTCCACTTTCATTCATATTTCTCAAACTCTTATTATTCTCGACAACACAATTATTTCATTTCTATTTTTTTTTACCATCAAAATACAGTAAATAATTTCACTTCACTGTTCTTTTACTGGCCAAAGACCAAACTAAAAATAGTATAAAAATGGAGACAACGTACTTGGGTAAAAAAATTATTATGGAATATATATTATATCTGGGCAGAGAGAGAGAGAGTGTGTGTGTAGGAGGGGACCCCACTTTCTTTTCTTCAAAAATTTGAGCACAGCCTTCTGTTGTCTTCTAATAATTACCACTGCTTTGTAGCTAGATGACAGAAATATTTTTGTCCACGCACACGACAAGCTACTTAAACCATGCATTGGTATTGCTGTTTTTTTATTTTTCATTGCTATTATATTCGTGTTGGGTTTTATGTCTTCAACGTGATTGGATCATTCGTACCGCTAGAAAAGAACACGATTGGATGACGCTATATGAAACTTATTTCTTTTAATCAAAATAAATCTCTTTTTTCCAACTTGACCTGGCACAGCCGCCATAAAAGGCAAAAACTTTTCAGTTTGTAATAATCATATTTTATACCAAACTATTTTTCAAAAAATTTTAATAAATAGATTTTCCTTATTTTATTATATCATATTTTCTATAAATTATTTTTTTCTCTCCCTGTCCGTCTCTACTTTATTTTACTTTCATACTTATTCACTTTAAAATTATAGAGAATAAGAGTAAACATCGAATTATTTCATTAACATGGATTAATTATTTCTGGAATTTCACGAACTTCATTAAATTAAATTCCCTTCCTCTCCGTTTCTTTTTTTTTTCGATCCCCCCTTCTCTCTTTAATGTTGACTATAATTATTTCTCTGCTGTCGTAAGATAGTTCATGATTCTTCTGGTACTCAGAAGAGAAATAAAGTAGATGGAAACAAAAACGAGTAAAGATATGTAAGAGTAAAATAAAATAAAATAAAAAACATAATAGGTGAAAAAAACAATAAGTCTGATTATTTTTTAAAATCAATTATATTATCTTTGTGGCACACCACACCATCTAAATTAATTTTATCCTCTCATTTTCTTTTTCTTTATATTTAACCAAACACATCTCAAAAGAATCTGGTTGGATGATTGAGAGCCACTTAAAATGGAAACGATTTTTTTTTTTTTTTATCAAAATAAAAAGGAATCAATGTAGTCCATGTAGATTCTCTAACTAGGCTATCAGCATGTATTATCTAGATAAAATTCTTTTCAAACAACACAAACCCCCAAGTCTTCACTATGTCTTCTTGCACCCTAGTTAATTGGAAGCTTTCACTTTATCTCAGTTTAATTCAAAAGAAAAATAAAAGAGCCCAAGATAAAATAATAGAAGAAGAAGAAGAAATGAGTGGGAAAAAAATTATTTTCTTTTAAAAAAAGGTGAGCGGAAAGAACACTTCCATTTAATATTGTTTATTAATAAAAAGTAAATATAAAAATTAAAAAAAAATCCTAATGATTTTGACTGGTAATAATCTATTGGTTTCATTGATTGTGATTATAGTTATGTAAAAACACCTTTTTCTCCTTTATTTTTAATTAACTATTTGTATACAACGATCACTTATATTCTGATGTATTGTTATTCATGCATATATTTTGTTTGCTTCTGTAACTTCTCATTTATTTTTCTCATACATTCACTCATTAATATTTACCTTTTCTTTCTTCATACATCTATTATCTTTTATTTTCCTAGCTTGTCCCACACCGAAAAGCTTCTCTAGGGTCCTTGTAGTGGTCACTGGTTTGTCTGTATTTGATTTAAATAAGAGAAGTATAAATAAAAGAAAGAAAGAAAGAGATTAAAGTCAAAATAATATATGCATGTAAATAAGAAGAGCAGAATTTTTTTTTGCTGGTTTCGATGAACGAAAACGAAAATAAACTATACAAATATTTATATTCAATAAAAAAATACAAGTTATGCTGTCTTTAAAATATATATTTTTTTAAAGTTAAAAATGAAAAATTACCAAAAAGGGTTATTCTCATCTGATTTGACAAAAAAAAAAGAAAAAAACTGACATGGTAAAAGTATTAGATGTGATGGATGAGAGAAAGATGTATGTAAAATACAACTAAGATGAGAATGGGCTATGAAAAACAAAAAACAAAAGGTAAGATGAGAAAATATTGAATGTTGTTTCACTATTACCCTGGAGGTGGCAATCAATTAATGAAGACCCTAAGTGGTCCACACTCATTCCCTCATTCTATTTACCTTTCTAGTTTTTCTATTTATATGAAGTAGTTGTGGACTACTCCTTGACTTCTCCGTAACCTTTTCCAGCCAGATCATCATCATCGATCTCTCTTACTCTCCGAAATCTCCTTCAAGTTATGGATGAAAGTTGGAGTGAGGGAAAAAGGAGAATAAATTACAAGGAGGAAGAAGATGATGATGAGGAAGAGGAAGAGGAGGAGGGAAGTGAGTACGGAGAGGACGGTCGGAAGAAGAGGGTGGTGACTAACAAGAGAGGGTCCAAAGCTGGAGGCTCAATGCCACCTTTGTGTCAGGTTGATGGTTGTAATGCTGATCTCAGTGATGCTAAGCCCTACCACAGGCGTCACAAGGTTTGTGAGTACCATGCCAAGGCTCCTGCGGTGCTCATTGCAGAGCAGCATCAACGGTTTTGCCAACAATGCAGTAGGTAGGTTGACAACCTTAATCAATGTTTTCTATGCAATTTAACTGTTCCTTCATGTTGTGTCTGTGGATCCAGCTACAGTGCCTGAGTTTGTGTTTGAACAGTTAGTTTTCTTTAGAACTGTTTATGTATACCCTTTGCCCTTTCCATTCAACCCTAGCCAGAGACAAAGCTCTTAGGGTATACTTGGCTCAAGCGTCCAAAGAAACAGTATATGAAATGTGTCTGAGGTTGTTTTGTGCTTTAAATTTCATTCACTTTTGTTTTCATTTCTTACATAGCATAGAGCTAAGGAAAACGTTCACTGATAGTGTCTAACTGTATTGCCTTAGTTCTAAGAAAAAAGATTAACTCCTCCTGAACATAGTCTTGACTCTTCTTGAACATTATTATGCATTAAGGTGCATTTTATGGAATGTGTTCAAATCGAAAATCGATTACCCCAACATTTTGTGCAAAGGTATGATACATTCTTGACGGGAAACTGTTTGTGCTAAAACAGGGACACTGTCTGCGTTCAAGAATAACATAGAATCATTCTAAATGGTTCTTACCATTCTGTCGAGAGAATGAATAGCATTTTGACTTAAGGTTTCACTTAATTTTTGGTTTCATTGTTTTTAATCCATGAAGTTGACAAGACAAAAAGTGCTGATCTTGTTTCATCCATCAGATAGGAGGTCCTTCCATGAAGATGGAAAATTGGGATGATTTTAACGCAATATATGAATTATCAATCATTTTGATTTCAGCATATGATTTAGGGTAATACACACACTCATCAATAAATGACACATTCATCCACTAAGAAAGAAAACTTCAAATATGTCAATCAAGAACCACCCTTTTTAAAATTTCAAGCTACTTGAATTCACAAAAATGATTTCATATAAAATAGTATTTCTTTTCACTTCTGGGAAAATGTAGGTTCAAACATGTCATTGTATAAAGTTTAGTTTAAATAATTTTCTCTCCAAGTGTTTATTAAAGAAAAAAAAATACATATGAAATCAACTTATATACAAATTGAATTTTGTAAAAAAAATTGTCCTTTCATACTTTCACAAAAGCTGTTAATTTTACTTGATCATTTAAAAAATATCAAGATCAAATCAGTTAATGTACATATTTGAACATGTCCTTTTGTAATGAGGACTTTGTTGGAACAAGATACGATGTTGTTAAAATTCCCGATGAGTTGAGTTAGTAATATTTTGATTTTCCAGGTTTCATGAGCTATCAGAATTTGATGAATCAAAAAGGAGTTGTAGAAGACGTTTGGCTGGACATAACGAGAGGCGTCGCAAGAATGCATCTGAATATGGACATTGATGAAGTGAAGAATGAATATTGATGCAAGATAGTATAACAATAACAGCAACAAAAGAGCCTTTTTGCCATTCGGTGAGCAAGAGAAGGCAAAAGAAGCAAGAACAAATAATTTAAATAATGTCTCCCATGTTAATGGCCTATGAGAAAGCTCTCTATCTTCTATCAATTTTTTTCCTATATGCTGAAATTGCTGTGCTTGTTATGTCATGAGAATATTATAAAATATCTTTTTGAAATAGGTATATGTTTGTTCAATCTCTACTGTCTTGTACTTTAAACAGTAACAATCAGTGTTCCAAAACTAGAACAAAAATATTGCCCAAAACATGAATATAAGAATTCAACCACATACTTTTTTGAGAAAAAAACAGTTATTTGTCACTTGATCAGACAAATACAGATATTTCAACCAGTGGCCGCATTCTAACTCTAAGTAAATATTCAACATTATTACTTTTAAGAATAAATTATTTACAGTATGTTTTTCCATAAAAAAATTGCTTATTTCTATAACACTCTTCCTTTGATCTTCAATGCAATATCTTGAAATACAAACACTTATATTATATGACTCTCCAGACAATTATTTAAAAGAAAATACTTGGAAAATAAAACAAGTATGCAATATGTTATTATCTTAACAATTATATTCTCGATACATCAGCTTTCTGTTCAGATAGAGATAATGTTTCAACTAAAATCTAATTACTGTTTTTATTTATTTTTATATAAAAAAAAAGAGTTTGAGTGTTATAAAATATTAAATTGTAACGATTTATTCTTTCAAAATTCTCCTGATATAATTATGAGTTGTTAAATTCTGGTCAACTTTTCTTCCAAAATCTTAACTCTAAAATTAAAATGTGATATCTAATTAATGGTATCTACTGAAGATCTTAAAAAATTCCAATATTGTTATTAAATAAATCAAATCAAATCATTTATATATATATATATATTATTTAGTTAGTATTTAGTACAAATAAACTTATTACATTAAACGTAAATAATTTTTTTCTTTTATATAGGGATTACAACACAAAATAAATATGTTTGTGTTACAAATACATCCATATTAGTCAACTAACAAATGAAATTTAATCACATTCATCATCCATCTCACCACATTAATTAAAATATCTAAACTTATCTACTTTGAGAATTAAGGTGTTAAGTTTTATTGAGAATCTAAAAGGTGCAGTATATATCTTTTACACAATAACATTTATTTAGATATAGATCTCATTTGGTAACTTTATACACTAAAGTCATTTTATTGAAAATTGGTAACTCTAAATGTATGATATTTTTATCATTTTGATTTTGACTTGAGTTATTAGTAAAAGAAAGGATCAGTCATATACTGTGTTAGTGTTGGTTTTCATATTAATTAAAATCTCACACTAACTAATATAAAAAAGAGAAAAGCATTGAACAATTACTATATAAAATGTTATGGAAATGAAAAGTTAATTTGAGTATTTTTACCATAAATTAATAAGCCTTTGGATGTATTAAATATTTTGATAATTCTGTGTTAGGTGATAATCTGCAATTTTTATCATAAAATTGCACAAAGAGAATTTAAAAATTTTGTAAGAAAAATTACAAGGTTTGTAATTTAAAAAAAAATGTACAAAGAATAAAGTTTAAAATATTAAAAAATAAAATAAAATTGAATTAAATATTTATAATTAACCATAATTACCTATTTTATTTAATTTTATTTATTTAATTATTCATCGAATTCGACTAAATATTCAAATCTAGTTTCAATTTTTGTAGGTTGATCGGATATGAATTTTGTTTAGGATACACGTAAATCGACCAACTTTTAATAAAAAAGTAGCAAGAACAATATTAAAGGTGTGAAAATTCTCAACTTTGGTTAACAAGAAAATAAAGTGCTTAGTTTGATTGAAAATAAAGATGCAGAGTGAATTACGTGTTCAATCTTATGTTTGAGGCAAATGTTGACCATACAAAAAGCCTATTAATCATTAACAGGTGTTAAGAAAATCTTTAACATCAAATCACTTCTGTTTAATTACAACATTTTAATATTCAAAGTACACAAAAGTTAAATAAAAATTAAGGGTAAAATCTTATATAAGCATAATTATGGTGATGAAACAAATTATTTATTTATTTATATTATTAGTGTGATTTATCCCCAAAATTTTAAAATATTTAATTAATATGCACAAAAACATTAAAAATATAAATGAGATCACATTCATTAATATTACTCTATGTATATTCAGTGATTTATTTTTCTTTTTAAGATTCAATTGATCTTCCAATTAATACTCAACTGATGAAAAATAATCTAGTCTATTTTTGAAAACTAAATTTATTTTAATTTTTAAATAATTAAAAAACATTTTTTATATTTGTTTATAATTTTTTTTCAAAATATAATTTCAAACTTAATTCAATTTAATTTTTTAAAATGTTATTATTATGGATGGATGCAATATTTTTCAATAAAAATAATGGATTAAAATGAATTTATAATTTGTTATCTAATTCAATAATTTAAAATGATTTTTATTTTGTAATCAATTTGTCATGTTCACTATTCTTCAGAAATATATATTTTCAAACAAAATTTCTGTCACAGATAATTTCCAAATTGTAAGAAAAAAATTCCAGTACATATTTTGTTAGTAAGTAATTATCAACAGGTATTTTTTTTTTTAAATATTCACAAAATGTGTGGATAACTATTTACTGATGTTTCTACGAATTTGATATTAAGTTTCTTTTATTATTTAGAATCTTCGTATACGTGTGGATAACACATACATTTTTTTCTAGTTTATTCTATAGATATAATTGAAGAAAAATTTGATTAGTGCTCGAGCCGGATGATGAAAAATTATTATATCCAATTCTTTACTATAGTTTTCCAAGAATTTGGCAACTATACTTTTTCAGGAGTGTTTTTTACAAATATTTCGTCCAATTTTATTTTTTACGGATTTATTTCAAATTCACATTACCTAAGAATTTATTTATTTTCAAACTGTAACTCAAATAATTAAATCTATTATGCATTTTCTTTTGTTATCATTAAACCTGCTAAATAAAGAAAAGTTAAAAACAAAAAAATACAGCATGAAATTTAATAAATTTTAAATCTAATATTCAGCCAATTCAAACACAAAAAAAAAAAAATCTAAATAAGGCAATATCGATAGTTATAAAAAATTCAGATTAAATAAACTTGATGTCCATCTTGTTGTGTCAGTGGGGTAGATCGTCTTATGGTGTGGTGTTGACTAGTTCTATGTTTTGTGTGTTACACATGCATCTCTTCCATTTTTATCCATTATCTTAAGTGATATTAGTTGATTAGTTCTTATGTCATTAATAGTTGTTATTTTTATTATCCTATAAGAAAGATAAGAAATAAAAGTATCAATAAATGTTTCAAATTTAGAAGGAGAAAAAAGAATTTGAATAGTTGAAAGTTTTTTTTGTTAATCAGGTATCTTTTTATGTATAACTAGCAATCGTATCATATTATATATATATATATATATATATATATATATATGAATTATTTACATATAATATTTATTTTCGTATGCTATTTAAAGTTATTCACGTGTATAGGAAATATTTCGTTATAATAAAGTTTTCATTTAAGTGTATATAAATCCTTTAACATAAAAATACAAGTTTTGGCAAGAAATTTTGTTTACTAGAACGTGAAACTAAGTCAGAGTATCTTTTTGTTCATAATTATTTTATATAAGGGTTAGAACATACTTAAAGTGTTCTCTTTAATTTAATTTCATTCTTTGTAAAAGAAAAAAAATATAATAGATTGTTCAATTCATAAATAAAAGTGTCAAAATGATAACAAAAGATGTGTTGGTTCCATTTCTTTTTATTTTGGATTTAGGACAAGTAAATTGAAGGAACTTGATAAAGATTGGAAGTTTTGTTAAGCCATGGACAAGCAAAGATAGAAGAAATCTGCAAGTGAGTAAAAAGGTGTAAGGACACATTGTAGTTAGTGACCATGAACAAGAACAAACTAACATATATATATATATATATATATATATATATATATATATATATATATATATATATATATTTAAATTAAATTTAATATTTAATACAAGATAATTTGTTGTGAAGAAATGAGATTTTTTTTTGTTCTTTTAAAGCACCTCATAAATTAATCAAAATTTTTTGAATTTCTAATTATCGTTGTCACATCGAATATTTGGAGAAGCTATTGCAGAGTGACATTGTGAAAGTAACAAGCAAATTGGTTGGAACACAAAACTATATTATTCCAAAGATATGTAAAGTATGCTCCACATTTTTTGTAAGTAAATATAAAACCTGGCACTTGCTTATTCTGAAAATGACAAATTCCACCAATTCCTTTCACAACTCCACAGAATCTACTTGGAAGTTTACATACACTGAATATCACTTTATTCTTAACCACTCAATCACTCATCACAAAACTTTTAACACCACCCACTTTTATTAGTACAACTGGAAATTAACAAAATGGTCAGAAAAAATAAATATACATAAACACTTGCTAAGTGAATAGTTGAAAATTAGAGGCTCCTCATTTTATTTTTCTGCTCTCTCTGGTCTCTATTAGAACACCAAAAAGTTGAATTTTAAAAAAATAAAATAAAATAAAATTTCTATCTTCACTCTGCTTCTTCAATTTCCTCAGCAACATAGCATAATGAAGGAAACATTTGGATTGTGCTTATGCCCTGTACTAAATATGAATTCGTTTGTATTCAACGTTTAAGTAACTTATTATTGGAGTTCCAACTTCTTAAATGTCTTTATTTTTATTTTCGTAAAACTGATTTAAGTAAAATCTATTTTTGTGTTTGAAAATCATAGTTTAAAATAATTAATGACAAAAAATCAATTTAAAATATATGTAATTTTAATTAATTTCACACAAATTTTTAAGCAAAATAAGCTTATTTATATATATATATATATATATATATTAAATTAAGTAAGTTGTTTGTTAAATCAAATCTACCTTAACATGACAATGTGTTTTTATATCTAACGAAAATCATATTAAATGTATGGTAAGATAAAAACTTGAACCAATAGCTCTGATCACCCTATTCGATTCAATGATTTGCATCAATTTAACTTTCAAATGCTCACTTTAACTTTATTGAGTTCAAAGTATGGGTATCATATGAATAGATTGATATGATTTTTTTTTAATTAATTAATAGTTTAAAATTTTAAATTTAATTGCATAATTGTATTAAATATCTATAAGAAGATGCTTTATTTATGATAATGAACTAATTTTGCTTCACTTGGTTAATCGGACCCATCGGTCTATACCCATTCTTTGCCATAAGTATTGAATGCTGTTAAGAAGAAGATGATTGCCACAATATCAAGAGTTTATTAAGTATCTGCAGAGACAAAATTAAAAATAATAAATTTATCTTTGGTCTTTACAATTTTATGAATTTGTAATTTAGTTTTTATAGAATTTTAATTGTGCATTTTCTCTTCTAGTTTTCTATTAAATCATTTTAAAATTTACTAATATATCATTATTACTAATATAAAATTTTATGTGTTTTTTATGGGTTAATATTGAACCAAGATTGCTAAATTTTAGAAATTGGAGACTTAAATATGCAATTAAAATTTGTTGAGAAAAAAAAAATGCACAATTGCAAGACTAGGATAAAAATATTTAAGTTAAAATAAAATTAACTTTTGCATAGACTATAATTTGTTTGTATAGGAATTAAAAATTAGATCTAAGAGAAATTATAATAAAAGAATAACTTTTTACGAATTAACTCTCACTTAAAACTAATTTGAAGTTATGAACATATGATTTTAGTTTTATTTTTTTTTTCTTACACATACTTATGGATAATAAAATAGAACATCTTGCATTTTACAAAAGATATAAAAAGTTTTTTTTTTGTTTTCTGGATTTTTTTGTTTTCAATATCTAAGGAGTTTATTTAATATGATTTTTCAATTTTTTTTTAATTCAATCTTCACTTTGTTTAAAAGAAGTGAATGTGATGTTTATAGTTAAAGTTGTATTGATATTATTTGAAAGGTGATTTCATGTAGCGATTTTAGATTTCTTAAACTGTTAGGTCTCTCCGTAATTATATACTGCAGTTGTTTCTATTTTCTGGAGAAAAAAAATCATAGAAGTGTAGTGAATAGAAACATAAAAAGTGAAAGGTTAGAAAAATTCATAATCACTGACACTTTGTCACTTTCAAATATGGTCGATATTAATATAGCGAAAGGGACCATATCAACCTTTTTTGGAATGAAATGATAATTAAATTGAGAGATAATATTAAATGAACCCTTCAAATATTAGGGAAAAAAATTATTTATATTTTTTAATATATATATATATATATATATATATATATATATATATATATATATATATATATATATATATATGGAAGTTTTTATCATAACGTTGCATTAAAGAGTTGAAAGCAAACGATATGAAGGTTTTTGGTCTCCACAAAACACAAGTAGGCTTCAACTGGCTTCCATTCAACGCTATTTCTTATCATAAAGAGTAGTCCCGAATCTAAACTCAACCACTTCCAACCAACACTGAATCGAATCTGTTAGGTTGATTTGGTTTAAATCAATAAAGGAGAAAACACCTTTTTTTTTCATATAGTAACTATAATTTATTTTATTTCTAGTATAGCTATTTTTTATTGATATTTATATACTACTAATTATTCTAGTCAAGGGCTTTAAACTCACATTTATATTATTTCTAATAATATATAATTATTCTTACTCATTCAACTACGGTGATTCTAAGAGTACCAATAAAGTGTTGTTAAATGACTATATAAGCTTGCTGTCAACTATTTAGTTAAAAGGTCGAGTTTAAGACAGGTGGGTGAATTTAACAATGTATTTTCAAAAATATTTGAAAGTTAGAATGAAAGACTCTTGAATTATATTTGACTAAAAAGTTAAAGATTCTACTTTACCATTCAGTTTAATGCATTAAATCAGAAATCACAGCGAAACCAGATTACTTATATGTATTGCAGATTTTAAATCTTGATTAAAAAGCAAAAACATAAAGAAACAAAGATTTAATTCAATTCGCTCAACAAGAATTTAAAGATTAGAGAAGGGAAAGAATATATACATGAACACAAAAGTCTATCAAGAGTTTCTCCCCCAAAGTACAAAAACAGAAACAACTGTTTTGTGTAAAATCAGTTTTAAATTTCGATGAAGTACAAGTATAATCGTTTAGAGACTTTTAAAATTTATTTTCTTGATTTTCTTTGTGCTAAGAATTGAAGGCATAAACTTTGTTTACATTGATGAGAGACTATAACTTGCTAGGAATAACTTCCTTGGAAAGCACTCCACTCTTTCCAACATTGAAAACGTCCTTTCTTTCAGCAATAAACTTTGCAAACCGAGAACCCTTCTCTTTACTTTTATGGTGTGTAGCAGAGTGAGGTGGATCATGCGTAGGGTGGGGATTAGGATATGATGGCCGCATCAATGCCCATACAGATGAAAGGTATTCGTTTGGCTCGTCTAGAATCTTTAGAAGTGATAAATCCTCCATGCCTGCAGTGGGAAAAGTAACATCATCAGATGTCAACATACTATGGGAACAAAGTACAAAATATTTAGTATTTTTTATGTTATGACCACATTTGCTTGATTTCCTTAATTTCTGAATTCTAATTGTCGTCATTTAGTATTGTGTTCCTTTTGGTAATAGTTAGACAAGGACAGGTGAGGTGGGAACACCATGAGTAACATTCATTGTCGGACCAAACAATTAGTTAAAAAACATACCCTTTGAGAATTTGAAGATGGGTGCCAAAGCAGCAGATGGAATGCTAAAATTAAGATGAGGTATTACTGTTCCTCCACTATGCCTTGCATTGCTGTGTCAAAAACATTATACAATTAAAGACGGAAGTTTAATAATCTACAACCATTCAGGAACAATCAATAAAGAAAATTAATATCACAAAAGCTTATATTATACAGAGAAACAACTGGAACAGACAGAGCACCTTGTGAGTAAAAATAGAATCAAGAACAGACAGTCTTGTACAGTCACGCTGTAGAGAAGGGAAGTCTCTAAGCTAAATAATTTCATCGAAAAGAATCATATTGCCTTCAAAACATAGCTTTAGTAAAAGGGAAAGGCAAATTTGATTTGAAAATTATTAGTTTCATGAGAGAAAAATCATGCCGACAATCCAAAACAATCAATGTTTAGGATTTAAGATTTAGGGTTTAACTACAATCCTTAGCTACAATGCCAATAGAATCAATGTGACAAATGACTAGCAGTTAAACAAATTCAAATCTAGTGGTTCAGCACACAATCAGCTACAGGAATAGGAGAAGGTGGTATGGTGATATTGAAAGTTGGTGGCAATACCTTGTAACCAGGCCAATCATGTGACCATCTGAATTGATAACAGCACCACCACTAGCACCGGGGTGAATAGCAGCTGTTGTTTCAAGCATTGCAGGGAAGAACTCACGATTGTGCAGATGCTCAGGTTGAATGGACAGATAAGATTGAGGAGTCTTTGCCTCAACCACTTTTGCTACCACACCAGAGCAAACAGATGGGAAGAATCCTAAGAAAATATATGACTTCCGAGGTTAGACAAAAGAAATAGAAAGAAAACCCACCATAATTGAATTGGTTGTTTATAAAATTGGATACGACACGTCAGACTAATCACCTGAACAACAAATTATCACAATAGAAACATATAGCATGGCAAAAAAAATTCAAGGATAACATCCAATGTATCATTTGCATTGATGCATATGACCCTTGATGGTTTTCACAAACAAGCTTGTTTTAGAAGGAATAAAAAATAAGCAAAAGCCTGAAGATTAAAATACCGAAGTATGGGGGTTGATTGTAATGTTCTCAGAACATACCTTAGAGATAAAGGATAGCTTATTAGGTTTAGGGCCATACTATTTCAGTTAACTACATCTTGTTAATCTCTGCATACCATAGTAATTTTTATAATTAAAATCGCAGCTCCAGGTCTTGGGTTGTACCTAATCTTTTAAACTATCACCTAAGCATTGTTGATGGGTTTGTTAATAGTAGGAACTAGGAAATCTAAATCCTTATGAATTCATTACCCAATATTCTACAGACAAGTTTGTCAAGGACCAAAAATCCTAAAAGCTTATGATTTTCAAAATGGTTTTATCTGTAACAAAGTTTAAGGTAAGTGAGAGAGGATATAATGATTCTTCTCCATTACTAGATCATTTTTATGGTTCATTCAGTAACAAGGTTTGTTTTTCGGTTGATCTACACAATGACATACAAGAGGGAACCGGTATAAACCAAAGGCAGGCAGACATAGCACTAGTTCTTTTTTTGCATTAGTAGAATTAAAACAAAATTAAAGGAATTAAAGCTTTTGTACTAAGACTATAACTTTTGTTCTTATCGTAGTAAAGAAATATATCAATACATGTAATGAACCAAATATAGTTGAAGCTGCAGAAGGAACACAAAATGACATAAACATGAAAAATAATAGAACTTTAAAGGAACTCCAGCGTTGCAGAAATGTGATCGTAAGCAACATTAACTTTCATTTCAGGCATCTAAACAAGAAAGAAACAGATCAATTGGGTCAGAAAGGTCATACCACGCTTTGGGCCAAATAGTCCATGGCCAATGACAAATGCCTTTGATCCAGTGGATGGTCTAGAAAAATCCATTGTTATAGGCAAAAGATCATCTAGAACAGATTCAAGCTGCAATAAGGCAACATCCCATGGTCCTTTACAAACATACACTACTTTTGCGTCACACCAAATCCAAGGTTTGATATGATCAAGTCGTACACGTATGTTTCTATGGTTGTCATAAGTTGGATTCGACAACTTATATCCCCCGTGCTCATTGGCAGTGAAAGGATAAACAATTGGCATCTTTAACTGGGAAGTTTGACTAACTTGATTGCCTTCAACTCTGTTACCAAGAGAGGCAGTTCCCTCGGATGTGGAAGAAGACTTTTCTGAATTGGTCCCATATCCTCTGCCGTTTACATGTTCTTTCCCAAATCTCCATGGTTCCAATAGATGAGCATTTGTAAGTATGAGACCTTGACAGTTAAGTAAAACACCAGATGCCCATACTCCATCACCAATAGTAATAAGACAGACAGAAGTCATTGCCTTCTCAATCGGTAATGGTGAGGAGCTACCAAAATATAAATGCTCACGTTTAATCCTAGAGCATACATCCAATTTGTCAGTGTCAGAAAAAGACCCAGTTCCCGCAGCATAAAGGTCACCCCCCTGATTATATAACCCTTTCTCTGTATTCTCAGGCCTATTGCGCAACAAGCCACTAGAAGCACTCACAATGGCCTCCCATGGAATCACCAACTGTTACCGAATACTAGAGTTTTGCATGATGTGTTAAATTGGAAGGGGCTTAAATAATGTCAAATAAGGAGAACGTAATCAAGGTACCTGGATTTCCGCCCCATAGGTCTTCTGTCTCAGTGGTTTGAGCAGGACACCAGTAAGACATGCATGCTCACTGAAAACTGGACTGCCTTCCATTCCTGGTAGATAGAGTATCAAAATTGAGCCAGAACCACTTCCATAAATGACCAATGGATTATGCAACAGAGAAATGGCTCACACCAGGAAGACACCGTATGTCAGCCATCAGCAATGATCCACCAGATGAATGGGAAGGATAGCTGTTTGCAATGCATCCCACGGAGATGCTGATTCAAGCAATTAACCATACCATGTCAAAGGATTGAATGACACCAAATTCCCAAACATTGCCATCCAATTCACTGCAATGACTATAGTAATAGGCCTAATAACTGCTTATACAAATCAACACATAGGCAATCCCAACAGCTCAAGAAAACAGCACGATATAAAGTGACAATGAACAAGCAAGAAAAGTTTAACCATTTTTGAAGTAACTGCCAGATATTTTTTTTCTTTTATCCAAACAAATATACACACATATATATACCTGTTAAAAAAGTGCATAGGTGACAGGACTCCAAAAGGAGACCCAACTGCCAGAAGAAAATCACCCCTTTTATTCATGGCAGATAACTTAGTATCCAGCAAATCCTGATAAAATCACAACAACTTATTTTCAAGAGTTTAAATGGACCAACAAAGAATACCAACAGAAAAACAATTTCAGATGTAATTAGTATGTTACAATAATGGTTAGTATAAGGACTTCAACTAGAGAAAAAAAAGAAAAATAAAAATGAAAGATACCCTGAAAGATAAAGAAACACTCAAAATTGCCATTCTAGTAAGTGATTTGTATACAAGACTTGCACTGCCAGATCCTCCCGTGACCAATCTCTCCTGCAATATCATTAAAAATTCGTCATTCTTCATCTGAAAATATTATGTTTGCTTCTACATATCATGATCCTGGAGATGTTATTCCAAAGGCGACAGTCAAGAAGAAGAATGATACTTTAAAAAGTAGCAAGTTAAAAGTTTACAAGGATCAATCTAAGATGAGGTATACATCCTTTTACAAATGAACAATTTGATATTTCGCAGTTGCACCAATAAATTTTATTACAAACATAGTTACAATTACGGTTGTCTGAGAACCAACTTTCCCAGAAGCTTGAGTCATTTAGCTAAAGATAAATACCCGTTATTAGCTTTATATATAGAATATCCCTGCATAAAAAGTCCCTTTGCACTTGAAGCATTAACAAAGCAAAGCCTCACTTTACCTTGTTCAGTCTATTCAACTCTCACTTAGAATGAAGCCAAAAGGGGTCACTCTAGTAGACTACTACGTCATAGAAGGTGTTATAATGTGTTGAGAAAAACATATAGATAGAAAAGATGGCATATGCTAAAAATGTGTTTCAGCTACACATATACCATAAAACAGTTTAATTTATAAATGTAATAAATACAAGGTACAATTTTTCTACTATTTACAAACAATGAACCAAGACATTTACATAATAATACATATTTTTGTCAAAGGCAAATCCAAAATACAAGTGTATCTAATACAGAGATAATGCTTAATCTAAGTTATATTCAACCATAAACATATCATGAATATTAAACATATTTATCAATGCATAGCTTTCTAACCTTTACCCAGAGTCTTTTTCTGTTATATGATACCAGGTACATGGATGTTCTATCATAAATTATGTATATAAATAAATCATTGACCTCTAAATTTTTCTTACTGTCTAGTTATAGTTTTTCTCTGGCAATTGAGCTTCCGTTCAACTGATTTACTCTCTCTACAAGGCTCCGGTCTCCACACATCCACAAACCACAGAAGACCAGTTTCTACCATCTTTTATTCAGTAAGTGCTACCGCAACGTTCTCCATAATGTATTTATTCGTTTATTCCTAATCCTGTCTTGGCTACTATGTTCGCTCACCCAATCCATCATTCTCCTTTGTCATATAAAGTTAATTCTCTTGGTGACTTTCTCCACCCAACATTTAGTTCCACAAAACGTAGCAGATTAGCAGGTATTTAAAGGAGATATGAAGGAGGAAAACAAAAAGAAAAAATTGCACGCATGCCAAAACTCTATAAGCTAGAGAGTTTGAGTAGTGATTGGATTCAAAAGTACATGCCACATAGGCTCCTTCTTTTCCCGTTTTATCTTTTGAAAGCTAAAATTTGAGCATATAAAGGGAAAATGGTGTTTGGTAGACACTTTTACAAAAGATAAATGTCAATGAAATTCAGTAAATACCCAAAGTCTTGGCAGGGATTCAATAAAATTCAGTCAACTCTCTTTTTATTACTATATTATGACATTCTTTGATCTCATGGCCTAGAATAAAAATTCAGATTACAGTACCTTCAGGCATACAGACCAGCAAGAAAAAATTTCCAGGGTTTTAAATTGATTGTTTGCTCCCAGGAGCAACATACATACATGCACTACAATAATCCAATCCTTAGTTTAACTACCTTTTTTAGGCAAATATAATACAAATTGTAACATACAAGTCACATCATATGTAATTGATTAATGCAGAAATGCACTCAAGGCATTTCAAATTTGGTATGATACTTCCCATTTCAGTACTCAACAGGGACATCCCTTCACATACAAGTACAAATTTTTAAGTTAATCAAATTCTTCACAACAGCTAAAAGGAAACTTTTTAAGAACAAACTAACCTGAGTTTGGAAAACATCTCTAGAACGTTGAGAATCATTATTGTAAGATGCCAAAGACCAACCAACTTCCCATTCAAACTCTGGTAAACCCAAAGATGCTTCGATAAGTGATTGGAGACAATCAGATGAAGTAGGAATATCAACCTGCATGGCGCAGAAATCTAATGAGCATTGAACTAGAAAATAGCGGTTATTATAAAAGAAAAACAATCCTAGCTTATTGAGAAACAAATATTACAAATTTAAATTTAAATAAACGATGGTATAGAAGTCACACCACATAAATCCTAACATTGTTGTTTCTCCAAAAACACATGGCGCACCAGATCATTGACTATTTAGAAGATAGCAGAATAAGGAACTAAATTGTTCAAAATGCTTACTAATGACAAAAGCTGCGCTACAAGCCAACAAGGAGTTCCCTGATTGGAATGTCCTTTGGTGTTCTCGGTCATAACATCAATCCGAACACCAGAAATCAAGTCTGGCCTGCCCTGAAAAGCACAACTTACACAATTTAAGATACACACGTACAAAGCAAATTTAGAAAATATAAAAAAACAAATAAATGATTTTAATTTGATGTTGCAGTGGCAGTTTCATTGCGTTTACAGATAATCATGAAATTGCAGACTATGACGGCCATATTAACAACCCAAACACTTCGACGTTGCTGCCAAAATTGCTGTTGCAGAAACCTTATTATAATATCTACGGACACCAACCTGAGGAATATTTTCTCTCTGTTGAGGTGACAGAAAAGGTTCAACAACCGAGGCAACGGTCACAACCAACACCCTGTCCTTGCAGTTATCACCATAGAGACGCGCAGCTACTTGAGCATCATAAAGGGTATCGGGTACAAGCATCCCCGAAGCTGAAAGAGTTGTTTCACCAGAACTACGCATACCCAGAAGGAGAAAACCAAAACCCGCCACAATAAGTTCAAAAAAACCGAAACTTCTTATAAACAAAAACAAAAATAAGATCAGGGGTGGGGTTAGAAACCGGTATTGATGAAAAGCGTGTCTTCTCATCTTCAACCCTTTTGGGTCCTGAAAAATTAATTGCAAGCTGACTGAGCGATGATAATAGAGTAAGCGGCGCGTTTGAGAAGAGAGAAAAAGAGAAACTCACAGGACCGCGAACTCTGACCATGGCTGCGAAATTCCGAGCACAGCTAACGGTTTCGGATGGGACCATTTTGTAGAGCGAGTATGAAGATGAAAGCCTTCAATTTGAAGTTCAAGCTACATGTCCTGCTTTGGGTTTATTGTTCCTATTATATAACTATTGCTTTGGATTTTAAGTGAATTTATTTCCTAATAGAATATTAATTTTTTATCCATTATAAATTACATTTTTCTTTTTAACATTGTCAAACCTACTACAATGAGAAAAAAATAATAATTTTACTTTTAAATTGTTCATGAGTATTTGCAGATTTTATCTTTTAAATTCATATATAAATATATATATATATATATATATATATAATGTTTATGTCACTTTGTTTTTTATTTATTTTTTTCTCAATTGAATTTTAATATTTATTAAATAGAATCAATTTAGTTGTTAATTAACATAAATCTATCAATCATACACATTAAGTCATCTTTTAATATGAAATTCCAGATTTTGTTTTCTTCACCTTCTTCCAACTACTTCCACCTCTCTCCCATTACCTTCCTCCACCTCTCACCATGCTTTACATTAAAAAATTTGTTTCTTTATATATTTTGGAGTCAATTTTTACATGGGATTGAGAAATTTTGACTGAAAAATATTTAGAATTTTGAATTGAAAAAGGTATCATTTCGATGCAATGGTGTTTTGTTCACTAAAAATAGTGAAGCAAAATAAATTTTAATGTGAGATGAAGAGTGGTAAAAGTTGGAAAAAGATATAAAATAAGCCAGAGTGACACTTTTAAACTGATTGAACACTAATTTAACAAAGACCAACTTAATTTAACAAATATTAATATTTAATTAATTAAAAAATAATATAGAGATCGTGAATCATAAATATATATATATATATATATATATATATAGAAAAAAGGAGTTAGTAATTATATATATATATATATATATATATATATATATATATATATATATATATATATATATTAAAAGAACTTATTTTCCTAAAGCGTTGTTAACACTTTCTAGTTTCCCAAGGTCCTTAAGAATACCAAATCCACATAGGTTAGCCAGCTATTTAGCCTTTGTGCATTAGGCGTTCCAAGAAACCAACAATTTCTCTTAAGTTATAGAAGAATTAGTTTTTCGTTGTGCAAACCAAGTTACTTCAAACATTAGTTATTTTTTCATATCAGTTAATGATAATAAAACTATAAGTGTGAATTTGATTTTAACATTAAGTAAACCGATCATGTTTTGGTAACATAGAAAGAAGATGGCTTGATTATAATAAAAGGAGAATTTCTTCCTGCATCACCAAAATTTATTCTGCACCCTCCAAAATTTTCTTAAAATCCAAAACTATCCTCTGATCATTTAAAAAATATATAAAGATCGTCTTTCTAAAATTGTTTTTGGATGTCAAATTTCAGTAAAATATATATATCGAAAGTCAACTTTTGAAAAAAAAAAATTATATATATATATATATATAATTTTTTAATTATTATTTTAATTTCAATTTTTTTTCTTAACAGTTTATTTACTTATTTTGTATTTTTAAAGTAATTTTTTTATAATGTATTGTAAATAAAATTAAAAGTAGTTCAACTTTAAATTTAAGAAAAAAAGTAAAAACGATATATATATATATATATATATTTGTTTCTGATATTGATAAGTCTAAAATTTTAATCAGATGTTAACTTTGGAAATTATTTTTTTACCGAAAGTTGACATCTAAAAATAATTTTAGAAAGTGACCTACGTGATTTTATTCAAATGGTCAAAAAGTATTTTTTAAATTTAAAAACTTTTTGGAGATGCAGATAAACCCTTTGTGAGGTGTAGGCAGAAAGACTAATAAATACTAAAAGGGAGAGTTAGTGCAATGTGGACTTAGAGGCTTTGTAGGTAGGTTAGTGGGCTTAGAGGTTGTACCATTGCAGTGAGTAGCACAAGATCTGCTACATAAAAATATATTCTTCATGTTTTTAGGGTACAAAATCAAACAACAAAATTACAGAACCTCAAATTTTGAGACATCACTAGCAAATGTAGATTAATCCTAGTTGCAGAAAAGTTTAATAGAAGTGAAGAGTACTCCATTATATTATTTTATTTCATATAGTGTACAATGATGACAAGAGTTTGATACCACTTTAATGAAATTCTATTTTTTAATGTATTGTTTGCTTCTTTTTCAAAATATACACAATCAAATCTAGATTTAAATGAATTTTATTGTTTTATTGCTTTGCTATATTTTCGTAAATGTTTAGTAAGTCTCCTAGATATTAACATGAAAACAAACAACCATTAAAAAGTATATGTATTAAAAAGCAATTTAAATTTCTTATATTACATGTTTTTAAATCAAATCAAATAATAACATGCTAAATACTATTTTATAGTAACAATATTACAATTTTTTAAAAATGAAATGAAAACAAAATTTGTTAATAAAAGTCTTATAAATGAAAATTTAGTGAAATTTAAAACTTGTAACATCCTTCTTAAAATTTGTAAGTTTTTCAAATTATTCTAGATAAATTAATATCTGATGAATATTAATGTTACTAAATAAAAAAAAAATCCCCAAATGTAAATTAAAGCTCAAAACTAAATAGACAAGTACGAAGAAGAGCAATAAAAATGACAAAATGAATAAATGAGAGGGTGAAGAAACATTTAATTTATAAAATAAAAAGATTTTGATTACTAAAATTTTTATGAATGAAAGTTATAATTAATTGTAAAAATTAATTATTAATTAATTAAAGATTAATTTAGAATCAAATTTTTTATAATAAAAATCTAGTTAACAATTATAATTTTTTATTTATAATAATTATTATTTTATTAACTAATAATTTTTTATTTTATAAATTAATATTTAAATTGATTATCATAATAACTAATCGGTCGTGAGACATTTTCATCCCGTGAAAAAATATCAGTAGATGGAGGGGTTTATATATAAAAGTGTGTATTGAGTTAAACAAAATCCATTGTTAAATTAGGTCAAAACTTGAATGGAATATATTCAGTACGGGCTAGATCGAGTACAGTCTAAATATTTTAATATTATTTAAAAAATTTAGAATATATAAATAGTAATTAAAATATTGATGAGATGAACATGTTGAATCATTGTAGTAAGTTTTAAAATAAAACGTCCACACATGATCACATTTAAAGAAAATCAGTGAAATTCAAGCAAATATTGTCTAAACTTATATTACTATTGTTATATCCAACTGGGAAAATATCTTGGCCTTCCTCCCAAAGCACTGTTTAAATAATAATAAAAAAGAGTAATCTGTTGAAGTTGGTTTTTTAGAGGTTCACTTAGAGAAACATAATATAAGCCAAAACAGTAAACAGTCTCCAGACATTAACGGATCTCCCACCCAACAATTGAGGAAATGATATTGGAGAATTAAAAATATGTGACCCAAATAGTAAATATTTTTATTAAAAAATAATATTCCCAATTATGTGAAAATGAAATTTAATTGCGCAAACTTCACTTTTAGAAGTGTTAAAACGGATAATTTATAGAAGTGTTAAAACGGATAATTTATCCCGATTTGATTCGATTCATTAGGAATTAATTATTTAATAAGTCAGCTAAAAAATTTAACATAATTAAAAAAATTAAACTAAAAAATTTGAATATAATTAAAAAAGTTTGAATCTAATCTGACTCGTTACGAAAAGTAATTAGTTAAACAAATTATTTCAAAAATTCACTTAATTAAAAAAATACAATTTTTTATTTTTTTCAATTAAAATTAAATTCTAATTCTTATTAATATTTAAATAAACTTTATACAATTCAAATATAAAATAAATATTAAATAAAAAAATAATCCAACCTAACTCAATTAATATAAGATCTAAAAAAATATATTTATATAATCCTTGATAAAAAAATAATCCAACCTGATCCCGACAAACCAAATTATAAGTAAACCAAATAAAAAATTAATCTATTTGTAAAAATTTTCAATCCAATTCTACCGTAACTTATAAATTTCAACCCATTTTAACATATGTAGGGTTTATATTTTGATGTTTGTATCTGAAGTCTAGGATAAGCTTTACTAGTAGGGGCCCCTTTGGTTTGGATAAGAACAAGTAAGACAAAGGCGAGAAAGAAAATTACAGGAAATTAATTAATTTCAACTTCTTTTCTTTCATTTCATTTAATTTAAATAAAAAAATATAGGGATAAGCTTTGGTAAAGGTTTGTCCAAATCACAAATCAATGTGCAGAAGCTGAAAAGGAAAGGATATCTAATTTATTGTTCTCTTTTCCTAAAAGTTAAATATCAAGACAGAAAAGTCAAGGTGTCAAGATATTAAATTTTCGATGTTCAAACTACAGATAAGATATCTCTATCATTGTTACATCCTTCATTTGCTTAAAAAACGACAAGGTCATCAACCCTAAAATCTTCAATTATTATTACTAAATAAACAGCCATCAATTTCGTACCATACAAAAATTAAGGGTGCGTCATTACCAGAAAACATTATATTCATCTCTATCTTTAGCCAAAACAAATCTCACCCATTCAAGTGATGTCGTTAATATGTGATCAAATTTTATTTGAGGTAAAATTGCATAATTATAGATCCCTATAAAACGTACTGTTTTAACACGATTTTATTTATTTAATATTAATACTTAACAGAAGGGGTAAAAAGATTAACCAGATGCCAAAGTTCAAGGCACATGTGGCTAATTAACAAAACTTAAAGAACAAACAAAACATAACATGCTAGTTATTCAGCATTTTACATTCACTTGCTCACAAAAACCAAACACACTGCTAAAACATTTTAGTTAGTAACAGACCAATCAATTCTCGACACATAATAATGATAGTAGCTGCAAACGTGGCATGCGATCACGAAAAACGACAATATTTACATGCAACCCACGCGCCTCCTACACACACATCTCAGCGGTGCCTGCTCCTGGTCTCTCCACTGTACAGCCTGCAATCAAATACAACCACTTTCGTCTCAGCTCACAACCTTATACAAAAGATAACCGTTTGATTTAAGTCATTTCAGATCAGCCGTTGATTTCTCAGTAGATCTAACCGTCTACATCAACCGCATCATGGATACTCAATAAAATGCATCGTACAAACAAAAACAAGTACATAACAGTACCCGAAGACATAATAATGATCTAAACCTGTAAATATCAGCAAAGATAAATCGCACTATTTATTAAAAAAAAAAAACTGTTGTCAAGTGATAAGTGAAAGTTAGATCTAATACATTTAACAGGAAAAAAAAAAACATTGAGGAAAATTTAGATAAAAGGGAGAAAACATGACTAATCTTTTGGCATAATAATAAGAATCAACCTTGTTATCGTATCGTATGCAATATATATTTGTATGCATGCAATGTTGATATGATGAAGAGAACGTAGAACCAATAACAAGTATAAGAATACAAGATCTGGAGTACAAAATTCACTGTAAAGAAGAAAGAAATATATATATATTTATATACCAATCGTAGACAGTGGGAGTGTTGGGAAGAGGTTTGTCAAACATCTGAGCACCGATGGTCTTGGTGGCAGAGTTGCTCCCAGGATGGAACACGCTCCTCCAAACGTTGTCAGATTTCCGACCCGATCCCGGTGTCGTAGGTGTGGACGGAGTCAAAGGGGTTGTCGGTGATGTCGGCATGGACAAGCTCTTCTGCAACTTGCTACTTTCTCCTTCATCTGCAACATCCATCAGTTTGAAAAACGTTAAAACTATCACATCAAAAACATGTATTTTTTTGTGTATTATGGTTAAGGATTGTTCTTGATTAGCAGAATATTGTGGTTGTTAAGTATGTGAAAAAGGGTGCACCAGTTTTGAGGGTGGTGAGTTTTCTGAGCTTGCCAAGGCCACGCTCGGGTTGAGGGCCAGCGACAACATCATCCCAGAGCTTCTCTAGCAGAACCATGTTGGAAGGGTTGAATGGAGTTGATGGAGGAAAAGTGAGTAATGGGGGATGTTGGAGTGGTTGTGGGCACTGTATATATAGAGGGTGACATAAAATATCTATGTCCAAAATGGAGGAATGTTTTGGTGCATCCAAGTGTAACTTATTTTGGTTAGGATGTGGTGATGGGGAGTGGATGTAGTAAAAACATGAGGTGGAAAGAGTGAGAATGGAGGAGACGAAAGTGGATAAGGATGAAGACTTGGTAAAACTGTGGGAGAGTGGGTCCCAGACAAATGAAAAATATATTTAGCAGTGTGGGTTGTCCTATTCTTGGGTAATGTGGGGGTACGTGGTGATGGGATAAGGACTTTAATTCATGGTGGGTCCCGTTCCTTGATGATTCCAATAATGCCAACAACATTAATCATGCAGTGGTCATGTGATCATGTGATGTTGGGCATGGCTACGGAATAAATACTACATTGGAATCATCTAGATTTGGGAGAATTTGTTTTGTTTTTTCACGGTAAATAAATAATCCATAATTATTTATCAAATTAAAATAAGGTATAGTGTTATACTATATTGTATATTTGAAGCAAAAACTACAAAGAGTTAATTTAAAATTTTCAACTTTTTTCTTTTATGTATGACCATATCTGTAAATATGTTATTGATGGCTATAAATCACATTAACTTTTAACAATGAAAAACTCAAAAATAAAGTTCTTTATTTTGGTACCTGTAATAAATACAAGTAAAATTATAGTATGACATCTTTTTTAAAAAAAAAAAGTATCGCTTAACAATTTCATTTTCATGATATAATATAATAATATATATTAATATTTTAAGTTAATGTAAAACTAGTATTATAATATTAATATATTCCGTTGTTAAATAATTTTTTTTTATGGATGGGTATGTCCTAAATAAAATCAAACAAGAAAAACATTTTTATTCAGAGAAACAAAAATTATACTGATTGTTAAGCCATGACTAAATAAAATTAGCATATAAATAAATTTATGCTATAACATTTTAAGCTTCGTGTGGGATATTTATAATTTTTTTAATTTTTGGTTTTAAAATTTAAGTTAGAAAACAAGATAGGATCAGTGGCTGATACGGTTTCCAAGACTACTTTAACTTACTATTGAAAATAGAAAAAGAAGAGGCAAGGTATAGTTTTAAGTTTTCTAAATACATTTATTCTGTTTTGACATTTCCTTCACCTTTTTTTTTTTAATTATTTCCATGAATCCACTCCACTAAATGTAAGGCTTAAATTTGAACATAGATTACACTTAGATTTATTGTTAGTAAATTGAGCCAACAAAAATTAGAAACTCAACACTCCATAAATTATACGTTTCATGAAGTTTGAATAGGACTGACTTACATCTTACAAATGGAGAGTTTGAACATTATATTTTCTATAACTTATAAATTTTTTATCTTATGGTCTAATACAAGACACACACCCGTAAAAATATAATAAAAAAGTTTAAATTATCTTTGCAATATTTTACATTGCTTAATCTAAAAACCAATCTTGGATGGTGCAATCAAAATACGTAATTCAAATCCTATAATCTAACTAATTTGGTTAATAGATATTAGAGGATGATCTTTACTCCGCATACTAGATAATATCCCTTAACGGTGAAGATTCATCAACTTGCTGGTTTTGGATGCATACTCTCAGTGAAGCTAACGAGAGAGCGAATATGACAAAAACACGATCTTAGTGTTTGTTTTGCTCCATTCTCTAAACACTAAAAAAGTCACTACTAATTTTCCATGTTTACACGTTTTATACGTCTAAATAAAGCCCGTAATTGATTAGATTGAGTTGGGTTTCGCGCATTAAAATCAAAACCAACCAAATGAACCCAAACAAATATTTCTTCCTCTATTTCATAATATTGAACATTTCTTATTTCTCATTTATTCTGGAATGTACTATTTCGAAATGTAAACATACATTCAAGAAAGTCCGTTTCGAACTTAGTTGGAGGTTCCAAAATCTTTACGGATATGCTGAAAAAAAGAAGGGCACACTTCTAGTTTATTCCAACAACGAGATATTTCAAAAATGAATCCAATTAGAATATAAACACAACCAGAGTATTTGGATAGCATAAACACAACCGATGCAAAAAATTTAGTCTTTCGGCCACAGAGGACCTATTTGAATACTGGAAGTACTTCAGAATTTTTAAATTAGAAATATAATTTAGAAGAAAAGCAAAAATATTATAGTTTAGAAATATAATTTTGTATACAAATTTAGAAGAGAAACCCAAAATCTTAAATTGAGGGTTAATTCAGCTTTGGTCTCTGAAATCCACAAATTATAAAATACAAATAAATAGAAAATTCATATTTTTATCATGTGAAAACCCAATAATAGTAATCTGAATTCACCTTTTCCTCCGTTAGTTGTTAATATTACCATACTTCGATACTAGCGACGTAGTACTCCTCATTATACCTCGTTACCATTCAACCTCTACATATATCAGAGTATACTTCTATCCGATTATTAAAGACATGCATAATTGAAAAACTTGGGTTCTTTCCTAATCCAAGGGTGGCGCAGTTTTATTTGTGCTTCTACAAGAAAGCAAGTCTACACTTGTTACCAAATAAAAATTATCAAATCAATTCAAATAACAACTTGGACTAGTGTCCAATGCCAACCGTCTCACGTTGGTAATGAAACATGCTAACCAGATTAGAAAACGACAGATAAATGTATTAACTATGATTCCACAGCAAAGAAGCAGTAAGAAATCACTTGTCCAACACTTGTCATCCTCGTCCGATCGACCACTTAAGAATGGCATTCGGAAAGATTATACATCTATACACACACACACTAACTTGGACATATCCACCAATATACGCAATTCAGACTCCTCAATGTATCCAACACTTGCCATCTATACGGGCCAACTGAAAGATGTTCCAAACCTCGAACAAAAGATGACAAACTTCATACACAAACTAAAGTTCAATTGGCAACTTCATAAATCATAAATCAAAGAATGTTGTTGATAGATAAAAGGTAATGTACAGATCATGCCCCCTGTGTAACTTTATCTATGTTGACCAATTATGATTTATCATTCTTTCTTGATCCAACATGTTAACTTCTCAGGACTACCCCTAAAATTAAATATGCGTATGGGCGTATCCCCAACGCCAAAAAGCGAACAACAAAAAAGAATAAAAATAACAATGACAACTTCGACCCGGCATACCACATTCCAACTGAATTAGTGAGGTCCCAAAGTCTGGCTTGTTTCCGCATATATATACAAGGTTTCAACCAACATAGCCGTCTTGGTTACAAATCAATGGAAGGAAACAAGGTCACCTTCAATGTTGCGTATGATAGCATTGCATATTCTTGGACTCGATCTCTTTTAGTGGCCTTGTTTCTTCTTCTATTCAAGACCATCAGCCAAAGCCCCCTTCTCCTAACCGGGCTGAACACTACATGGTAAGCAAGAATGACACCGAATTTGAATTTACAAGCACTAAAGCAAACTTGAATTCTGCTGTCAGTGCAATCAAGATCACTCCAGCTGACAAGCTTATTTCCACTGGTCAACTTCGGCCACAAGCACTCGCCATCCAAAACAAATCAGATTCTGATCACAAATCCACCCAGTTCCTCAAGCTCGTTACAAGCAACCCATAGTATAGTAGTAGTAAGATGTCATGCGATAAAACAGGCAGCAATATGACATATCATGAACATAACAAAGCAAGAAAGAATAAAAACAAGAAACGGCCGGAACAGGGTTTGGCCAGAAAATGAAGTCTCTTCTATCACGATGCCGACAATGTCGATTTGTTAAGCAAGGTGCTGTTAAAGCACATACTATTCCAAGAGAAAATCTCAAAATTTACTGACGCAAGATTTATTCTGTGTTCGTTCATGTAAGGCCAGAAAATGTAATCAGACATCTAACGTTTTATATAGCTAAAATAGTGTCTGAGGAGAATACAAGTGACGTGCTTCATTTCAAGGTCAGTCAGTAACAGCAAATGATCAGCATTACAAAACCTGTACTCTAGGGATACTATCTACCATTTTTTGTTTTATTTGGTTGATTAAAACTATAAAAGATTCAACTTCTATGCACTTGTTCAACCATTTGTTACAAGGTTTGCCATCGACTTTTTTACTTTGTCAGCTCAAGATATTAATATGCCCAAATACAAATTTAAGATGCTGCTACCTTGCAGGGTTAAGTATCGACATGTTGGGCATTACTAAAAAAAGCTCCAGCACTTTGATATTTCGAGCCTCTAAAGAAAGAAAATCTCTTCCTAGTTAAGATTCATGGATGTGTCTACTATCTTAGCTACTGATAATAATGATATTTAAATTACGTGCATAATCAACGGCTACTAAAGCCTGGTGCAAGGATGCTCATCTGTTGAAAGGTGAATTGTAGAAGTTGACCAATAAAACTCAGAAATCAGAACAATAACAAATGACACCTGAGCATAGAAATGGTTAAGCAACTGCACTATTTACATTTGAATGGCTAGGTATAGAGAAATGCTTATGATTTCTATGCTTGTAAAACATTTTAGCTGCATAGATAAGGTGTGCATGCATTTTGATACAAGATTCAAGACCTTATGCGCAAGTCCATCAAATTTCATTCTAAAGTGCGACTGATTGTTTATGTAAAATGTAAAAACTGAATACAGGAAATATAAAGACTCAAAGTAAATGTATCACGAGATAACAGTCTAATAATGAACAAAAAACTTTATTGGATATTTGGCAAAAGTTCTAAGCTAGAGTGTAGATACCCATGTGCCACACGTACACATAAGTATGAATTTCGATTGATAAAGTATAAACTTAATTTTAGCAGCATCATGTATAACAGTTATAATTTTATCATACATTGAATCCTATAAACTATGGAGTATATTTGGATTGAACTATATTTAGAGGTTTTGTTCCCATAAACTTTTTTTAATCGTATTCTCTCCTGTTTGGTAACATTAGTGAAAATAAGATTCTAATGGATTTTTTTTTTTTCAAATACTCAAGACTGTTATGATTAAAACCTAACAGATTATTTTCTAGCTAAGTTGTTTTCCTATTTTATCCACAACAACTGATCAATTCAAATACAAAGTAACTATTACAAATAACTTCAAATGCCTTTTTATAACGATACAAAAAAACTAATTTTAGACAATGCAATCACTTTTTTATTTTCATTTTCTCAAACTCTTGGTAAATCTAATAGATTATCAAAGCACACCGATTTCTGTTCCTCCTAAAAGAGTTCCTATTAGCTGAATATGGGTTTTCAAGATACAGGAAAATGCTTATGGTTCTATAAACAAATGGTCTCAACAGCAGGGAGTAGCCAAGGTTCCAATCAACAGCAGGGAATTGACATTAATGAACCTTTTCTCCAGTAATAAAAGCATATTACTATTCACAATTTATTTTATTTATAGTCACTTACAAGTGGTCTCTTCATCAATTTGAAGAGAACAATGTTTTTAATGGCTTTCTTGAAGAGGCTTATAAGACCTAACCTCTAAGGCTTTGAAGCTCCTGACACCTCTTTGGCTAGTAAATTGCATAATGCTATTTATGGGCTCAACCAAGCTCCATGAGCTTGGTTTTAGTGCCTAGAAACCACAAATATTAAATTTGGTTTCCAACGACAGCAAATGCAGTCATTTCACTATTCATTTACAGCCAATTCCACTTCTACCTTTTGGTGTACATTGATGACAAAATTTATAACTAGCAGCCTTTTTTACCTTGGTTCAACAGCTCATCACTTAGCTTCATTCCGCTTTCTCTCTTAAGCAGCTTGGAGCTCTGGATTATGTTTTGGTGGCTGTCATTATTACTCAAACCATTTATATCAAGGACCTACTATCTAACACAAACATGATCGAAGCCAAAGCTTTTATATTACGACGCTGAGGATCTTTTGCTACAAACAGTTTAGATCCAATCTTCTTGAATCTCATTGGGCTGTTGTCAAGAGGCCATTATACCTCAAGGGTACTATTTATTGTGGACTTCATCTATTTGCCATTCCTCTTCACTCTTTACTGATTCATTCCTTTCGAGATGATGATTGGGCCATTGATCATGATGAAAGCAGATATACACCTATGGTTGTTGTGCGTTCAAGTACCGAGAGGCCAAATATCACAATCTTGTTACTGCAGATATTTGTAGATCATGACTTTACTCGAAGAACTTGCAGCCTCATCTCACCCATATATGATAATCAATGATGTAAACCTTGCTCATAATCTCGTTCTTCAGGAATATGGAACTTGATTTATTTTTGTCAGAAAAATGTTTTGGATAAGCAACACAATCCTGAACTTAATTAGTGCACAGACCTTCCGACCAAGCATCTCTCTCCTACTCAATTTTCTAACCTCAAGGTCCAAGGTCAATATGTCTCCACCGGTAGTTTCTCACCACTTTGAGCTTGGATAGGGAGAAGCTTGTAACGGAATACCCTTTCTTTGTATCTGTTAATAGTCCAAGCCTGTAAATCTTACAGTACTATTGTAGAGTATGTAATAGGTGATCTTTCTAGAAGTTACAAACTCTCAGTCAGTTAGGTTGTTGCTACATGTTAATTAGTACCGAGTCAGCACTATACAGTGTTTACTTCGCAAAGAGTCTATTCAGAGCCTCTTCTACAAATATGAACAGTTCATTACTTTCAACAATAATAAAATTCTTTGGTTTTATGTTTAGTTTATCCGAATATACAAAATCTATTAGTATTTATCCTTGTCAGTTATAGTAATCACTGTAAAACAGTCATAAACAATATCTATCCAACAAATTTCTATTGAGAGAGGGAGGGGGGACAATGTGCTAACTCACATGCGGGATCATAGTAGGCTGATTGCAACTTTTAGTTGATCAACAAATTTTCAAAACATACTAAAAGCCTAGCGAAGTGTCCAAAAATACTTGTTTCTTCTTCTCCACTGCAACAAATTAAGACACTTACTCTTTGCAGTCTGTTCTTTGTATTGATATCCCAAGACATTGCTATCACTTAATGTTGTCAACAGACACATTCTCTATTATGTTGCTTGCAGTCAGATTTCATAGATCTTCTCGGCTTGCAGTGTTCTTTGCCTGGCACATGTTTGGAAATTAATAGAAAACTCATACACTGATTAATTATTATGAAAAAGCTAAAAGATACAAAATGAATGAGACTCTGTTAACAGCAGAATATATGCAGAACGCAGTTACAAGTTAGTTGTAACTGTTCAACAGAACAGTTACAATAACCAACAGTCTACAAATATCTGCAGTAACAAGATTGTGATATCACAATCCTGATCACCTGTACAAAAAGTTTACAAACATCCCAAGATAGATCGTGGTTTGTGACATTCTTTTGATACTTGGATTCAGTTCCATGCCTTCAAGACACATGCTATGAGGTTTGAACATACGCTAATGATGTCAACAGTCTCAACACTATCAATTCCAGTCTTGTTAATTTGAAGAAAGATAACATGGACATCACAAAACACTGTAGTTTCACTGCAGAATTTGAATATTAATCCAGAGACCCCACAAAGACTATAGCAGCCAATTTTTAGAGTTGTTGCTTTAGCAGGTCCCCCTAAAGTTGACTCCATGAGCAATCAAATTTTATCCAGCCAGTTCTTGCATCTCTCACTAATACTCCATCCTTCTCTATCTTTATTGACTCTATGGTCACACAGAAGCATGTCAAGATGGCTAATATTATCAAGGTCATTTCTCCTCAGTCCTCTCCCAAGCTGATTGATACCGCTAATACGTATAATGGATTAAGCTGAAAGCTACAATGCAATCTTCCACCCGAATTGCTTATGATGTTGCATGGGTAATCTGGTGGCTGTTCCACTCTCGGCCAATGGATTCAAGATTCTGGTACTTTGGGAAACATGTCTAGTAATAAACATCTTTTCCAATCTCTCTTATCCAAATAACTTGCGCTAAGTTCACATGATTTCCCAAACTAAAGTTGTCAGCTTGTCACAAAAAACCATTTCCTACAGCTAGGATTTAGGTTAAACTCTTCTTGAAAAACTGTCCTGTAAGGTGTCATTTACCCCACTTGTATTCCCTTTTTATACTCTATTCCGAGCCAATATGGAACTTGGGTTTTCCCAAGTGAGTCATAACTTAAGATTAAAACAGCGAAACATATTTTCAGAAGGCTTAAAAGATCTTTCTCATGTTCATCTATTTATAGAGTAAGTGTTGATACAATAGGGAGATGGAAAGTCAAGAGACTTTCCTAGACTGCTAGATACAACGATTAGAGATAACTCAACACTCCACTCCCTACTAAAGTCCTACTGACTATACTAGCATAATTAATTATTCCAATACACCTTTCCTAGCAAAGTCAATGAACAAGGTTTACCTTCTCTTTGCTTAGTTCATTCTAATATTTGAGTCTAAGTTAGGTTACTTCTACATTAGGTTACTAATGCTTTGTCACATTAATGGATAATTACTCTTGTTGTACTTCTTAGTTTATAATGAGGAATAGATATAAACATTGTCAATTTTTCAAAGCTCTTAGTTGTAAATTTGCACTGAACTTGGCATGACTAGGTGCAGCAGATCTTTGTATTATTTCTTCATTTATCACTTGCAATGTTATCATAACTGACCATTTACCCAATTAAATTTCTGGGTCCAAAGGTCATTGGATAATATTGGAAGACCCACATCGATTAGATATAAGACAATTTCATAGTATATAAATGAGTACAAACCTCAACTTACAAGCCAATTTTGTAAGCTTGAGTTAGGCTTAAAATCCACTTCTTAACATGGTACCAGAGTCATGGGTTAGAGTCTATCCTAGCGAAATTAATGTATGTTGGGTCTATTGGTCCACCCGTTATCGGACTACCCATTAATGTTTACTCTCACGCACGAGATGTATATACATCAGCGTGAGATAGTGTATTGGAAGTTTCACATTAACTAGAGATAAGACGATTCATAGTATATAAAGTGGGTACAAACATCACCTTACAAACTGGTTTTGTGAGGTTGAATTAAGCTTAAAGTCAACTTCTTAACATATAAGATATAGTACATAAACTAAATTTGACACTCCACGTACCAAACATCTACATGTTTGGTGGTCTCGCTACTTTTAGAACCCCCAAGGACTTGGGTTATAACCTTAACTTTTACAAAATTCAAAATATTTTATATTCAAATTTCAAGTAAAGCTTCAAGTCCGGTTTAGAAATTTGAGCAAACTTTGTAGGATGCATGACTTGTCGAGGTGTGAAAATGCCGGAGACCTTGTTGGTTGTGCCTAGCTTGGTAATGTTTCCAGACTAATTTGTAGTCCAATTTCAAATAGAACCAACCAATCCAACCCAAGTTTTTTTAACAATAATCAGTTGTATTTTTATAGTGGATCATGTTGATGACATTTTTATCACTGGAAATGACCACATCAATACTCTGTCTCAAAGGTCATCATCTAACCTAACAATTTCAAACCAAATACTAGGGTATTGAGGTTACCCAAACTACTATTGGCATTGTTTTAGTCAAAACAAATATTTTGGACATTTTAAGGACATAAGAATGATTTGATTGCAAACATTGTGAAACCCCATGGATCCAATGACAAGTTGCTCATAAAGTAGCAGGAACAACTAGTAGGCCATTGGAAATATTATTGCCTATTACGTAAGCTTAAACTATCTTACAACAACTAGATAATATATGACCTTTATTGTAAGTATGGTAAGTCCACTCTTGAATGCTACATGTGATGCTCCATTGGGATGTAGGTTGTGGTGCAAATATGGCATGATCTCCATTAAACAGAGATCCACATCAAGCTAATGTGTTCTTCTTAGGGGAAACTAAATCTTGTTAGAGGCAAGTGTTAGAATTATTACCTATTGTATCATTAACCCTATGTATAGGGTGTTGAGTGTGGGAAACCCACTACTGCCATATCTACTGCTGCATCTAATCATGCCTAGTATCTTAGAGTAGTCTTTTCATATGTACTTGCTTTATTATAAATAGAAGAGAAGGAGAGTAATACTATTGTCCACTACTCATATTTCAAAGTCTCAGTCTCAAGTGCAAGAAACCAAATGTAGATGCTAGATTTAGAGCAAAGACTAAATATAGGGTTGTGGAAGCCACAACATGAGAATAATGTGACTTTGACAATTACTTTAACTATGGGTGTTCATTCGATCAGGTTACCCAATGACCATACTCAAACCCAATCCAACCCAATTATATTTGGTTGGGTTTCATTTATGATTGAGTCAAACTTGACACAAACCAAATTAATCCACTCTTACACGGGTTGGGTCATGCATTTAGTATGGATGACCCAATACCCAAACCAAAACCCACTCTTATACTTGTGCAATGAACAAATTGTGTTATGTTTTCTTTTCATGTTTTAAATAAGTATGGACAAGAATTGTTATGACCAGACTTATTATCTTACTTTAAGTCTTGGAATAATTTTTGTAAAGATTGTGTTATTTTTTAATTAGGTTGATACTTGAAAATTACAACTTAAAAAAAAAAGTAAATTTTTCAAAATCTTGACCTAATTGACAAAACCCAATCCAAACGACTCATGAGTGGTTGGGTTGGATTGGCTTTAACATAAAAAATGCAGAAATCCAACACTGATAGTATTTTGGTGGGTTGGGTAATGGGTTTACTCAAATGCTACCCAACCCAACATGCGAACACCCCTAACTTTAACAATTAAAGTTTGGGCATGCCAGTGAAGAATTTGATTTGTAATATCCAAAGGCTGTATCCGTTGCTTTTAATCCAATCTTTTGCAAGAGAACTAAATATAGAGAAATCAATTGTGATTTAGTGAAAAATGAGCTCTTGGAAGTGAAATTACATTTAACTCTCTCAATTTAGTGAAAAAGGTCATATCTTCATCAAATTCCTCAAGGATTGCAACGATGCATATATTTCTAACTTGAGGGTGAATATTATCTAAAGTACACATAATACAAACATCCCATGCTTAATTAGACTTCAACACATATAACATATTAGTACAAGAACTCATTATTGTACCCCACTTGTGTGAATATAAATGCAATAGTGAGTAGTCTACATTAGACATATTCTCATAAAATCTATTAAAATAACTAAGAACTTTTAACAAAAATCAACTTTTCCAATGACCAAGAGAAACATAGCAGATAGAAGGGATGGGAAAACCTTGAACATGCCACAAACTATAAGAAAATATTGGCCGAAGTGGTACATTAAATAATGACGTTCACAAAGGCATAGGTTTAAATGATGGAACTAAGAACTATTGATGATTAAGAAAAATAAGATGATTATCTTACTGATATCAGAATTTCTGTTAACATTAGCAAAATCCATGGTTCAAGAGTAACAAAAATATGTCATCCATAAAGATAAGAAGCTGAAATCAACAACTAAACTATGATAAAGAGAATAAAAAAACAACACATCACGTTGCTAGGGGACTTATACTAGCAGTTATTACCAAAATTCTCTATAGTCAATGATTAGTATAACACAAAACCTTGATGAAGCAAAGAATATGAATGTTAATATTACCAAATGGGACTTTAAAAGACCCTTTCTACAAATTGCAGCTTCTAAACTCTAGTCTCTTGAAATGTTAAGAACTTGCTAAACTACATATAGGTTTATATAAATTTTTGTAGCAATGTGGTGGAGTTGCACTTGGCCATTGTAGCATTGCAAATTAGTGCCCATCATATGTTAGCCCATCATATGTAGTACATATGTTAGCCCTCTTATATATAATGAAGAAGAGATACAATAACAAGGAACAAAATCAATAACTAATAAAGGGAAATATTTGCTAAAAGTCATTTCCCTATTTGATGTAATCAAATCATATCTTTAACACTCTTCCTCATGCTTTTCAAAAATGTCGTTAACACAAGACTCCTTGAGACTTCATGAACATTTTAGTTAGTTGGTTGCTAGAGCTGACAAAACAATGACAAAGTTTCACACATCGATTTGGTGCAAATGTGTGTGACAAGCAAAGAAATTGGGAGCACATGGTGGCAGTAGGCCATGAGTCAAGCAACACAGTGGTTACAAAGAAGGGCAGCTTGATCGTGAGGCTGGGTCATAGGTTTTGGAATACTACCAACGAGCAAATATGCTTAAGGGCATAACCGTTGTTGAAGAGATAAGACCATGCGAATTGGAGTGAGAAAATGCTCATAGAGCTTGACGACTACCAAAGAGCAAATATTCTAAAAGGGCACGACAACTGCCATATAGAAAAAATGTAGCAAGGGGTGTTGTTTACCCAAGACAAAAAGTTGGGGCGACAATGTCAGTGCAAATGCTTCTAGAGAAAAAAGTCAACAACAAACCATTCACAAAATAGGTCAAGGAAGATGGTACCACTTTGAAAACATATTCAAAGGATTGTTTGTAATTGTATTGTATACCCAGTACAGGCATGAGTATTCTAACTATAGTGAGGAAAAGATATTTGCTAGTATACGCGAGAGTATTCTAACTATAATGAAGAAAAGACATTTGCTCTAGGTCTAATTACATAAGGAACAAAATCAATGACTATTATGGGAAGCATTTGCTATGATGAATGTCACGAATTTCAATTGACTTCTATTACTTTTTAGACTTATGTACAAAGTATATGTTATATATAAACTACACAAAATATTTCAAAATAGCGAGTTATCTCGCTATCTTACTATAGCTTCTTTAGAGCCGGCCAATACCCACCGTCATCCGGGATTTAAAGCACTGAACTATAAAGTACTGGACACCAATACATTTACAATAATTTCCAGATTTCAGACACATGAAAAAAAAAAAGCATCCCATCAGTCTTTCCAAGTAGCTGCTAAAGATCCTCAAATGCTTGAAAATTAGACCAACTGCTATTAAACAATTAAATGTAATCATGTAAATTAAGGAAAATAAGATATCCTCATAAACCAGGCAATTCATGCAAGTTTACTCTAAAATGGAAGAATCAAGAGAAGGCACGGATAAAAAGATACGTAAATATTTTGAAAGAAAATTCAAAACCAAAACATTCCAAATCAACCTTCTTTATGAAAAAGAGAGCCTCAGACAGAACTTTTCATGAACTACGACCAGGCAATTGATCAGGAACTTTACAAAAAAGGTGTTTTGGCTTGCATATCAAGATTTGCCATATTTGTTGACGTATCCCTGCAAATCAAAGATATTTCTATTAAATAAAGAACATCACAATGAAACAACAATATCCATGTACTTACATATTGGAAAATCACTATAACTGCTAGAAAAGAAAAGACGCTTACATTGACCAGCTTTGCAATTTTTGCCCGACTTGAAGAAACATATTGCTTGGCAGTATCTATGGTAGGAATCTGATGGGGCTCTATGGTGCTAACAACCTTGTCAACTGATTTTCTGACTATCATAATATGTGCATCCTTGCTAAGACGACCCTCATGCCAAACTGGTTTTAACAACTCTTTTACGTGATCAACAAGAGCTGCACGTAACATTTTTAGTGCCTTTGGTTCCTTCTGCATGCTGCCATCCATCTGAAAGTCAACATCTATTTCATGATTTTTCTTATCCCTGTCTCCTCTCTTTGTTTTATGCCCTGATCCTTCACCATGTCGTCTAGCATCATGTTCAGTCATTTCTCTCTCCTTTTTAGTACTATCTGCAACGTCAAAGGTATTTTGTCCTGTGCCAATTTTACCATTTTGATAGTTTGAATAAGTTCCCGACGTTATCTCTGTTTCATTTGGAAGATAATCTTTTTCATGAGGAACAGAATTTTTGTTTGGCTCATTTTCATAAAATTTATTATGAGAAGATACAGAACTTTTGTCATCATTAACACTGGACGTGTATTTCCCAATCCCAGCAGAATCACCATATATTGGAGCCTGTGATGAAGCCAGTACGTTAGATCCTTGAATTAAAAGGGAAGCCTTCAAAGACCCATCCCCTATATTAGGTATCTCTATGCTATCTCGAAGAGGGTCGTAAAGATCTGCAGGAGATGATACATTCATGGGAGTAATAAAAAAGGATGGCCGGAAGGGTACAGAAGGTTCCCAATCATAAGAACAGATTTTTGATTTATATCCAGTGGGATAAGATGGAACGCTGGAAGAACTAACCAGAGGAAAATCTTCCCGCCCTGAACCAGAGAAAGTGGACTTAGATGTGAGCGTTTGAGCGTTCAGATTACCAGCCCCCAGAGATGAACTAAAAGGCAATGAACATGCTGATTGAGAAGAAATCCGCTGAGAGAGTGACATACTTGAAGCTGGAAATTGAGTAACCAGGCTTGAATTTGGTGAATGGCTCAGAAGAGTGGAAGCATATCCTTTGTACATATGTTGGTTCCGAAGAGTAGCCATTCCATCCTGCTTTGGATTGAAACAATTGCTTGTTGAACTAAATGCAAATCTATTCTCTGGAAACAAGTTGTCCCTCGGCGTAAAGTTCTGTTTTTCTTGAGATGGATGCCAACTAGGAGTTTGTTCCTGCTCATTCTGCGTGCTCATATTTAAAGGAAATTCAGAAGAATGCAAAGATATGCTTTCAAGTTAAGTATTAAATGAATCTAGAGTGCTAACCATCCTTATTCTCTGAACATTTTCCCTAACACCTGTTCCAGGACAATACCTTCGTTAGAAATATGATTACAGAACAAATTTCCTGAATAACTTGACCAAACGAGTTATATGATATACCTTCTTCCACTTTCAATTTTCTCTTCTGATGAGTAGTAACTAAGTCAGCTTCAGCCTCCTGATCTGTCTTATCCACAGTATCTATTGTATGAAGAAAGCTACAAGAACTACCTCTGATACACCATCCCTTAGCAAAAAAGTCACATATAATTTTTGGTCGTTTGTTTCTGTTCTTAATCTCAGCACTCGGAGACATACTTCTAGTCCTGCTATTAGGAGGAGTTATCAGTAAAGCCTAATGGTTAGCATGTGAACCAATTAAATACACTTCAAAAGACAGAAAACTACTTTTAGATGAGACATCATCCTGTATGAATTGAAGTTTGGTAGTATAATCATGTAAAAGAACATACTGAACTAAAATGACCAGACCTTGATAGTGTTTGCTTCATATCATCCCTTGACTCCATCTCTAACTGCTTGATATTGTTCCTAGAATTCTGATCACCACTAGCATCCTCAACAATACAATCTTTTGGAAGGAGGCCAATGACCATATCTTGTCCAGTGACACTAGATGACTTGGTGTCCCTGACCCTGGAATTAATATCATTATCATGACATAAACTAGCCTTGCTATTGCAACCTAACTCACTGTATCCATCTTGTGTTTCCTTCTGCAGAAGGGATCCAGCATTTTCACCGTCAACTTCTAGTCCTTGACTTCTACAATTTTCAACATTAGTCAGATTTTCTGTTGACTTCGAATGACTTGAAATGTCATACTTCAGGTGAAGCTCTTCCTTTTTCGATGTCAGTATCTCACATGAAGGAACAGATATTTTGAGCATGGCATCATTCTCTTCCATGCAATGCACACTAGATGGTGGAATTACTTCAGGGTTTTCAGCCACAGAATAATCTGGCCCCAAGTTTTTGTCTTGCTCCTTAGACTCCATATGTACGCTCAAATCTAGAATGGAAGATAAAAAGTTATATCGAAAAAGGCATACAGGAAAAGAAAGGAAACAAAATATACTGAGTGATTCAAGAGTGCCCAGACTCCCAAAAATCCCAGCCCAATTCACACTCCATAACTTGGCTCAAATTTAGAATAGAAGATAAAAAGTAAATCAAGAGTATGAAGGCATATAGAAAAAGAAAGGAGAAAATATTCTGGAAATTTATGAGTGCCGATTTCCCCGATGATCCCAGCCATGTCCACCCTGTACTCTCCTCCAAAAAGGTGATAAGCCCGTTACAACAGAATCCCCTCTCTGATTCTACCCAATGCCAACTCGGCAGGTAGTTACTATAACTCTCCTGAAAGTGATCCCTGCATTGACATTCTTTTTCTTTCTCATGCACAGACCTTAGTTATTTCGTGGTCCTATTAGTGAAACTGACTAATTTTGATGGGAATTATCCCATTAGATGATTGGGTATGGCTGAGAAATTCTTTAAAATTCCAAATACCAAACAAGAATTCAATGTGTCACAAGATTTTGTGTATTGCCGGAGCAGTGGTGCACCGGCTCAAATACTTGAGGAAGAGTGTGCCCAAATTAATGACATAGAAAGCCTGAAAACTGAGTTGTTGAAAAGATTTTCCTGAAGTGGTGAGTCGCAAACCCATTATGAGCATGAGCACCTTGCAGCCTTGCACCAAAACGTGGTTGGCTGGAAGAATAAGTTAAGAGAGTTTGAGATGTTGCTGGCACAACACCAGGAATTCCTGAAGAACAAACATTGGGTTAGTTTATGAGTAGCTTGAGTGAGGGGATTTTTAAAAGCATCCACACTCAAGACCCCTAGAAAGTACCAGTCATTAGCTCAGCAAGATTAATTGAAGAGTAACTATAATAGATCTTCGATGTTTGGCCAAATTGGACAGTTCATGGAGCAGTTATTGAGTGGCAGGTCAAGCATTCTAGTTATGGGTACAATTCCAAGAATGGGTTCAAATCAAATGAGAGATACCCACACAAATCAAACCCTATTATCCAAAGAGGCTACTGCTGCCACAAATGAATAGCATTGCAGGTGGTAGTAGCCTAACATGGATCCAATTTAGAAACAGAGGCATGATGACAATTTGCCATACCAAGAGAATGATTCAAGGAGGAAGAAAGACTTGCTTCCAATATGGGCATCCATTTGGTCCTCTCTATAGATGTCCCACAAGAAAGCTTCAGGTTCTCAATCGGGAGGAAGATGGTGGTCAAATACCAGAAGGGGAAATTGAAGCAGCCAAATTCAAGGAACCTTCGGTGTCAATTGACTGATTAAACCAGTTTGTGATAAAGCAGTGCTCATTTCAGCCTAATGCCATCATTTCCCAGGGGGGATGATAGACCTTGGAAAGTTTATGTGAGAATGGACATTGGAAGCATATTGAAAATCAGTTTGACAGAATTGTTAGCTTTTGTGCAGTGTGTCTCTTTCGGTAGTTATGAATCTGGATTATTATTTTGGTGTACTATTTCAGTTTTTATGCAGTTATAGAATAGTGTCACAGTTAGCACATGATGTTTTATGTTTCTTGGGCTTTGGGATTGTTATTCCATGGGTAGTTTTACTAATTGATGAATGCAGAAGAAGACTCTTTGTTAGGATAGGGGGAAAGCCTGTGTTGCACTGCAATTCTGGCTAAAAAAAAACACATTGTTTCCAAAAATTAATATATAATGTGGAAATATGTTTGTAGTCCCCTATACTTTGGGTCAAATATGGTCTCAAGTCCATCTAAATGTTGATTTAACCCTTCTTCTCTACTAATTCATCATATTTAGTTAGGAGGAACTACATCCAAAAATGTTTTATAAAGTTTGAGTTCTAAATTCATGAATATGAGTGTACAAAGACTTTGACCATGTTCGATTGAAAGTATGAGGACAAAAATCATATGCTTACCCTTGAGTTTAACAAAATGGATTCCAAATTCCTGCCTCTCAATGCTATGTTGGCATTGAAAATGAGTGTTAGCAAACAATTGTCACAAAATCAAACAACCAAATGAAGGTGACAAATAGAGGAAACTGAGACTGTGCTTAACAAGAGAAATTGCAGAAGCAAATAGACAACAAGGATCAGTTCAAGTTAAATCAACTTAGGAGGGGTTTCCAGGGAGTTTAAGGTCAAGAATCAGCAAAAAAAGTGTTAGACACAACACAATCAAACAGGTATTGCTACACTCCAAGCATCGAAAACATCAAATGAGTGCAGATTGAGAAAGAGGACTTTCCTGTGCACACGGTGCAACAATTCATTGGGATAACCAGAATAAGTAAAATTAGAGAAAAGAGGGATAACCAGAATAAGTAAAATTAGAGAAAAGAGATACGAGACCCAAAAACTGGTAAGTGAGGGCAGAATGGAGACAGGGATGCTAAAGAAAGGTTGGACCTAGGATGATTGGTCAGAAAGGTAGTGATGCACAGCCGCAATGCTAGAAACAGATGAGGAAATAGTCAAAACGAAGAACACAGTCAGAAACAAGTTAACACTGGAAATGAAGCCCTATTTGATTGAGAGGAGGGTGGAGAGTTTGGAGGGAAAAAAATTACATGGTGTGTTTCATGGGAGAAAGAGAAGAAATAACTTTTGAAAATTGTAGAACCCGCTGTACTATTTCTTATCTACTTCAACTGACCTCTTCTCTATTTCTCTCCCCCAAACACCTTTAATTTCTACTTCATTTCTCATCTCTTTCGACTCTACCAACTTATTTCTATGGTACCTATTTTTTCTCCTTTCTACCAAACGAAGCATAGAATAGATAACTAATTTGAAGGAAGAAAAAGAATCATGGAAACAAAGTTGACCTCTGGATTTTAGTTTATTTCGAAATAAAGTAGTGACAACATAAATGGTGTAGAATGGTTCTGCTATGAGACCAAATCAATATTATAAGATTTTAGGTATAGAGGGAGGAAAAGGAAATAAGACTAAAAACATTGAGATTGTTATTGGCTTGATTTGATGTGAAGTGTTACAACATGATAAAAAACATAAAGCACTAACCTTATTTACACTAAACACAAGATATTATCCCTAACTAAATAAGGAAACAAACCATGAGCCAAAAAGGAAAGATGGAAACAAATCTTCAGATAATTTTGTTACTCTAAATTATTCTATAAGAAATAATCAAGATAAAAGGATATTTTCTTTTTCATGTATTCTAGTAGATGCTAAATTGTTTCTTGCAACTTTATCCCCTTATTTAAAAAATTATACTTCATCATTATTAATCCCTTTGTGTAAAAAATTATACCAGTGTACCAATTTTTTATTACATGTTAGAGATCTACATTAACTTTTTTTTTCATTGTACAAGTATGCACAAAATTTAATGCAGAGGAATTCAAAAGAATATTCTTCATGTATTTGTAACGCCTCGCGCAGAAGTTTCATAATTAATTATGAAACGGTATGAATTTTAATGCAGAGGAATTTTATGAAATTTAATTTTTTTAATTAGTATGATTATTAGTTCTCTGATTGGTCAAAAATTCTATTTGTTACTTTTCATACCGATATATCCATATCAAATTTCTTCCCTAAAAGGTAAAACATAACTCTTCTACCAAGTTCTTACTCATAAGATTTCCATTTTTCAATGCATTCACAAACAGTATGGCGACATGGAGCAGCCATGGCCACCACAAAGTTTGAATGGCAGTATTTTGTTAATAACGGCCATTATGTTTGCAGTGCTCGAATGAGAGACATTTCGGAAAACACAATTTTTACCATAAAAAAACAGCACTTATTAAAAGGTTTTTTTAGGGCAAAATTTGATATGTCCTCCTTTCTCTTCAAAAAGGGTATGGGATGCTGTTTACAATGAGCCCCTTGTCCACACTCACCCCTCCACCAGTTTCCAGCACCTCATACAGTTACACAACACTTCATAGGTCTTTCCTAACCAATTTCCATGGTCCAGACTTGGTTCTTGATTCTTCCTGCTCATTTATGAAGAGTCATGTTGGTGAACGGAGACTGAACGGCGGTTTTACAAACGTACATTAGAGTTCAAAATGGTGACTATTACTCTATAACATGTGAGCCACTCCTCTATTTGGGATTGACAACTATAAGCTTACCACACTTCTCTGTGACACCCACATTGTCACCAACACCCACCCACATTCAGCAGTATGTCCTGTGGCACCCACCTGAATTTTAGTAATTCTTCCAAGTTTTAAGAATTTATGTATCTATTCTACGTACAAAATTTCAGAATCGAGAATCGTAGTCATCCTCTTGTGCTATCCAATTAGAGAACTACCACGTGCTATCCTGCAAGATGTGTTTGCAGGGTCGGCTGCAATGCGCTATTGTAGATTAATAATCATGCCATATACAATTATAGTTAAGCTCCCACTAATTGATCCATGATCACTAGGTTTTTATCTCAGCAGCATATCTTTCCTCCCTAGTCCCACCATTTCTTCCTCTCCCCATCCCCAAACAAACAGTTCAATAAGAATGGCATGACAAATTAAAAGAAAAACATCAATATGGCGTTTTATATGTAAACACACAAAAAGTCAAAAACGACATAAACTCAATGCAACATGTGAAAACGGTACCACAGAGAGCAATGAGCAACACAGCATCAAACGAAGTTACAGAAATTATTATTATAAAAAAGAAAGAAGCATGTAATTATGTAATTCATTTATGTAATGAAAATTAATTTATGAATTGAAAAACCTTTCGGACCCTCATCAGCATCGGGTGGAGAACCTGTCAACGCCAATCTGTCCTCCCCCACTGCTTCTACTCCTTTTTGTTGTCCCTCCTTCTCTTTCATTGCTTCTTGTTGCAATTGTTGCTCTTTCTTCTTCTCCTCCACAGCTTCTTCTTGTTGCTGTTCTTGCTCTTTCTTCTTCTCCTCCACTGCTTCTTCTGGTTGCTGTCGTTGCTCTTCCTTCTTCTCCTTCGTTACTTTTTCTTGTTGTTGTGGGTGCTCTTCCTTCTTCTCCTCCACTGCTTCTCTTTGTTGCTGTTGTTGCTCTTCTTTCTTATTCTCCACTGCTTGTTCTTGTTTCTCTTCTTCTCCTTCCTCCTCTTGGACTTCTTCCTCCCCTTCTTCTACTTCTTGTTCTCCCTCCTCTTCCTCTTCCTCTTCCTCTTCCTCTACCTCAACTTCTACTTCTTCTTCTTCTTCTTCTACTTCTTCTCCCTCTATTTCTTCTTCTTCTACTTCCACTTCCTCTACTTCTTGTTCTTCCTCTTCCTCTTCTTCTAACTCCATCTCTTCCACTTCCTCTTCCTCCTCTACTTCCTCGACCTCTTCCTCCTCCACTTCTTCCTCATATACTTCCTCAACCTCTTCCTCCTCTACCTCTTCTTCAACATCTTCCTCTTCTACTTCTTCCTCAATCTCCTCTTCTTCCACTTCTTCTTCAGCTTCCTCCTCCTCTATTTCTTCTTCGACTTCTTCCTCGTCTTCAGAAGGATCGGTCTCGATATTATCGGGCACAGGAGAATCAGGGAGAGACATTGAATTGGATTTGGACGTGCCGAGAGAAAAGTTAATGAGACGAAACCCCTAATTCGATTAGAATAGCAAATCAAGCAGGGGCGAGAGACACACACAGAAACATAAACGATATACAACGGAAGGTTAAGGAACACACACGACACGACAATGGTTCAGGAATGCTTGGCTGACGTGTACGCCAGCTTCCAGAGGTTCATCCCACTCACCCTAGTCCCTTCCTTTCTCCAGTACAAACCAACCGAATTTCATATGTACCTTTCTCAAAAAGTTTTGGGCCTAACACACCGCAAACATTACAACACTACAAACTTTGACTCGCAATTTAAGTAAAAGTCCATTCTGTGGATAATTTATTATTATTATTATTATTATTATTATTATTATTATTATTATTATTATTATTATATATATATATATATATATATATATGACTTTTGCTCTCTAGTTTAAAATGGATGGTAAAATGTATGCCTAATCACATGTAACCCATGTTGTTAATATGTTTTTCCTAACTTTTTATTCCACTATTTGTTTTGGAGATTACATAATTAGATATAAGTAATCAGTTATAAATATTTTCAACTTAACCTTTCAGTTACTATTAATTTGACCATATGTAAATTTTGCTTAACCTGTGAACTGCTATTTAGATAAGATGACATATTTATATTTATATGTTAACATGTTTATTACTTAGATAAGCCAAAATTGCATATTCAATAGAGTTTCCAGGGTGGGGTTTTGGTCGAATGAATTCTTTCAAATTTAATGGGTTGGGTTGAGATTTTTAATTCTCTTAGGTTTTTCCTCTTCCCTGATTAAAGGCTAAATTGACGGACCAGCGAAACAAAGTAGGTTGGTCTATTAAATTGTTTTTTAAATTTAAAATTAAAACAAAAAAATGTAAATGTGATATATTATATTATATTATTTAAAGGATGAATTTCTATAATAATATTATAATTTAAATAATTAGTGCTTACAATTTAAATTTTAATTATTATAAAATAATTTAACATATGAAAAAAACTATTATTTTAATTTATCTTATTATATATGTTAAATAATTAATTAAAAACTTAAAAAATTATAATTAAATATATTTTTAATATATATCATCAATTTTAAAACTACAAAATAGAAAAAAAATATGGGTTGCCCTACTAACTCGTCTTTTGCCGAGACAGATCGATATTTTCAATCATTATTATGGCGGATTAGTTCCTGTTTTATTTTTTAAGGTTAACAACAAATTGAGTTTAAATTATGTGTTTTAACACCTGGTATTCAATTATAAATAAATTATACTTAACTTTACTGGGTTATTATTCTTATCCTTAATTTCAGTCTTTGTATTAATAAAGCAAATAGGATAAGTCGGAAACAAGTAAACTATGTAATATTCGAAAGAACAAATTTAATTGACAAAAAAAAGCTGTACATTCGACTTCTCAATTTAATATATATGACATTTTTTTTTAAATCCTAAAGTTTGAAGCTTTTGTGAATGTTGTGTATTGTTCTTTTGAAAGAGATAAGGAAACGACGACAATATTTGATTAAAAGCAGTAAAATAATATTAGACAAACTTTAAGTGATGTAGCTAAATATATGCAGAGAGATGGTTTTTCATTATTTGTAAATGCCTTAATTTAATATGTATTGAAAATTACTTAGACATCATAAGAAGACATTATATTAATAAGTGATTTGATGAAATATTATTACTCAAAAAAAATCATCAGTTTTTCTATGAGCAGTGCTCATATTCAAACATATGCATACAAAATATATCCTTATACGGAATTGAGAAGAGAAATAAATAAAAGTAAATTAATTTTTCAACATAGTTTTAGGTTAAAATTTATATTTATTTATATAAAATTAAATGTGTTTATCACATTATTATAAGTGTTATACTATAAACTAAGTTACTATTAATATCTAAATTATTTTTGTAGAATTATGTTTTGTTTATATTCTCGGAAACTAAGAAGGTGGTAAAATAAGGAAGAAGAAATAGAGAAGTGAGATTATTTATATTGAGAGAGATCAAGTAAAAAGTTTGTATCTGATTTAATTTATGCAGCAGAATAAAATTAAATGAAAAACTTATTTTATTGCATAAATTTATTCCACCGCAATCTGGTAGTTATGAGTAAAAAGTTTTTTATTAACTACAATAGTTATAATGTGATAGGTTTATTGTTACTCTTTCTCCCATATATAATCTGTCTTCCTAACTTTATATTATATCAATAAAATTAACTATATTTCAATTCACTTTCTATTATGTTGTGTTCATTTGCACTGGTTTTGGTTTAATATAAAAAATCATTATACTCTTCATAAATATGATAATAATGTAAAAAATATGATTTTAAAATTATGTTTACAACAATATTCAAATCTTAAATTTTTAAATTATTTTAAAAAAATTACAATATATAAATATATTGTATTTTTTCTATTAAAATAATTATTTTTTCCAATTTATTCATTTAAATACTTTTTATTAACTAAATTTAGAAATTTTGTTTAGGAGAATGACAGCTGTGCAAGGAGAGAGAGAGTATATAGCTATGCCGATTGGAGTGATTGATGATAAAAAAAATCTTTATAGTCTTCATAAATATAATAATAATTAAAATCTTGAACTTTTAAATTGTACTAACAAAAATTATAATATGTAAATATATTGTATTTTTTTATTAAAATAATTATTTTTTCAAATTTATTCATTTAATCTTTTTATTAAATAAACCTAATTCATTTAAATCTAATTTTATAATATTTTTAACATATCAATGATAATTTAGTAATTTTGTTTTTCTTTCAATTAAATATAATTTTTAATCTTTTACCTCAATCAAATTACTCATAAATTTTTACAAAATTTTACTCTAAATTCCTTTATTTTTACATCTAAAACCCTTAAAAATAACTAAAAATCTTCACCCTCTAAGTAATTTAACTTTTTACTTTTTTTGTCATCTTCTGTACTCTCTTTAACTAATCTAAATTAACCAAACCAATTTTAGCAAAAGAATATACATTTTTTATTTTGTACATCTTAACTCCTTGACTTACATTCTTTTACATTGTCTTAAGAGGTTAAAAGTCACCATATCACATGTTTTAAAATTGTCTGAGGTAAAAAGGTGGGAACTAAAATCATTATTTTATATTTTTAATAAATATTTTTAACTTCAAATTATAGATGGTTTAAAATTAGAATGAAAAATTTAGAAGTGGGAAGTAAGAGGATAAAAATCACATGTAATTTTTAAAATTTTAAGAGGTTAAAAAGTGGAGACTAATACCATTAGTCAATGTTAGTCTTATTTTTTAATTTTTCGTTTTGATTTTAAATCAATTGTCACCCTAAATAAAAACTATTTAATAAAATGTGAATTTTAATAAAAATATCCGCATAACATTTATATAAAATTTAAGTTTGGTGTCAATTTAAAAAGGGACAAAATTATTACATTTCAAAATATGTTTGGATTAAATTCAACAAAAATAATAAATATAGTCAAAATTAAATATAAAACATTAACCTTAATACACCTCATTTATCTACATGTGACATGATATTTACTTGATACCTAAATATTTTTTTTAAATTAAAAGTAAATAAATAAATTAACAAAAAAAATACAAAATGACAATTAACATATGCATTGATTTTTTAAACAACATTAGCATACAAGATTATATTATGACTGAATTAAATAAACTCAACAAAAACACGAGCCATGTTAATATTTGGCAGCCTTAATATTTAAACAAAAATATATCACTTGTTTTCTTTTCATAAAAATAAAAACCCATTGAGCCATGTTAATATTTGGCAGCCTTAATATTTAAACAAAAATATATCACTTGTTTTCTTTTCATAAAAATAAAAACCCATTTTTTCATCCAATATAGTCTAAATAATCACTCAACTTAAACCAAATAAATTTGTTGACTTTTAGAGATGACAACTTAAGAAAATAAATATTTTACAAATAGATCATTTAAAAGTAAATAATATAATTTATACACGACTTTACTAAAATTTTGTTTATAACTTCAAAAGTTATACAAAAGATCATTATTTTCAAAATTAAACAATAAAATAATACAAAATGTGTCAATATTCTAAAAGAACCATTCAGATATTAAATTATTATGTAAAAAATAAAACATTCTGGGCACACTGCTAAAAAATGACAAGAAGAATTAAAAAAAATATTAAAAATTAAAACATTTTGACCTGGTTTGAGAATATAATATTTAGTATTTATTGGTCAATTCATCTTCGCTATAGTGCTTTGACCTAGTCCACACAATGAAAGTTTAGCACTTTATATTTTGTTTTTTCACTTTTTTTTTTTCTGAAAACCGTTCTCTCCACTTTCCTTGTGTATTGCAGCACTGCAAACTGCAAACATTGAAAAAAAAATCAACCCTGTAAAAGTTGGTTATTAAAACTTATTTATATATTACTATTAATATTTTACTAAAAATTATGTGAACAATATTTTACAACTTTTCATAGGTATTAACTTTTTTTTATGTTGAAAATGAAGAATATATATATATATATAGTGTCAAATATAAAAATAGTTTTTCACCGGTAACAAAATGAAAAATTTAAGACACAGTGGAGAAAAGTGACATAAGGATTCTAAGTGAAGACGATGATATCATGTAAAAATTCATTTCAAATTTGACCATCCAATGCGCTGCGTCCGCTGGGATGATGTTCGCCTATGATTGCGCCCTATTCAAATGTCAAAACTCTCCAAAGTCAACACCATCCACCTCTTCTCCACCGTCCGATGAAGAATAGAAAAATTCCTTGTTAAGGCCAATCATGTAATTTCCTTTTACTAACATATTTTAATTAATCAGCAATTATTTGACACGACATTTCTCCTCCATGAACGGTTATTCTTTCTGTGTACCTAAACTAACCTCTCTCTTTCTCTTTTCTCACTCACTCACGTTGCTGTTGTCGTTTCATAACAACAGAAAAGCAGAATCCATTCAATTTTTTTTTGTAAAGAGATAAAATAAGTGGGTCTCACATGCAACTACAGAAATTAACTACACCTTGATCAAAAAGGACCAAGCTACAACCACTCCCCCTAAACTCAAATCAAGCCGTCAAAAAAAGCGGACCCACAAACAGTAACCACGTAGAGTTCAGACCTACCATACTTTCACACACGTCAATTAATATTGAACCATTAATGACCATTAAAACCGCTGGGATGGTTCGCGCCTGCATTAATCGTGATAAGGCTCAGTACCACCATAACAGCTGTTCCTTCATTAGTTCACGGGTCAACTAAACGTAGTAGCTAGTGAATGTGAATTTGTGAATTTCCATTTCCATCTGTGTGCAGTGTTGCTGCGAAGTGCAGACACGTTTGTGCGCTCTCTCTCTCTCAAGAAAAGTTGGGATGTGAGAGAGAGAAAAGAAGAAGAAAAGCGAAGATGGCGAACATAGCAACGTTTCGATTCCTTCTGCTGTGGACGCTTTTCCTCTGCTTTGCCTTTACTACGCGTGCAGCTCAACGAGGTGAGATTCTCTATTTTGCATTGAAGTTGAAAGCTGAGTTGATAAGGATTTGGGCTTGGATGTGTTTGAATTTCGTCTTGTTTTGCTTTGAATTAAGTTATAGAGGTGATGCTTGAATCTGAGTGGTGTAGGGGTACATTTGATTTCATCTGGTGCGCCAAAATTGCTCATGGATTAGAGAAATGCTAAATGATGCAGTTTTCCGCATCTTCTTATGTTTGTTAACGTGCTTTGGGGTTGAAGTCATAGTATGAGACAAAGCCAGTAGGCAACACTGAATGATTTAAAAGGGGGGAAAATGGGAAATTCAATAACATAATCAAATTATTGTCTGCAACTTAACATTTTGCTTACAGGCCGGACGCGTTGGTCAACTTAGAATGGTTCATGACAGACATTTCTCCGTAGCGTAGTGCTTTGATCCTATAAAATCATAAAAACTGAGCATTTCCAAACTTTAAAAATAGCGATGCTTATTTAACTCCTTTTTTGTTATGTTATGTTCTATTATCAGTAAGAACTGGTGGAAACTGAGCATTTCCCTTAGGTTTGCTCTCTGCCAGTTTAGTAAGTTATCATGGTTCACGAAAATGCTTTATTGGGGGTTGTACGGTGCACAGACTGTTGTATTTAATCGAGCAGCATCGTAGGGATATGATTAAATTATGCTTTTGTGCGAGTGTGAGCGTGCAATCTTTTGACAAACTACAAAATGACTTACATCAAGAGGTCGGTTCTGGCTGCATTGTAATTGCTGCTGGGGAATTTCAGTGCCAACGAAACCAGCATGATAGCTTGCACGTTCCAGTGGATTAGGATTTTGTTACTTTTAACAGTTTATCCCCTTTGAGTTGATTTAAATTTCTGAGACATTGTATTCGTTTCAGGGCCATATGGCATGCATATAAGCTGTGGGGCTCGTCATGATGTTCAAACAAAACCAACCACTACCCTTTGGTATAAAGACTTTGGTTATACAGGAGGTATTCCCACCAATGCATCTACGACAAGTTACATTGCCCCCCCTCTGAAGACTCTTCGCTATTTCCCCTTGTCTGAAGGTCTTTCAAATTGCTATAACATAAACAGGGTGCCAAAAGGGCGCTACTCAATCAGGATCTTTTTTGGACTTGTTGCACACACTACAGTTACCGATGAACCTCTATTTGACATCTCAATTCAAGGAACACAAATATATTCTTTGAAATCAGGCTGGACCACTCAGGACGATCAAGCATTTACCGAAGCCCAAGTATCTCTTATGGATGGTTCAGTATCAATCTGTTTCCATGGCACAGGTCACGGAGATCCGGCAATTCTTTCGATCGAGATTCTTCAAATTGATGATAAAGCTTATTATTTTGGACCGGATTGGAGTGAAGGGGTAATGCTTAGAACAGTCAAAAGATTGAGTTGTGGGTTTGGACAGTCAAAATTTGGTGTGGATTATGGTGCAGATCCTCGGGGAGGGGACAGATATTGGCAGCATATTAAAACTTTTGGCGGGGATTCTGATCAGCCGAGATCTGTTGAGACTAGAATCAAACAGGCTTCACATCCACCAAACTTTTATCCCGAAACTCTTTATCGATCAGCTCTTGTCAGCACTAGTAGCCAGCCTGATTTAACATATACATTGGATGTGGATCCCAACAAAAACTATTCTGTTTGGTTACATTTTGCTGAGATTGATAACTCAGTGACAGCTACAGGACAAAGAGTCTTTGACATTATGATAAATGGAGATGTTGCTTTTAGAAATGTCGACATTGTGAAAATGAGTGGCGATCGTTATAGTGCTCTTGTGCTTAATAGAACTGTTACTGTTAATGGGAGAACTTTGACTGTAACTTTGAGCCCAATAAAAGGTAGTTTTGCCATAATCAGTGCAATTGAGATATTGGAGGTTATAACGGCTGAATCAAAAACATTATCAGATGAAGGTACATGCAATGCCCTATTTTTTCTGACATGAATTTTTATAATAATCAAACACAATCTGGGTTTTGTTCGGGTTTAAGCCAATAAATATAACAATTACATTCTTAGGAACTTACATGTGATATAATTATACATTTTCTGTTTTTTTTTCCCCCCTCATGTTAACAACACTCTTCATGATACTCAGTTATTTGGGACTTTGACCGTGGTATGTGCTGCTCATTGATACTTTTATATGCATTATCATACTTCTTGTGTTGCCTTGTCTTTTCATACTTTTCCTTAACCAATTACTGCTGTTGTTCTTACTTCCTCTTCCTCTTAACGATGAAATTCAAGCCTATGAGTGTTGATTTGTTCCTTTATGATACTGCTGCATCTAGTTGTTGTCTAATTCATGTAGTGTTAGTCAATGTGATTTCTGTTAATCCAAATGCCTATAAAAGTTTGCTTCTTGATTATTGTTCTTTTACTCTAGTTATGGCTTTACAAACGTTGAAGAAGGCTTTGGGGCTTCCTCCCAGGTTTGGGTGGAATGGTGATCCATGTGTTCCCCAGCAACACCCGTGGACTGGAGCAGATTGCAGATTGGACAAAAGTAGCAGCAAATGGGTCATTGATGGACTGTAATTTCTTATTGTCCTTGGTCTTAGGCTTTTATTGTGTATTTGGTAGTGGTAGTGTCTTAATTCCATCTTCCTCTGTTAATTCTTTGACCTTTTTTTTTCTTTCTCATTATTTCTTTACTTTTGCGACGAAAGCAAGAATAAAAACCATTTCTTCAGCATAGAAGCTTCGAAGTGTGAATCCCATAATAAAACAAAATGAAATTATAAGACTCTGTCTATAAGTATGCCTTTGTTCACATTGATAACTAACATTTGAAGACCAATTTCACACTCACACACACACACACGAATAATCCTTTTTATGTTTCCTTATTTGAGGGAGTGACCCTTACATTGATCCCCCGCCCTCTTCCTCCTCTTTGTTAAATTTCGTTGTTCCCTGATTGTATTCATTAGTAAAAATATACTTACAAATCCACTCTGCTTCATGTTGGTAGCTCTGGGTTCCGAAACCATTGCATTTTTCTTTGAAAACTGTATTTAATATTTAATCTCAATATCTTATTGACTTGGTGCTGTATCTGTGAACAGGGGTCTTGGCAATCAAGGTCTGAAGGGCTATTTGCCAAATGACATTTCCAGACTGCATAATCTACAAATCCTGTGAGTTTGAAATAGTTTTTCTTTCATGAAAACATTATTATTTGTTTCATGGCAATTGGCATTGCATGTATGTATGAATCATGCTTGATAGTTGATAACACGATAAAGCTCTGATAATTAAATGACAAGTTGCTTGAGAATTTCTGATATTGTGACATTGAATAATTGATCTCACTTTATTTATTTTTTTATTTTTATTTCACTGTTTCCCAAGATATACTAACATTGAGCTTGTTCATTTTCATATTCCTTATGTTTATTATACTTTTGCATGACAGAAACTTGAGTGGAAACGGCATTCGTGGGGCTATTCCATCCCCACTTGGAACAATAACTAGCTTGCAAGTGCTGTAAGTGATTTCTTGTTCTTTAGCTTATTTGACCAATGGATTTTTTTTATCTTTGTTTCCCAGGTCATTCTATATATGGTACAATGCCAATATGTGATTTTCATCTTCAGGATAGGTGTATTAGAAGTTTTATCAGATTCTATCTTAACATTTCTGTGGGTTAAGCCTTAGAGGCATTAGTGGCGTGGCATAGCAAGACGTGTGGGACAAGATGTACTTCGCATGAAGTATTGACTTGTATTTATACTTTTTTCACAACATACATTTGTAGTCCCCACCTATTCTCCATAATTCCTACTGACAACCGGGATTTCTTACTTAGACCAAGCCATAGTGTTGTTCCAAAACTATGTATGAAGCTAAAACCTCTAAAATAAATAACAAACAGAAAGTGAAAAGGACACTGTTCCTCTTATGTAATTTTTGTGACTCAGCCTCTTCATGCTTTGGTTTAAACCTCTTGGAGATTTGCTATTTAGCTTCGCTGTTAAATTATGCGAGGTTTGAATCTTTGCTTGACTATCATGGTGATGTGATTTCTGAATGCATGTACACGTGCAGTGACCTATCCTACAACTTCTTCAATGGATCGATTCCTGAAAGCCTTGGACAATTGACATCATTACAGAGACTGTAAGATTTCTGAGTATTTAGCTTGACCATATGAGAATAATTAAATGATAAATCAGTATTAAGCAGTATTCATGCAGGAACCTTAATGGGAACTTACTGTCTGGAAGGGTCCCAGCGACTCTAGGAGGAAGACTTCTACATGGGGCAAGCTTTAAGTATGTTTTCAAATGTTAAACTATGTAAAGAATATTTGTAATGCAATGAGAGAAGAGGCATATCTATATGCCATTCCTCCACTTTCTCTGTGATTAAGGTTGCTAAATCTGCACTTGTGGATGGGTGCAGTTTTACTGATAATGCAGGTCTATGCGGCATACCTGGATTACCCACTTGTGGACCTCACCTTTCTGCCGGTGCTAAAGTTGGTATTGGCCTAGGTGCTTCTTTTACTTTTCTACTTCTTATTATTGGTTCAGTTTGCTGGTGGAAACGGCGGCAGAATATCCTCCGAGTTCAGCAAATAGCAGGTAAGAATGTTAACTTGTGGGTTATAGTTGTCCTAATAAAATGTCACTGGGTTGAGGCTGTGGATTACAACTTACAACAGTTCATGACCGATTATAACGGCTTCTGAAATTGTTTGTTTTTTTAAGAGTTACTGCACCAAAATCAGACCGGTTTTGGGTAAGATTGTTTGGGTTAGCAATCTTACCCAGATTGAGCTTTGAAAACTGTTATTAATATAAACGAGTGCAAGACCAGTGTCTTATTGTCTGTTTTGAAGTTTTCTAACCGTAAATTTGCAGAGAACGAATTGCTGTAAGAATTTGAAATAAACACTACGAAACCATTATGAGATTTAGTAAATGTTTTGTTGATCATTTACTCCCAAAAGGAATGGATAATAAAAATTAATATTTTTTTTCTAGAAATAAATTTGTTAATAATGTCACACTTCTTGATCAAAATAATCATTTTTAATTTTCTAAACGTTGTAATTGGAAAAGCAATGTGATGTGTAATTTTTGTCCGAGTTTTTCCCTCACTATATGCAATCTTAACGTTTTGAAACAGATACGTTATCTTTCACAGTAGTTTCACAGGATAAAGAAATTTGAATTTGAGGGAAATGTGTCGCTTCATATGTGACATTGAATGAAAAATTTATACTCTTGATTTTCTTTTGTAGCGAGGGCAGCTCCATATGCGAAAGCTAGGACCCAATTTTCACGTGACATCCAGATGGCAAGGCATAATAACAATAATAATTATGGCAATGCTCACACTGCTGCCGAGAATGGGCCTATCTTGCTTTCACGATGATATCCCATTTTTTCTGGTATCTTTTAAGCACAATCATAGCTCTCTTTTTTTTCATTTTTTTCTGCTTCCTATCATAAATTGCTTCTTTTAATCAATAGTCCTATCTATGTGGCACTAATTGCAGAGTAATCCGATCTTCTGATGGCTGTTTCCCATAGCGTGCTTCTCCAAATATTGACAACAGTTTTTTGAGCCCCTTAAAATTTCTTACAAGCTGGGAACCCTCTTAATTTGTAAATCAGAAATTTGTACATGATGCTTACATTTTAGTTTCCTATTTTGTTTGAACTTCTATACATTTTTTTTTTCTTTTTTCTATTTAGTGGAGGATTTTGTAACAATTTAGAAGTTCAGATACAAATAGAAATCATAATGTTATATGCATATAGGAAAAGCAAGGTCCAATTTACATAATGCCTGCCACAGTTTTCACCTGTATCCTATTGATGTTATCTGCAGATCATTTTAATAGGCGGTATGGTTGTTTGTGCCTTGATAAGGAAAAAAAAAAACCCACCAAATTGCCAATTTGCCAATTTGCATCAGCAGAAAATTGGTTTCTGAATTGAAGTTGGTAAGAAAAACAATTCACTGTACCAAATAAAACTCACCTATACCGGTCTGGTCTAGATTTCTTGATCTATGGTCCATGATTAGGTTTTTTTGTGAGCATGAGAGCACACACATATATATACAAGATATTTATTGAGAATATTTTTTTCTGAGAAATGAGTATTGATTATTACGTATTATCACATGTTAAGATTAAAATTATATAAATTAAGTAACTTTAAAATAGTCGTAATTTTTTCAAAGCGACTTGGTCATAACTTTAAATGATTTTAATATATTTGGCTGTACAGATTAAATGTATGATAACTTTGTTGACATATATTCCTATTTCAGTATTAGAAACATGAAGCAAGGTAGCCGAGTTGATTTGGCAGCACTACAACAGAACTAAAGGCCAAAAGCCCAAGAGCCTACAACCAGAGAGCTCCATCAAACAGTGTCCCTCAGCAAATCAATAGAATAGAAAGAGATGGCTCAATGTACTAATTCCGTTTATCTGAATTTTGTCCTACAGTTTTCTAAATTCTCAATTATGTTTCTCTCTTTTTTTTTTTCTTTTAAAACATAAAAATGTAGCACATTTCGTCAAATTTATTTTCACACCATTAAATTATGAAAAATGATAAATATACATTTTCATCTAGGATACACTTATTTTACACTCTCACAGGTCAAATAAGTGCAATGTTTTAGTTAAATTAGTGTAGTTTTAAAATCAATATATCAATTGTAACACCTATAAACGTAACAATAAAATTAAAAGGTTTTTTGAGTTTTTCATAATCATCAATTATCACTTTATGATGGAGACAAATGATATTCTATCTTTACAATATTTTGATTAAATTTGTGTAATTATGAGTTAAAATCTTAGCAATAGTATTAAATTGAAACATGTCATTTTAGAGGTGCCCAATTAACGACATTCTTAAATTGTTTAACACAAACAAGTGAATAATATTGTAGCATCGACCGTAGATGTCATCATAAAATAAAATAAAATAAAAGATAGTAAGGAAAGAAATTTGATCATTTTTTTTAATGTTTTATCACAATGTTTACGAATGACATCGTTTCGAACTGATTTATTTATTTCTGTAATTTTCTTTATAATACGTTATCATTCCATTAAGAATTTAACAAACTAATAAAGTATAAAAAGTTTGATGAAGAAACACATGATAAAACTCAGAAAATAATAGAAAGAGAAATTTAAATTATTTACAACAGTATTGTGTACAGTAGTGTAAAACGTAGGAGTACGTACCACGTTTCATTTTATTAAATCGTGCGCATGGACTCTGCAATAGTACGTCATTTCAAATTTCAGTCAACCTGATTCTCAAGAATCACTTCTTCTCCAATCGTAATTTTGAAGACAGGCCTGGTTGGTTCAATTTTATTTATTTTTAAGCATCGTTATTTAATAAAAAAAAATGCATTATTAACAAATGATCTTAACTATATTGTTGAAAATTTTATCGTTCTGTAGACTTATAGTTCATTTTACTCTCATCAGATCTTAATCACAGGTCATGCCAGTTCAGGTAAAAATATATAAGATGATTTGAAAGAGTTCATACATCAGGGCATCGATATAAGTTTTTGAATACGCTGAGTAACAACATTACATATGATTGTTGAACTTGTGATACAATGTTTATCTGAGTGAGGAGAGTTGAATTATTGAGATTAGGACTAAATTATTAGGAGTCTGTTTTGGTCGTGTTAGTTATTTTTATCTTCCGAAGACTCTTGCTTCAAACTTGTAGCTCTGCATGTCCTATCCCTGTCTTAGGTCCACTGGTCCAAACTTTACCTAACTATGGCTGCCTCCAAATAATATTAATGGTATGATAGATGCTAATACAATTTATTTAGACTATTTTGGTAGATTTTAAAAAAATTTCATCACATTTTGAGTAAATTTTGTATAAGAGGTCGTTACAACATGATGTATATTGTGTCCGTTGAAAGTGGGTTTTGAAGGTAAAGCAAAGACAGACGCAGGGATGTTGTTTGATAGACAGAAACAGAGAAATTGAAGGGTAATGAAAAAACATCCCACGGAGCACACAAAAGGAAGAAATAAAAAAGTTGGCGTCCTATCATATCATGATGATGATGAGGGTGATGGAGTGAGTATAGAAAGTGAAACCAAAAGGCAAAGTTTAAAAAACAGAAGAAAAAAGAAAATAATGTAAAACCAGTTGTCCTGGTGCAGGGAGAGAATCATTGAAAGATAGTCGAAACATGTGTGGCGATAACTCGATTTAAGAATCGAAATAGTGTGTGATAAAAGAAAAGAAAAGAAAAGAAAGGAAAAAGAAAAGAGAAAGGGATTCACGTGAACATTATTACATTATTACATCCGTATCTGTATGTGTAGGCATATAAACTGTGCCCGTCTGCTTGGTGCAGTGAGTCTGAACACCCCTGGCATTCACCACTCACTCACACTTTTTATAATAATAATAATAATAATTTATTTATTTATTTTACAGTGGTAAGTAGTAGTAAGATGGAAGAAAATAGTAAAGAAAAAGAGTTATTAAAGTGAGAGAAAGGACAGAGCCCAACAGAGTCAAACACGCCAAATAGAACAGAGAAGCCCATATTGAGAGAGAGAGAGAGAGAGAGAGTGTGGCCCAACACCACCTGTTCCCTGCAACTCAGACACTCTTCCACGTGGGAGTCTCTGTCACTGCACCAACCCCAACCCCACACTCTCTCTTCCCAATCCCACTCCCCCACCTCACTCACCTCACCCATCCTCTCTCCTCTTTCCCCTTTCCCTTTCATTACGTCAACTCAAATTCCCATTCACAATCTCAATCCCAAAAAAAACCACACATTACCACTAATCCATTCTTAATTAACACTAAATAATGTCAGGCGCCGCTCACCCAACGCCGTACACACCACTAGGGCTTACGTCACTCCTCCTTCTCACACGTCTCATCAGGCGGCGGCTCCACAATCTCAATCCACAACCCTCCGATTCTACACCCCCAACCCTGATCAACATCAACGGCTCCCATCTAAAGTGCCCATTTTATCCAAATTTGCGACTGTGTGCGTGTGTACGTGTATATATAAACCAAAAGGCAAAGCAAAGAGAAAGAGAAGGGAAGTGTGGTGGTGCCGGCCAGCCGACAATTACGGGAGGTTATGTGGGTCCCTCCACTTTTATATACACACATAGTCATTTGTTGTGTTTGTTCCCTTTTCATCAACGTTTTTTGAGTTTGAGTTTTAGTTGGTACTTTGCTTTCGTTGCATGATGGCGTCTTCTTCTTCTTCGGCCTCTCGCGAGGGGCACTACAGGGGCGTCAGGAAGCGACCCTGGGGACGCTACGCCGCCGAAATACGTGACCCCTGGAAGAAGACACGTGTCTGGTTGGGCACATTCGATACACCCGAGGAGGCCGCCCTAGCCTACGACGGCGCCGCCCGCTCTCTCCGTGGCGCCAAGGCCAAGACCAACTTCCCCCCGGCGCCCGCCCTCTGCCTCGACCTCAACGCCCCTTCTTCCGATCACCGCTGGCCCAACGTCCCCTCCCGCACCCTCGTCCTCACCGAGTTCCTCCACACCGCCGTTCTCAAAGACATCGAACCGCCGCAACCTCTTCCTCCTGCCACCGCCGCTCTCCGTCGCCCTGACGGCGCTGTTCCTCTCAGTGGCGGAGTTCAGGTCGTGGAAAGCTCCCAGACGGCGTCGTTTTTGGGACTTGTCCGGCGCGGGATCCCCATCGACTTGAACGAGCCTCCACCGCTTTGGCTATGAGGTGTTTGATCCAAGTTCTGACTAGGTTTTTTTACGTCGTCGTCGTTTTGCGTTCCCTCGTACCTGATTTATCTTGTATGTTTTTAAATTTTCCATCACCTCGCTTAGGTTTTACTATCTGTACGTTCATGGTATCTATCTGTCCATGTGAGTCTATCTAACATTAGGTTAATGGAAGCAAAAAACGCTATGATATTGTATATACATTTATTTTCCTTATCAATGACTCTACAAATTTTGTAGTAGTGGTAGTTTGCGGATCCAGTTAAAGTTGTTTATGTTGTTAGAAGATGATATTCAACGTTTTTCCATGATTGTGTGGTCTGAAAGTTTTTTAGTTTTGCAATGTTGGTGGTAGTGTAGTGTGGTTAATTTATTTTTGGTTTGGCGCTTTTGGAATGTTGGGCGGCGTAGTAGACAAGCGAGGAGGGATTGCGAACCGTTGATGCGGTTGGGACCACCTGGGAAAGAGAAAGGACGAGCGTGAGAAGAGACGCGCGCGTGAGAGTGCTTGCTGTGTGGGGAGCGGGAACTGCGAAGCGAGCGTGTGGGTATCAGCATGATGGCATTCCTTTTCTAGTCAGACCTCTGCTTCTTATCATTTTTGCAGCGTATATTTTCCACAACCCTTAGACCCATTCGCCATCCATAGCGCGTACCATTTATACACCTTCATATTCCTTTTTACTTATTCTATATACTTTCCTGTACTTCTATTTGCACATGAAACTACTGTCAACAAATTTAAAAACAACTACCTTATTTTCTTTAAATCGTGGAAATATCTTAATCAATGCGTGATGTGTGGTAGTTCAAAGTTAAAATTATTTTGTTTTGATTATTTTTTATTATAATATAAATTATATATATTAACAAAAATACTAAATCATTTATTTTAATTATTGATTTTTATCATAATCAAAAGTATGTTAACAATTAATTTTTTGAAATTATTGGAAGTAAAGAGGATTATGGAGCAAAAGAGTGCATGCAGTGAGAGGGAAAGGGTTTGGCCCACTCTGCATAGGATGTTGATGAAAGCTAACATAGTGCATTTAACTTGAGTGTTTTGGTAAGTAGCAGAACACAAGTAGGAAAGAGTATAGGTGATTAATGGAAATAATTTATGAGGAAATGAAAATGGTGATGTAGAAGGAGCAGTACAGCATTTTTGAGGAATCAGGCACCACCGCACTGTTAACATGCCGGCTTTTAAAACTTGACTTTTCTCGATGTCTGTGCTATCAAATCACCCCACATTTTTATTTATCTCTTCTTCTTATTCTTAGATAAAGCTAAACACTTTTTTCACCTTTTACATTTTCCTTCTTTCCCTTCTCTTCATTGTGTGTGTCAATTTTTAGCAGCTTTCCCATGTCAATATTTATTTCTTTACTTTCTTTTTTTTTCTGCTTCTGTTCTTATAAATTGTAATTCAACAATTGAGATCGTTTTCTTAGAATTTCAATAGCTTTTATTTTATGAAGCATTCATGGTAGCACATTAACAATACTGCACTTAATAAATCCTATCTGAATATTTTGATATTAATGTTTAAGCTTAGTATTAATTACATACCTAGATGTAATGTCTCACATTCTAGCATTTATCATTTACAAAAATATAAAATTGAAAAAATCATTTTAGAATTGTTTTAGCGTAATTAATCACTACTTGATTAACTAAGTAAAGACTTGAGTATGACTCCTGATCCAGAATAAAAAAATATATTATTATTTAAAATTGGCATAGTTATTCATTTCCATGTGTGACATATAAAACATATGCAGCTCATTCATACTTTGATCTTCTAAACATTCAGATGTACTAATGATTTTTATTTTTTTTGTAAAATTAGTCTTTTTTTATTGTCTGAACCAAAGCTCAAATCAATTGAGTTGAGATTGTCTTATAATAAATAAGTAATTAATTGGTCATACCTATCTTGCATTTATTGTAATCCTTTTAAGACATTAAGAATCTGCATCTTGTGTGTTACTAGAAAATCTATACAAACCTACTACAATAACTTATAACAATAAAAGACTTAATGTGACTCTGAACTTTCACTCTCATAAGGGATTAAATATTTTTCTCTACTAAAAGCAAGTGTTTATACTCCTAAAATCTCAAGTTGGACATATAATAGTTCGTCCTTTCATTTTATGAGGTCCAAAACAAAAACCAATGGAAGCATATTTTTCCTTTCCTATTTTCCATAATGCAATGTCCATTTAAATCCAATCATAATCAGACCATAAATGTATTTTTTTTATTATATTTTCAACAGTATGTTGCAGAGTAAGCATTAAAAAAAAAACTATGATAGAAACTATTAATCATGTGACTTGTTGAAGATATATTATAGAACTATGGTTCATATTTATAATCACAGAACACATTAACTGATTGGAGCCCACTCCATGGGTTAATCAGCTAGTATTAGATTGTTTTAGTTTAATAAATTATTTTGAATATGCATTTAAATTTAATACTGGATTTCCAAAAGCAGAAACAAAAGGTACAAATAAAATTTAAGACGATTGAGTGGAAACTTGGAGATTTCAATTAAAGAATTTAAGATGACATCAAGCAATTAAATTTTAAAAATTGTAACTCTTTCAGATTAACTTTAAAATCTCAAAACTTTTATTTTTTACAAATTTAAACTCTAATTTACGATTTAATTATAATTTTTTATTTATAGTAAAATTTATTTTAAAATTTATTTAGGAATTAGGAATATCCCTCGTATTTCTTTTTTCTTAACAGTAATAGAATGACTAAAAAGTTTATTAATATAAAGTATTTTGAAAAATATAATGAATGATAATAATGACGAAAAAGAAAGTACGGTGCAAGAGGTGGGTTAACATTTATAGGATGAAACTATACAAAGATGCATATAAGCCTACGGATGTGACTGAAGGAAGTGAATGAAGCCAATTGATTGTTCCTTCCCTTGGGTGACCAAAAGAAAAAAAAAAAAAAAAGAAGAAAGATTGTAATAAAAAAATGTGAAAGAAAAAGAAAATTAGGTGAAAGTGATATTATTATGAGAGGGGGAAGAGGGGTTAGCTTGGGTTTTTGTGAGGTGAAGCAGTGATATTATTATGGAGAGAATGTGACCTATTGAAACCCAGTTGTCAGAAAACTATTATGAGCACACAGTTGAGTGACAAAAAGACTCAAGACTGCAAAAGTGCAATACCCCACCATCCCCACACGCAACACCCCCCACTATTCTTCAACACCCATTACTATAATAATTACTTCTCTTTATCACCCTATTAATATTAAATTATCATTCATATACTACTATTTTAAGTTTTTCTTAATATTTTATTGGTAATAGTGAGAGATAAAATAGAAGAAAAAAAAACGTCATGAGGAAGCAGAGCACACAGCTCTGAAGCTGCTCCACCTGCGCCCAGCCGGCCGTCATTTCACACCAACACAACACAACTCTCTCTCTCTTCCATGTGGTCCCTTTTTTTCCTCTTACTATGTTTTTTTATTATTATTATTATGGGGCGGTGCACTGTGGGACCCACATAGTGAGAGAGGAAAACGTGGCGTGTTTCTGGTGAGAAGCCCCATCACCACCGAATCTGTCGGCACCGCACACGTCACGCTGCTCTCTCTTACAATGTCACACGCAACACAACACATCGCGTTTTGTTCTCTTTCCTTTACGCAAAAACACACCACCACAGACACCAAAACGTAATAGGGTCTTTTCTTTGGTCTTTCTCCCCACTACTTCCTCTTCCCTTTCTGTTTGTCATTTTCGCTATTGCTATCTTTTGTCCTCTCTGTGGTGCCGCCGTATACTCTCCATTGACTGCGGCGGCGCACCGATGTCATTTTTAACACCACTCATTCATTTTTTTTATTAATTAATTAATTAATTAACCACTTAATAGATGTTAGAAAGGAAGAATAAAAAGGCAAGACCTGTTCACATTTCATGCTATGCATGTATCATTATGTATTCACACGTCATGCAACATGTGGACATGTTATGTCACGATTATCATAGTGGAGTTTGGTTGTTGACCGCGCGGATCCCTCATCCATCAATATATCGAAGGTGGGAGCCCAGGCTTAGACCAAACATTTATTTGTCGTTTTTCTTCATTTTTCTTTTCTGAATATTCGTCTCATTCATCACAATTTTTTTTTTCACATATTACATGTACGATGAAATATTACCTTGCTCCTACATAATTTTAAAATAATTATAATCATGGGTATTTGTTCTTTTTTGCATGAATACACATTTGACATTGAACAAATTGTTAATTTGATTTTTCTAATATTTGAAAGGAAAAATAAAATATATTTTAATATCATTTGTAGTAATATTTTTCCGAAGTGAATGATATATACAGTTTTTTACCCTATATACAAGGAAGAGAAAAGAGAAAATCATTTGAGTGTTTCTGCCAGATTCATTAGCTTAAGCAGAACAAAATTATTTAGTTCATTTTTTTACTCAGTAATGTATTAACTCAAATATCACAATTATAAAAAATTTGACAAAAATCACAATTGTGACCAAAATATCACAATTATCATATTTAATACAGGAATCAAAGAGCATACTTTTTTATTAATTAATATTAATGACTAATACAGCAACCAATTCAGTATAATGATCACTGTAGAACTCAATTTATTATTTTAGTTATTAATAATTTTAATTTTTAAATTAATATTTCAATTAGTCATAATAATTTTTTGTTTTTAAAAATAATTATTATCTAGAAATTTTCTTATAATTATATACAAAAGAAAAAACTTACCAAACTTATTATCTTCAAATTTTAGATTAAAATATATTTTAATTTCTTATATAAAATAATCATGGATTAATGACGTTGAATCTTATTTCCATCTTGTGAAAGAAAGATAGAAAATTTTCAAACAATCCAGTCCCAATCTGAAGATATTATAGATGTGATCAAATATTTGACACCCTTGTAATAAGGGGATACACATAGTTTTGAATAAGATAAAATTAATTATGGAAGAAGGGAAATTGCATTCAATACGTTTACACATGAACTAGTCTGAAAAGTTTGAAGTCCCCTTGGACAGTAGGGCCTGCAGAAGAGACTAGATCGAGATGTTCTTCTTTGTTTTCTTTCACTATTATTATTTTATATTTTATTAAAATTCTCTTGGTATTCATCTATTTTTTTTAATATTTATTATTATTATCATTTTACAAACTAAAATAAAGTTCTGTAAATGATATTAACATGAAAGTGTTAGTATAAATTAGAATAGGTTTATAATATTTGGTGTAAAGAGTTGTTAATTAAAGATATTGTTGGATGAAGGCAATCCCACGCAGAGATCTGTAGGACCCATGAACCAAAATGTGGAATTCATAACAAAAGAAAGTCAAGAACACACTATCTGCTTTTACGCGTACACCAAATTTTTCTTAGATTCTATACCCATCTATTTCTTTACGATTTAAATGACATTCATGTGTACACGTCACACTCACCCTTAATTATTATTGCAACCTTAAGTATACCTAATTCTTTCCCTTCAGTTTACTTGGACTTCTAAACAAAACCACCTAGTCAAATTTGTGAACAACTAGGACTGTTAAACAGCTGGGTCCACTTTGTTTGGGCTCATTAAGCTATTCAACTAATTTCCTCTTTTCTTCTCATCGTAAATTACTTTAGATGTCCAACATTTGTCACTTTCCTAAGTTGCACAAATCTTGATCATACCAGTAATAACATTTAATTTTAAGAAAGTTTGTCTAGCTATTTTATGTCATAGTTTCTTCTTTATTCTAGATGTTAACAATATACCTTTCACATTATATGATAGGTTTAATTCAGGTTTTCTCTTTAAAACTACTTTATTTTTTTATTGGACCTTTCATTTTTATTTTTAAATGTTTTTTTTTCTATCGATTTTTTTTTTTTATCCAATACATCATGTCATCTTTAGATTAAGACACTCCTAAAACAAGTACAGAGAAAGATAAAAATTAACCAATTTAATTTAATCAGTATGGATTTCGGAATGCCTGATTATGGTCCATGAGACAGGTTTTCGGAATGCAAGAGTCAAGTATGGATTTCTCTCTGTATGAGTCATACTTGCAACATAGTAGGATGAAGTGTTTAATCAGTATATCAATCTTTTTTTTATAGTTTTTGTTTTCCACTGGATTTATTAATACTTACACATTTTTTTCTTCAGGGGTCCTTAAATTAATATCACGACTTCCTATTTGGATAAAATGGAAACTTCTGATATTTAGAAAAATTAAGAGAAAAAAAATGAATTCTTATAGACAAAACATATGGTTAAATATAAATTTTCTAGAACTTAATAAGACATTTTAAAAATCATCTAGCCCCTACTAGCTAGACTCACCAAGTAGGTTACGTATTTCAAACATTTGGAACATTTAGAAACAATAATATCAATCACCTAATTAGTTTTTGTTGTTTAATGTATTACAAGATTTGACATTAGATAGATAATATTCTACCTACCTAAATATACAACCTACGTGAAAAACTATTATGTCCATAAAGAATCCAGAGCCACTCATTTGATAGGGCATGAAATATTTGAAAAACCATACTTACCTTTCACACTTTATATAATGGACGGCTAAATTTTTTAATAGACATGATATATACTATGGTCGTTATCGTGATTCATGTGATGAAGCACAACCATTGAATGAAGTTGAAACGAAAAGCGGGGACCATTCATAGTTCTGTTCTTAGGTAGTGTTTTGAATTCAAAAGTTGTTTGTTTGATGGGCCAGTAGGAGATCGTGTTAGTTTTTGTCTCATTCGGCCATGGCCATGCAGCTGAACAGACATTCCTCAAAGGTCCTGTAAAGAAGTATCATTTGGCTTTTTTATAAAGTCAATTACTTCATCATTAAATCTTTGTTAAATCACTTCCTCCATTTTCATTGCTTCCTCCTTTTTAGGCCATTTCTTTTTATTGGATTCTAGGCTTTACTCGTGAAACCAAATGCACAAAAAAGTTACCTGAAAGTTGAAGAAAAGGAACGCAAAACCACTCCTCCATTCCAATATCTCGAACGGTCAAGCCACACTTTCAGGTCGTAGTGGAAATCATGATTGTAAAATATAAAGCAGCCCCACTAACATTTTGTACTGTCATATACAATTAAACAGTTTTTAATTCATATGCAAAAAACCATTCACCTTCAACAATACCACACTCTATAGCAACAGTGCTTCATTCATGCAAAGAATAAATTTTTGCAGAAGACTTAGCACAAGCAGGTGGGGGGCAACAATTTTGTACAGTTGCATTTGATTACAACAAGACACACCAGCATGGGCTACAATATTATATTATACAAAAGAAAAAAAGCAAGAGTAATATTCATCTTCTAAGTGTTTTTATAAACAACTACTCCTTCCCAGTCACAATAGTAATAATAACCCATGACCCATCTCATAAGTAGATTGCTCAAAATTTCAGAAGGTAGAGACAAAGTCTTATAAATAGGAAAGTCATCACTTACATGATGATAACAGTATCATCATCAGAAACAGTAACTATCAAAGAATAGTTTATTGAAAACTATAAATTCGAATAACAAATCATAAATAGGGGCGTGTTTATGGGCTCCATTCACCATTAATTTTTAAGAACTTGCAATTTTGCTTCGTCACTATAACAGGGTTACACAGTCATTTGGTGAGACAAATTTCGTAATCCTGCAGAGCATTTTTGAGCTCATTACGTTTTTTCACACATGAATAACGAAATGATTTGTTTTTAAAGTCTAAATTATATTACATAAAACCAGCAAAGTTTTTTCAATTTTTTCATCTCGAATTAATTAATAGGAGACTTAGATATAAAAATGAAACCACCAAACGAAGAGAAAAAGAAGAAATTTCTCTTATTTAATTTTTTGCCTCAACTTGTTATGATTCAGAAAATTGGGCTCAGTACTTACTGCGAGAGAAAGACAAAGGAATAGTTGCATAATTGAGCGTGTGAAAGGTTTTTCTCTGCAGAAAATAGATGAGTCAAATGCTTGGTTAATCAAATACCTAGGGTGTGGAAAACGTGTTGATTTTTAATGATGCTTGCATTCGCATTAGTCACATAACTTCCATAAACGCAGCCTCAGTACTTATATTTTATTTTCATCTTAGTTTGAATATAAAATGAGTAATTATTGGTTCCACCGCGTATTGGTGTTATTTTATTGATAGAAGCCAAAATGCCTCATCATTCTCCATCTCCACACCAGAACCACAAGCCACGTGCATGTCTCTTCTTTCAATTTTGAATTTAGATACTCAAAATCTTCTAGATCAAATTTCAGTGACTCACCTCTTGTGAACACCCACATGAACAATCGACTAATTATTCAAGACTTGTACAATTTTCTCTTTTTAAAATATATCTCTGGGACGAGGTTTTCCTCATAATTGATTTTGTTACTATTGTTCCTTTCTCCTCACGTATTTTATCTCATACTTCTGTTTTAATTGTTGAAAATATTGAACATTGATAAAAACCTCGTCCTTTGTAATTACAGTACTAAACGACAGGGTAGAATGGTCAAATATTCCAAATCCACTACTTTTCAGACCACGAAATTTGGTTTTTGACGTTGAACGCGCTTAGAAGGAGAGTGTGGAATGCGAGTTGAGGAGAAGGAGAATTGAAAGTAGCCTCCGCCTTTATATTTATATGTTTATGATATTTATTCTTTTCACTTTCCACAAAAGGTGTCACCTCAATGCACAACAAAATATTTAAAATTATAATCAGCACCAACAAAAAAATAATAATATTATTATAAAATAAAGGACAGCAGCCGCCCACACCTAACCAATTTTTTAACATGTCGTTTTTTCTTATGCGGTTGCAATTGTAGTAATTATTTTGACATTACTATTATGGACTACGATAGTGGTAGTAACTCTTATTTAAGCAGCGCATGAATCTATAATATTTATTCTAGATTGGGGTGATATGATTAACCTATGTGTGTTTCGTTTTTGGTTGTGGGAGAGTGAGTGTTCCCCAGCGCTGCAGAAGATAATAGCCGCAATGGGCCCCACACCCACAAACATCTTTTTTTTTTGTCCAAAATTGCCGACCCGCCGGCGTAGCTGTCTGTCTCTGTCCGACACGTCACCTTGATTCGTGCACCCTTTTCTCTTTCTTCCCATTCCCAATCCAATTCACTATTCTTTTCATCATTTTATTATCTATTTCTTCTTCATGCCCATCATTCACTATTTACTTTTCATTTTTTTATCACAACAACCACACTACCATTCAAATTAAATAATTTCATACTTATCACCAACACTTTTTATCATAAATCAATTTTATTTAATTATATATATACGCTGCAGTTCAAGTTCATATTATTGTATTGAGCTTCCGCGATTCTCCAATTCAACAAATGTGATCCATAAAGATTTTATCAAAAGAGATCAACCTCATATTAATACTTGTATAATAGAATCAGTCTTTAACTCATAATCAGACAAATTTTTAATGGAGGGTATAAAATACGTACAAAATACATAGTTATTATAATACGGAAACAAAGAGAATCATGAATAATTTGCCTCCACTTGTCGATCCTTGCTCATAATAAAGCAGCATCTTCGTATATCAAATCGACAAAGCAGAGCATGAATCATTGATTAATTTATTTTTAATTTGACATGTTGTCTTTTAATTCAATGCAACTAATGAAATGTTACAATCCGGAAAAAAGAGCTGCGCAGCACTAATCCTTTCCTTGAGCCTGGTGTTAAGGAGAATCAATCATTGCTAGTTATCTAATCTTCCCAACAATTACCCATTTTTCATCAATTTTTTATTCTCCAACTACAATCTTGATCCGACTAATATAGATTTTTATTAATTATAATACATATTTTAGTTTAGCACAGATTTTTGAAATCAAAATCCGGGTACAACATGGAAGTTGCCTTTTCGATCTATATCTGTAATTTAATAATAAAGTTTGACCTCTTTTAAATTGTTTCTAGATGCCAAATTTTAAGTTTATAAATTATGCATATCCTCTTTTACAACTGGTTTTTAATTGTTTTAAGGAGTTATTCACAATAGGTAACGATCTGTGAAAATTGATTTTGAGATGATTTGGAAAAATTGGGTCATTTGATTTATGTTATTTGTGAGGATTTATAGAAAAAGTTTCTTAAAAAAGAATTGTGAAATGAACAAAAAAGCTTCAACAATATTACTTTTCATTGAAAATTAATAAGTAATATTTCATTTTTTTATTTTCTCAATTATATTTTTATAACAAAAAATAGTAATATTTTTATAAAGGCTTAAATATCTTTTTGGTCCTCATTTTGGTAGTGTTTGTTGCAGATGGTCCTCATTTTGACAGAATGTTTAAAATGGTCCTCATGTTTACCGAATGTTTAAAATGGTCATCATTTTCGCAATTCGTGTTTTATTTGGTCCTTTCTTGTACACACCCTAATACAAACCGTGTCACATGTACAATGCTTCGTTAATGATTTAAACGACATTTTAGAAAAAGACCAAATAAAACACGAATTGCGAAAATGAGGACCATTTTAAACATTCGGTAAAAATGAGGAACATTTAAAACATTCTGTCAAAATGAGGACCATCCGCAACAAACACTACGAAAATGAGGACAACAAAGATATTTAAACCTTTTAAAAAATACACATATAAATGTTTTTAAAATTATCAATCATATCTATCAATCACATTTTTATTCAAATTCATTATTAGCTTTCAATTCATTTAAATTAACTTATTTTTAACTGTTTTTTTCTTCAAATCACTAGTTTTCATCTGCATCATCATTTATTTTTCTTGACTATTATCGCGTTCACATAATCCGAAACGCGTGTATGGTGAGAAAGCTTTATTCTTAGTCACCAATATCAACTATGTACTAAACCAAATTACTTTTGGCTTCAGCAGCATTTTCTTTTCTCTCTGATTACAATTTTCCTATTATTTTTCATTGCTTAGCTTTTTTGTATTCTGAGTTTTTTCTTTTCCTTTATGAAAAAGTGTTTTTTGGATGGGAAGAAGGTCTGCATAACCATTAAATATTCATCTCATCTTATTTAATTATCTTTGAACAGAAAGGCTAGTATGCATCGGCCACGTTCTTAAAATTTGCTTTCCAAAGGAAAGGCAGAGAAATAAAGTGAATTATTTTTATTTGTTTTTAATGCATTCCTCATTCATACTGGTGGAACCCTTTCAGAGTCTTCAATCAATCAATTTTGCATCCTGACCCAACCAATGTCAATAGAAGCACCTCGTATAATTAAAATAATTCACCATATAATCAATTAGATATTGTAATTTTAAAATCCCATATTACGCATCAGTCAAAGTCCAAAGTAGTTAAAGTAGAGAATAATAATATGGAGAGAAATTTTTAATGAAGAGAAGGAGATGAAAAAAATGGTAGAAAATATGGGCGGTGATTGCAACATGTGAATTGTGAAGAACAGGACCACATTGAAGAGTGAAGTAAGAAAAGTGTGTGTGTAGTGTAGAAGTACTTGAGTGGTTGGTGGGCAAGGTACGCTAAAATGGGAATAACAAATGAAATGTTTGGTTTCTACCAAACCAATCGTGAACCACGCTTACGTCTTTCTTCTCTCTATCTCTTTCTATTACAACACAACCTTCATCTCATCATCATTTTATTCTCTCATTTCGATTACCTTTTTATATTAAGCTTAATCCATTTTATTCCCTCCATTGACACCTAGTTTAAGCAAATATGTCATAACGAATTTTCTAAGTCAGAGTTAAAGGACAAAATAACTTGGAATTCCCTTATCTATTTTTATACAAAATATGAATGGTTCCCCCTGAAGATTACTTAATAAAACATCTTTAAAATAAATATTATTAATTTTGAAAATTGATGTTTTTATTTTAATTTTATCCTTAAAAATATGAAGGCGACAATATAACCATCCTTCCACGTGGAATGCATCTTAGGAAATAGTAAATCATAGGATGTTACTCATGTTATTCCTTTTGTCAAAGTCCAAACAAAATAACGGTAGGCCAATTTGTCTTTTGGCATAATTAGTTTGATAAGGTTATGATGAGAAGAGAGGAAAGAAAATAGAGAATGATAAAACGGGATTCAATGAACCAAAACATCACAAAGATGCATCTCCTCCCCCATACATGGGTTAATCATATTTCTTTTGTATCAGACGCACATTAAAGAATTGGTTGCGTATTGAATATATATATATATATATATATCTAACCGCGTTATGGTTGCTTTCTTTTTCTGCGTGGCTTTCTGAAGGAACCTTCGTCCTTTGTGGAATCAACTAACGTTTAATCATTCCTTCAGCCGCAAACTCATCTAATCACATGCTCAGTTTCCACCAAATAAAGGAATTCAAAATATTTAAACTTCAACGTGCCGTTGCAATATATTATATAATTCCAATCACATAAAACTACACGTATCCTTATGTAGTAATATTCAGTAAAACTTACAAAATATTTTTATTTATATTTTACAAAAATAAATGAAAACAAGCATATATTGTAAAAGGAAAAAATATTTAATGTGAATGGGGTTTTATTGTATGTGTTCTGAATGAACTGCATCAGGGTTCTATTATAGAAGATTCCACCGTAACTTCTTTTGTATTGTGCCATTGGACGATGAAGCACGGGCGTATCTGTGTAAACCCCAAAGTGGGTCAGAATTTTGTAGTCACGTTATTGTTGTGTAAATTATGCATAGTTATTCCCTGTCACGAGTTATTTAGAGAATGTCGATATTGCATTAGTTGTCACAGGATTTCCAGAATATTTTTTCCTAGTTGCATGTTATTACAATTGTCTTTCCTGTCTGTGGTTTGTGTTTCAACAAATTTGAAATATTTATTTTTATATAAATAAGCTCAATTGTGAATAAAGTTACTAACCATATTAACGAATTTGATTTGGTTTATTAAAATAGTTAATGGAATGATAGAAATATGATTAAAAGTAATAAAAAGTGGAGATATGGTTGTGGTATTGAAAGAGGAAAGATAGTTGTTTGGGATGTGTAAGGAGGAAGAAACGTAAAATGGATCCGTTATGTGGTGTGACGTATGTAAAGAAAGGGGGAAAGAATTTGATGGGAAGAAAGTGGTAATGGTATGGGTTTTGCAATATGGAGGAATGAGTGTGGCAGTGGGACACGTGTGGTGTGACCTTAAACTTTTCAAGAGGAAACAGGGGCCAGCTGTCACGTGGCGGCAGGTCAATAAATCAACGCCACAACAACGACCACTGCTACCAAGTACGCTTCACCCACACCTTTTCTTTCCCACTCCCCATCCCTATCCATTTTCCCATTCTCAAACAACAATTCTAAAACAACATCACAATCAACATAACCAAAACTTTGCTGTTAAATTCATTTAACCAACAACATTACACCTTACACAATATACTACTCACCACTAATCCAAACCAAAATAATAATAACCGTTTCCTCATTTAAGAAACAACAGCATCAAACCGACGGTTCGGTTCTTCTTCTGTCGCAAAAAATACAGACAATCATATCGCCTACCTATTCACATACTACTATTCCTTTCCTTTCCTGTTATTTTAGGTTATCGGACGCTGCTATTTTCTCTACTCATAAAAAAACTAAAGAGAGATTCGTAATCCGAAAAACAAAAATTAAAAATCAAAGAAAAAACAAAAAACAAAACTCAAGGCTGTGTCAGATTCCGGATCAGGCCATCTCCTGTGGGGGAGGGTTATTAAGGTCGAGATCGAAAATCCTGGAACCGCTCCCCTTCACATCGCCTTCGTTGTGGTTCAGATCGATCACGGAGGACGAGTCGGAGTCGCTCGTCGTCGCGTGGAACTCGCTCGCCGCAACGGGATGCTGATTGTAGCCGAACCCAAACCCACGCGGGCCACCCAAACCGGCGCGTATGACAGCGTCGAAGTACAAAACCTGGTTGGCCGCCGCCGCCGGGAAAACGGGGAACTGGTGCTGGAAGGGGAAGCGGGCAGCGGATACGGCGGCCGGGGCGAGGTTGAGGTCAAGCGGGGAGGAATCGGCGGCGACATCGCGGTCGCGGCTGGAGGACTCGACGGTGCTACTCTGGCTAGGGCTGGCGTTCTTGACGTTACTATCGGATGGAGGAGGGAAATTGGTTTTGGCCTTGGGGCCGCGAAACTCCCGAGCGGCGGCGTCGTAGGCACGCGCCGCCTCCTCCGCCGTGTCGAAGGTGCCCAGCCAAACGCGGCTCTTCTTGCCGGGATCTCTGATCTCGGCGGCGTATCTCCCCCATGGCCTCTTCCTGACTCCCCGAAAATGCACCTCCTTGACCCCGGCGGCTGCGGCGGCGTTAGCGTTAGTGTTAACCTTAACGGCAGTGGTCTTGTCCCTGGGCGCCATAATATTGTTATAGATTGAATTTATTTTTGGTTTGTAGGAGAGTGAGAGAGAAAAGGAAGCGCATGGATGAGTGGGTGTGGGAGGGAGCAGGTAGGTTTTTTATAGATGGGATGGGATGGGATGGATGGGCCATGCATGATGGATGATGAATCTAGAGAGAGAAAGAGAGTGAGTCAACTATGTATTTGACTGGGGTGTTGGAGATGGAAATTACCATTGCAGTGTGGAAGTTACAAAGTTACGTGGCATGTGGGTTGTCCAGACAGACAGCAGACAAAGCAGTTGGTTTCGTCTGATGATCACATCATCCACCCCCACTTATCCTATGCCTCCGGACAACCCTCTCTCCTAAATTATTTATTTAATTCATTTCTAAGTATTTTTTCTGTGGTGGTGATTTCATTTAATAAAGATTTCAAAATGGATGGATAGTGTAGTAGTACGTAGAAAAGTTGTCGGCGGAATCTTCTGTCTCGGCGCGTGACTTGATAGTTGGATCTATATCTGATGTTTTTTTATTTTTTATTATTATGAAAGGAAGGAGGGCTGCTATTGTTTATGGGCATGGGAAACGCTCACTCGCTCCCTCTCCCAATGACATATCAATCTGCGGCGGCTAATTTTATTATTATTATTCCAAACCAATCACTCTATCTTACATTCCCTTCCTACCCTTTACTTTCCTTTCATCTTCATTCTCATTATTATTATTTTACTCCTTCTTTACATTTACTTATAATATGCTTATCCTTAAGATCCTTCTCTAATTAACTTAATTAGTCAGGTTCTGTTAACCACCTCCCACCCACTTTCTCTCTCTCTTCCTTCCTTATTCCACTAAGTTAATCTTTTTTTTTTCTTTACCTTAAATTTTGACAATCAAATACTTAGTTAAATTATGTAGCTTTTCAACTTCCTCCCTTTTAGTTACGCTGAACCTATCTTACAAGGGTACATACTTTATATTATATTATCTCTGTTTTAGTATGTCATTTCATTACCTTCTACTTGTTTAGGAAAATGAAATCCCTAATTTCCACCTTTTGAGAGGAAAGAAGGAAAAAATGTTTAAACCCTGCAATAACTCTATTCCTCTTTCCAAGTCAATCTGAACCAAGATATAAACCTTGTCTTTCATGATACATTTTAGTTAGTTCTATAAATAACTGTATCATTTTCTTAATCATTTATTCAAATATATTAAAAAAAAAAACATGTTTGCCTCTAGTTTACACAAATTTTACCTTGTAATACACATTTTCAAATAACTATTATTATAATTTAAAGCATTTTAATCACAAAGCAACATAAAAAAACACACATTTAGTAGCTATTTACTTTTGTTTCAAATTTAAACTAAAATATTTCAGCTTTTTTTTTTTTTTTTTTTTTAAATTAAAATTAAAA